>CETH01022657.1_pt1 | contig 11988 bp, 9 predicted proteins | sample 361461 | NCBI WGS metagenome assembly CETH01 (sample SAMEA2622695, study PRJEB7988) | marine metagenome | isolation source: saline water (ENVO:00002010), including
CATTGGCAAGCATACCTCCAATAATATCTTTTATTTTTTCATTCCTAGATGCTCTATTTATAACAAAATTTAGAAGAAATTTTGACCGTGCAAGTTTTTGAAGGTTTGTACTTATTTGTAGTTCTGGTCCAATTTCTTTCCATACCATTTTATCATATCTCGATAAGCTCTTTTCACTTGTGTCCTGCATTTCAATTGCCTTTTTTGAAACTGTAATTGCAAATTTTGCAGATAGCATAGCATTACCAATACCTTCGCCTGTAAATGGATCAATTAATCCTGCAGCATCCCCTAATAACATAAAGCCATCCCCATGGTTTTTCCTATGTATACTACCCATGGGTAAATTCCAACCTTTAGGCTTCTCTAAACGTTTAGCACTTTTAAATCTATCATGGAAATAATTTAGTTGGGTAACTATATCAAGTAATTTTACAAGATCCTTTTTATTCTTCTTTATATATTTTTTAGACAATCCTAAACCTACATTTACTATACCATCCCCTGCTGGGAATATCCAAAAATATCCTGGATTAATCTCTTTAATAAAGTGCAATTCAATCTGATCAGTCAAACCTTTTACGCCTTCAAAATAGCAACGTATTCCTAAAGCGGTATGCTTCATATCCATTTTATATAAATTTAATTTTTTTGCTATGATTGAATTAAATCCGTCACACCCAAGAACAATAGATGAAAATATTTTTTCTTCTTGCCCTTTTTGATTAATTCCTTTTATACCCACTACTGATCGATTATTCATTAGCACATCTTGAACATTAAACCCCTCTAAAAACTCTACCGATTTTTTAGCCTTATCAAAAAGATAATCATCAAAAGTTTTTCTGGGGATAACATATCCTTCACGTATATGTCTATCATTTAAAGATTTTGACAGATCAATCTCAAATATCTTATTTTTTGGACTTCCAAATACTATTCTATTTATAGTTGATCCATCTAATAGTTTTACGTCGCTTAATATATCCAGATCCTTTAATATATCAACAGCTTTGCCAGATAGAGCATCACCACAAATTTTATCTCTTGGCCATATTGATTTATCAAGTATAACAGCACTTAGACCTAGACGATTTGCGTAGAGTGCAGCTGTTGCTCCTGCTGGACCACCACCAACAATTATCAAATCGTATCTTTTATTCGATGTCAACAGCGAATGTTGGGAAAACAATGTTAAAACGAAAATAATGATAAGTTCGTAAAATAAAGAAAAGAGATAATAAAGGAATTAAAAACCAAGGGTATCGTATAGATAGGAAAACTGCAGGAATGAATAAACCATACATTCTAGCTCGTTGTAAATGTCTGACATGGATAGGCATAATAATTGAAACAATAAGAAATGGTAAATACACAGTTGATACTGTACTAATAATTGGATCATCGAGATAGTAGCCCAATGAGGAGCTTAAAAAGATTAAAATACTTGAAACTATTAAATAAGATAATCTTTTCCCATTTACCATAATAGATGATGTTTCATCTTTTTGTTTAAGGTTGATGGAAAAGACTAATAAAACACCAAAGTAATAAAATATATAAGGGAAATAATTAACTATTTTAATAGATAAACTTTGACTTAAAGCCCCCATAAGCAGGCTAAGTATACCAAGAATTAAAAAATATAATATTGACCTGAAATCATTAATGGTTTTGGGTATCTTTGAATTATTTGAAGTTAGAACTGTCCAAATGGTAATTATGAGTAACACTAAATATATAAAAAAGGTACCTGAACTCCAGTCCCAAAATACATATCTATCTTCATTTCCTTTCACAATATTAAATCCACCTAGAGTCATACACCACATTCCAAACCAACGCAATGGATCCCATTTCATGAAAAAATCATATTCTTTCGATTTAACTGAAATATTTTTATATAAGCTGCTATGAGGTTTAATCAATCTATTTAATAACATGTATTTTTTATCCTATAATAGGTGAACCAAATAGTTTTTCAACAACCTCATTCAGGATAATGAATGCTATCACTAAAGCACCTATGCTTAAAAGGGTTGTAACTAATTGTGGTGGTATTTTTTTCGAATCCATTCCCCTATGAACTTCTTCTAAGAAAGCATCGACAGACCAGGTTTTCAAAATAAATATTGCCATTAACATACCACCAATGGGCAACATGTACTTAGAAGATAAATAATCCATAAAATCAAAAAATGACATATCTAAAAACCAAGTGAGATTTAAATTGTTTCCTAATGATAAAGAACAGAAAACCCCTACAATAGTTATAGTCCCACCAAATATTATTGTTGCTTTAGGACGGCTCCAACCTTTCTGATCAATAAAATAAGCAGTAACAACTTCTAAAATTGAAATTGCAGATGTAAGAGCAGCCATAAAAAGTATTAAGAAAAATAATGTACCCCAAATTTGTCCTCCAGGTATTTCAGGAAATACGGAAGGCAACACAACAAAAATAAGACCTGCTCCCTCAGCTGGATCTGAACCCAAAGCAAAAACTGTTGAAAAAATTGCAACACCAGCAATTAAAGCTATTAATGTATCTAATCCAATTACCCATAATGCAGAACTCAATAGATTCTCTTCTTTTTTTAGATAACTTCCATACGTAATCATTGTTCCCATCCCAAGACTGAGTGTAAAAAAAGAATGACCCAATGCTAGAACAACTGCCGTAGCAGAAAGATCTGCAAACTTTGGTTTAAACAAAAAGCTTAATGCTGTTAAACCATTTGGAAGCGATAAACCTCTTATTGCTAATACAATCAAAATAATGATAATTGTAGGCATCATGATTTTTGACCATTTTTCAATACCACCCTTAACTCCATTAACAATAACATAAATGCATATAAACATAAATAATAACTGCCAAAAAAGAGGAGCCCATGTACCAGTTATAAACGAGTTAAATAACTGGCTTGAAGCTTCTGGGTTACCTGCAAGTGATAAAAAGTCACCTTTTATAGAAAGAAAGGCGTAATTCATTATCCATCCTCCAACGACACCATAAAAAGATAATATTACATATGCTGATGCGACACCCAAGAAACCAACCCATTTCCATAAAGATTTTGGAGCTACTGTCAAATAAGCACCAACAGGACTGAGTTGTGTTTTTCTTCCTAAAGCAAATTCACCAATAACAATTGATAGACCAACTACAAATATGCAAATGAGGTAAATTAAAGTAAATGCTGCACCACCATTTTGTCCTGCCATGTGTGGAAATTTCCAGATATTTCCTATACCAACAGCTGATCCAGAAGCAGCTAAAATAAAACCTAACTTTGATCCCCACTTTTCTCTAGGTGTATTCATTTGTTTTCTTTCCTTTTTATAGATGATTGATCTAAATAAATATCTTCTTCCATAATATTATCAAATGGTTGTAAATGTGCATCAACTATCGCATCTATCAAACCATAAATATATACAAAACCTATCCACCAAACATATTTGTTTCTTTTTTCAAGATACCTGTATTTTGGAAGTGGATATTTCGAATTATTTTGTTCATCATAATTATTGTAAAGAACTGAATTAGTATACCAGTTGAGTATTGAATATACTTCCATGGAAATGATTAGACCTGCCTTTAATTTTTTTCCATTATATAATTGCCCACCTCCAGGAAATACTAAAGCAGATAATGCTGCCTTTTTTGGTGATTTATTAAATGATAGACTATCATTTTGAATCTGACAAAATATTAACGAAGAAAGGCAACAAAAAATAAATAGAGTTCTAAAAAATAAAACTATCAAAATGATGCGATACAATCAATCTCGATATCTGCACCTGCAGGTAATGAAGAAACTTCGATTAGCGAACGTGCAGGTGCTTCATTATCATTCAAAAATTCACTGAACACTTCATTTACTATAGCATATTTTGATATATCAGTTAAAAAAACAGTGAACTTTGTTACATTAGATAGATTTGTTCCAGATTCTTTTAATATTGCCTGCAAGTTATTCATAACTCTTCTTACACGTGCTTGAAAATTTCCTGCCACTATTTTACCACTAGTAGGATCAATTGGTACTTGACCAGCCGTAAATACAAAACCATTACTTATAATAGCTTGGTTATATGCACCTATTGGCTTAGGCGCCTTTGAAGTATTAATTATTTGCTTTTTCATATAATTTTTATTTACCCAATATCATGCAAGCCAAACCAATATCTGGATTTAGGACTCTTTTCCCTGATGTATTAATTTTATTCAAAACAAACTCGCCAACAGCAGCAACCGTTGCTTCAAATAAGTGCCCTCCCTTTGGATTCAAATCGTGGTTACTAATATTTATATGTGCATGAATAAAAGGAACGTCATCTTTTAACTGAATATTGCCTTGAAATGAAGTTAACTCCCAAATATCATTAAAATTTTGGATGATGTACTTCTTATTATTTAAATCATATGCACCTAATTCAATTTTTTTAATAGCTCCAATACCAGAAATTTTGCCATTACTAATTTTATGATCCTTACAAAATTGAGTGAGACCGTTCATTATACGTTCATCTTTTTCTAAATAAATAATATAAGTATCATTATCCTGTTCAAACTGCATACTAATCACCCTCAACTTTCTTTAATTCCGATTTAATTAAATCAATGCTTTTTTTCATTGCAATAGTATATGATTTAAGATCTTTTCCACCTGCAGTTGCTAAACTAGGTTTACCTCCACCACCTCCGCCCATTTCATTCCCTACAAGCTTAGCTAAACTACCAGCATTAAGACCTTTTTTTATAATATCATCAGTCACTACAATAACTGCAGCAGGCTTCGCTCCTTTATTACTACCAAGGACTGCAATACCACTTTCTAATACATTTAAAGTTTGATCTCCAAACCTTTTTAATTCATCTAATGATTCAGAATCAACCTCTGACACTATTATGTTATGTCCATTTACTTTTAATGCATCTTCCATAATTACCTTCGCATTAAAAGCAGAGCTACTTCTTTTCTGCTTTAATTTCTTCTCTAATACTTTTCTTTCATCAATTAAATGGCTTACTCTAGAACTAATCTCATCAGACTTTGCACCTAAAATACCTTGCAATTCTTGAACAATACTTACTTTGTTCTGAAAATAGTTTATTGCTTCAGGGCCGGTAACGGCTACCATCCTTCTCACTCCTGCAGCAAGGCTAGACTCTTCAGTAATTTTAAGTAAGCCAATATCCCCAGTTCTATTTACATGAGTACCTCCACAAAGCTCCATAGAAAAATCACCAATAGATATAACACGTACTTTATCTCCATATTTTTCACCAAACAATGCTTCAGCACCTTCAGACTTGGCTACATCAAAATTTTTAATTGAAATATCTAACCTTACATTTTTCTGAATTTCGTCATTCACTAAATTTTCTATTTCTGATACCTCATCATTAGATATTTTTTCTGAATGGGTTAAATCAAAACGCAAATAATCTGGATGCACTAATGAACCAGCTTGTTGAATATGATCTCCTAAAGTTTTTTTCAATGCTGCATGCAAAAGATGCGTTGCAGTATGATTTTTCCTTATTCTTTGTCTACGGTTTAAATCTATTATACATAGAACTGGCTCTAGTAATTTTTCATTATTGAATGACCCTGAGCATATATGATGAATTTCATCCCCATTTTTTTGACAATCCATAACAGTTAAAGTATCATCACCAATTTTTATAACTCCAGTGTCTCCAATCTGCCCACCTGATTCCGCATAAAAAGGAGTCTTATCTAGGACTAAAACAGTATAATCATCTGTTATCGCATACTTACATATTTGTGATTGAGATTCTATTTGCTCATAGCCAAGAAAAATAGAATCCTTACTATCAGAAATGACTACCCATGATAAATCACTCGAAACTTGTTTAAAATTTCCAGAAGCTTTAGCACGATCTCTTTGTTTTTTCATATTTTCATGAAATCCTATCTCATCAACTTCTAGTCCTTTCTCTCTAGCCATAAGCTGTGTTAAGTCTAATGGGAATCCATAAGTATCATAAAGTTTAAATGCTTCTTCTCCTGGAATAGCATTACCTTTGTGCTTACTTATATATTTTTCGAAATGAGACAGGCCTCTCTCTAAGGTACTATTGAAGGAGCTTTCCTCTGATTCAATTACTTTTTCAATATGTATTTTTTTCTCAACTAATTCTGGAAAACTTTCACCCATTACATCAATTAGATAATCAATAAGTTTAAATAAAAATGGCTCCTTTGTTCCCAGCATCCGACCAAACCTAGAAGCACGACGAAGAATGCGTCTTAAGACATAACCTCTTCCTTCATTTGAAGGCATAGCTCCATCAGCAATAGCAAAACTTAACATACGTATATGATCAGAAATAACGTGATGAGGTACTTTATCATTTAAGTATTTTGATCCCGTAATAGTTTCAATTCCTTTAATAATCGGCTGAAATAAATCTGTTTCATAATTTGATTTTTTATCCTGCAATACTGTAACAATTCTTTCAAGGCCAGCACCTGTGTCAATATGCTTTTCTGGCAAATCAATTAATTCTCCATCTCCTTGGCGATCATATTGGATAAATACTAAATTCCATAATTCCCAATATTCATCAGTATTATTTACGCCATTGGGATCTTGATCTTCAATTTCTTCTCCTACATAGTAGTGTATTTCTGAACATGGTCCACAAGGACCAGTGTCTCCCATCTCCCAAAAATTATCTTTTTCTCCAAAACGTAATACCCTATCTTTTTTAATATCTGTTTCTTGCAACCAAATGTCATGAGCTTCATCATCATCTTTATAAACTGTTACCCAGAGTCTTGATTTATCTAAACCCCAAAGTTCAGTAAATAATTCCCAAGACCATTTAATTGCCTCTTTCTTGTAATAGTCTCCAAAAGACCAATTACCAAGCATTTCAAAAAAGGTATGATGGAAAACATCTACGCCAACTTCTTCGAGGTCATTATGCTTTCCGCTCACTCGAATACATTTCTGCGTATTTACTGCACGATGATAATCCGCTTTATTAGATCCAAGGAAAATAGGTTTAAATTGATTCATTCCTGCATTAGTAAATAAAAGAGTCTGATCATCGAATGGTACTACAGGTGAACTCCTTATAAAACGATGATCTTTATCTTGAAAAAATTTTATAAAGTCACTTCTTATTTTTTTTGCATTCATATGTCTTTAAAAATTAAAACTTGTTTCTATTGCAGTAATATTTATCATTTCATCAGGGCCATCAACTTTTCCATCACCATTTAAATCTCTATATGTTCTTTGAAAAGTATAATTTAATATCATTCCTGAACCAAGATCTATACCTATACGATAGCCCATCACTGTACTTTCAGATGGTTCAAACTTAAAAGGATTTGGAACATTTTGTTGCTGATAAAACCAACGCGCATATTTGATTTTACTTATTGATTTTGTCAAGCTAAGAGAAGCAACAAAATTTTTATTCTTATTTTCTTCAAAATCATCAATAGAATTATTCCATATCTCTCCCGTGAGATCTTGATATGCCGCTCCGGCTCTTAATAAGCTCCCTAACCTTATATTCAGACTGGCATAATAACCATTCTGTTTACCATAACGTCCTAAACGGCTTTCCTTAGTGATAATCTGCATGCCTAAACTATCATTAGTGGAAAAAGATGCTCTTTCAATCTGGTAGGATCTATTCCAATAACCAAACTCAAATTGTCCTTTTGGTATCATCCTGTATTCAATATTAATCTTTGCAGGACCAAATGCAGTTGATATTCCTAAAGGTACTAAACCAATTCCTAGAGATAGTTCTTCATTCCTCAGTAATGTTTTACCAAACATTTTTGCAGCTTGAGAATATATGTTGATAGATAAATTTTCTTGAGATATTAACGGGTATCCAAAATCAATTGCAATAGCTCCAACAGGATCTGAGTTTTTATTAATATTTAAAGGTTCTGAATCCAATTCTACATTGCCATCAGGTAATGAGTCATAATATGATTCATTGCTAAAGTCTACGCCAACTGTGTTTCCTAAAGCATCCCACCAAGCATGTATATCATCTAAATTTCCAGCATCAAGATAACCATCGCCATCCCTATCTAATTCATTTGGATCAAGATCAGCAAGTCCATCATCATCTGAATCCATAGAAAAATCTGAGTTTGAAGGGAATGCATCAATAATATCGGGGACGCCATCGCTATCAGCATCTCGTAATCCTAAGTATTGATTACGATCAACTACAATTGATACTCCAATTGGTAAAGAACTAATTAAAGGAGATTTTACTCTTAATCCAGTAAGTCCAATATTTTCTTTAAAGTCGTTTACAAATCCCTGTACAGTCCCCAACTTCGTTTTTATCTTGTAGTCTAACCCAACTTTTCTTACTTGAGGATATTGGATAGCATTGGAATAAGCATTAACTAAAATTCCATACCCCAAATCAACTCTATCTAATGAACCAATTTTAAAATATAAAGGATCATTTTTTAATCCGTAACGAATGTAATAAATCTTGTCAATAATCGTATTTTTTGTATTATCAGGACTTGAAAAATCCCATTCGTCTTGATGTATATTACCATCTTGGTCAAAATAAAATACGAGATCAAGAGCAACCGCAAATTTCCCAAAAGGGACAACAGGTCTAAGAGCTATTTGATTCCAAACTTTACCATCAATAGTAACTGCTCCAAAGGCACCTTGCATTGAACGCGCATCCTGCGCATTGCATAAGCAAAGAAATAATATAACAGTTAAAATGGTAGTGGAACGGAAAATCATCATTAATAATCCTTTAACAAAATTACCGTTTGCCTATTCCCTATTCAATGATTAATTGAGTAAGTTTGAATATGCAAAAAATTAAAATAAATCAAACAGAAGATATTTTATCACTGTCTCGTGATGAGATTAAGGATTACATCCTTTCATTACAGGTATATATTCATCAAAAATTAGATTCAGGTATTACAATTGATGATATATTAGATGAAGAAGATCCATTTGAAATAATTGAGCCCTTATTACAGCGTGAAGAATTTCCTATTTTTGTTCTAACTATTATCAATAAAATTCAAAGTGATACAGTTATGAATACCTTACTTGATTCTATAGAAAAAGGAATAAAGGAAAAGTCAGATACTCGATTATCTAATCAAAGATAATTTCTGAGTTAAAATACTCCCATCAACATTAAGAATAATAAAATAAATACCTGAACTCATATTTACACCACTATCACTGGTACCATTCCAATTAACATTATAAGTGCCAGAATCTAAACTATTACTCAAAAGATTAGCTATTCCACGTCCATTAATGTCGACTATTTGTAATTTGACTTTGGATGACTTTGGAAGATCAAAGGATATTTTTGTATTTGGGTTAAATGGATTAGGATAGCTGGGATTAAGGGTCAACTTATTAGGAATATTATTTATGTTCGAATCAGTATTTACATTTGGCGGCATATCTTGGTTTAGAACTAAATTAATGTCATCAACATACCAACCCTGACTTTCATCTGATAAATCTGAAGTCATTAAAAGTCTGAAATATAATTCCTCTTCGTTCAAATAAGAGTTTAAGTTGATATATCTTTCAAACATTTCTTGATTATTCCATGAACTTACAGTCAAAATATTAGTCCAGTTAGGACTATCCCCTCTTTTCACTTGAACATATCCATAGTCACCAGGCATCAATAACTCACCTGATTTAAATTTTATATAAGCTTTAGTAAAATACGTTAGATTAATTGGTTCTATTAAATAGCATGCATTATATGCATTAGGAGAGTATAATCCACTCGGACTATCATTGATGGCCCATTTTATTATGTGATTCACATATTGTCGTCCCCAATCTCTCAAATCCCATGCATCCATTGATGACTCATTCTCAAAATTTCCTAACGCGTATTGATCAGAAATATAAAAATATTTTTCATCTGATTGAGACTGATTTGATTGTGAAGATGCATCGGTAGCAACCGCCCAATAACGTATTTCTGTTCCAGGATTAATATCATTGTATGATATTAATCCTGCATAAACTAATCCAAGATTTGGGCTATAAATTTCTGAACAAACTGTAGATTCTATTTCACTGTTTCCCGCTTGCCAGAATAACTCTACCATACTTATTTCAATATTATCAGATGCATTAATATAAATATTAGAAGAACCCGATGGATAAAACTGATCTTCTATATCTGTGATTAATTCAACTTCAGGGGATACATTATCTACTCCTATATTAAATTTGTAGGATGAGAATGGAGCACCATATGGTTTGGTAACACGTTCACTTGCTTGGGTATTAAAAGCTACATAATAATGCATTATTCCATTTTCTCCTGAGGGAGTAAGGCTACCTACATAACTATTGCCTGCCGAAGTCAAAGAGGCCGAATCTGTTATCATTCCATCAATTCCCCAGTATAGCTTAAAGCTTGAATAATCCACGGAATAGTCAGGACTTTCATCAATCGTAACATTTAAACTTATAGGATCAATATTATTTTCAGTATCACTGATCTTTTCGAATTCAATTTCACCCATGAATGGGTAACTCATAATAAAAAAACCATTACCTGTATAATCAGTAGAATAAATTAATCCATTACTTGTAAATGGATAAGTCCCCCAGTTCCCATTGTATAACCCATTTTGACCAGGATACCAATCGTAATAGCCTACTTCCATTGGATTATATGGATCCGATATATCTACGATCCGAGTACCATATACATAATATGAAATGTATAATAAATCACCTTTTATAAAGACATTGTGCACACTTTTATTCTGCACTTCCGGTTCATTAGGATACCATGTAGCAATCAGATTAATATTATCAAAATCTTGTATATCAAAAATATAAACATATCCACCTGCTTCTTCATCTCCTGTAACAGCATATTTTGAATCTTCTGTGATCCATACAGCGTGACATCCATAATTATCATAGTTATGCTCTACCATTGTTGATGGGTTACTTTTATCGGACACATCTATCATAAATAAACTACCATTATATATATCACAAGCATAAGCCGTATCATTTTTTACATATACATCATGAATATATTCTTCTTCCCACCTACCTACTTCAGAAGGGTTTTCCGGGTCATATAAATCTAAAATAATAATACCTTCCCAAGGACTTGTTCCAGCATTACCACCACCACTTCCAACTACATAGGCATAGCCATCAGCAATAAATAAATTATGAGCGGTACTAGATGATGATGTATGGGAACCAACTTTATAGGGGTTAAAAGGATCTTCAAGGGAAATAATATCAATACCACCGCCAGTTTCATTGGTTACATAACAATAATATCCATGAGTTTTTAAATCTCTCCATGTGGATGTAGCTCCTGCGATAAAGCCTACTTCTATAGGGTCATGAGGGTTAGTTGATACATCATATATGTAGGTTCCAGATCGATGGCCTACTAAAGCAAATTCATGCCCATCTGGGGCAGTATAGCCCCACACATCATTGCATGTTCCTAAATCAACATTTACAATAGGTCTAATATTATAAATATCAACTTGTTGCGCATGAACAGACGCAAATATGATTAAATTCAGTATGTATTTATTGTACATTAAAAGATCTTGAGTTGATCATGACAAAATTACATCTAATTATTATAGAAAATGAATCCAATTAAATTTTATCTAATTCTATTATTTTTTGCTATTCAATCTTTTGCTGCAGATATAAAAATTACTGATATCAAAATAAATAGCAAAAAAAACGGTGTTTTCTTAACAATTAGTTCTAATCAACCTTTATCTAGAGCAACAGTGACTGGATGGTATTCTGAAAACGGTTGGTTTTACACTACAATCATGAATGCTCGAATTGACACTAATATGGTAGAGACAATTAAAACTCCATCTATAGTTAATAAAATCAATCTACATAATACTAGTGAATCCGTTCAGATTTCTATTAAGGTGCCTA
>CETH01065813.1_pt1 | contig 11984 bp, 14 predicted proteins | sample 361461 | NCBI WGS metagenome assembly CETH01 (sample SAMEA2622695, study PRJEB7988) | marine metagenome | isolation source: saline water (ENVO:00002010), including
TGTCTTATGTGATTATTAGTACTGTATTAGGTTTTTCTAGTGTTTTGGTAGGTGCTTTTGGAGCTCATGTTGCGGCTCAGATGTTAACAGAATCTTTGTATAAAACCTTGCAAGTAGCGATTGATTATCATCAGTTTTATAGTTTGTTTTTACTTGTGTTAAGTTTATTTAATAGTCAATCTAAAGCGGGTTTTGTTATTCCTGGTTATGTTTTTAAAAGTGCTATTGTAGGCGTATTGTTGTTTTCTGGCAGTCTTTACGTGTATGTGTTAACAGGTGTTAAAGCGTTAACGTTTGTGACACCTGTTGGAGGGATGATTTTAATGATTATGTGGGGATTATTGGGTGTAGCTGCGTTTCGCTATTATCGAGCTGAGCGATCTGAGTAAATGGTTACTAATTTTTAAAGCTATTTAACTGTAATGTTAGTTTGATGAGCATCCATCAATTATAGTGCTGTTGTCTAAATTTCTAGTAATTGATATACATGAATTCTCCATGTCCCATGTGAATGTTGCGGTTTCATTATTAGAATTTAGTTCGATATCGGATGATAAGATTAATTCATCATTCTCCTCGGTTCCTGTAAATATTCCTGTATATTTATATTGAGTTTTAGAATCGGCTACTACTGTTAGTGAGAATGGGAAGCTATAGTAGGGTAGTGAGCCTCCCCCAGAATCTCTTGATTCAATAAAGTCCATTGTAAATTCATATATTATTTCATTTGTTGAGTTAAGTTTTGCTACAGACAAAGGACGAGACATATTATAAGTGGGAATATCATTGTCAGCAGCAATCTTTAGTACAGTATCTTCGGGGTCATCATAGTAAAAATGTGTATATGTATTATCATTGATTATAAATCGTGGATCTCCCATTATATATCTTGATTCATTTGTTATTTCAAAATAGGTATAGAAGTTATTTTTCTTTTTTATTATTCCGTTAATTTCAGTATGTGTGTCATTACAAGGGTTTGTTGTGCAGAAATATATTTTTTCATAAACGGTTACTTCATGAGTATTCTCTTGATAGGTAATGGTTTCATTTTTTGTTGGATTTTCAGTATTGTAAAAATAAAGTTCGCTATTAGTTAAACCTTGTAGGAATACATAACTAGCAAAACAATATGTATTTAATGAGAGTATTGTTAAGGATAGGATTGATACGTATTTTATAAGTGTCATTGGTTTTTTAATCATAATGTATATTCTAATTTTGTTACTTTTTTTAATGTATTTAGTTCTTCTTCAATGTTGTATTGTTGTGATGTTTCATCATCTTCATTGGTTAATGCATCACAGGATAGACAACATAAACAGATTGATAGTAGTGTAAATGTGATTATTATTTTTTTTATCATAATTTTTAGTTTCCCTTTATATGATACTTTTAAACTTTATTAAATTTCTTTGTTAGATTCTTGGGTCCAAAATAAAGGGTCTACTCTTACATTTTGGACACTAAGTCCCCAATGAAGATGTACTCCTGAAGCAACGCCTGTCATACCCATTTCGCCAATTTGGGTGCCTTTTTTAATAAATTTTCCTTTTTTGATGGTTCGTTTAGCTAAATGACAATAAATGGAAATGATACCGTATCCGTGATCAATCATAATGGTGTTTCCATGAACATCTAGTGTTTTACTGAGTATCACTTTTCCATGTTGGGGTGCGTAAATGGGAGTTCCTTTTTTATTTGCAATATCAACACCGGCATGAGAACTGGTTCGTCCGTTATTATAGAGTCTTAATTTTCCAAATCCTGACGACATTCGTCCAAAAGCAGGGTAATCAAACAGGCCATCAAAGTAACGGCGATTGGTAATTTTTTTGAAATGTTTACTTAAGAGTGCCCCTTCTTTTTTATAGGATAATTTGTTATTTGAAATTGATTTTGCTTTTTTAGTTAGTGCTACTTTGCCAGTTTTTGGCTTTTTTGGGAAATCTAAGGTTATTTTATATTGTTTAAAAAATTTGGGGTTCTTTTTAAAGGTTAAGCCTATTTTTAAATAGTCATGGCCAGGTTTTCGAGTACGTGAGATAGCGACATAGGATACATAAACATACTTTTTATTTTTGTAGTCATTTAAAAATAATTTAAAGGGTTTTCCCCCTAATGTAACAGTATGTTTTTTTATTTTTTGTTCAGATACTATAGTTAAGGCAATCGTTTCTCCTAATTTTATTGATTGTGATGATAAGCTAATATCAACAGCTAGTGTGATTTTGTGAGCTAATAAAAAAATAATTAAAACGATTATTTTATGCATGGTGTTCTTTAAGTCGTGTCGATATATTTAATTTAATAGTGAGTTGCTTATTAAGACGTGGATGCATGAATGATAGTTGGTAGGCTTGTAATAATTGCCCGGATTGGCGAGTCGTTTTTGAATAGATTTCATCTCCAATAATAGGATATCCTAGATAGTGTGCGTGAACTCGTATTTGGTGTGTTCGACCTGATACTAATTCAATGTCACATAAGGTCATGGAATTATATTTATTTTTGACAGCAAATTTTGTTAAGGCTTCTTTTCCAGTTGGGTCAACACAATATTTATAACGATGTTTGGGATGACGAGCTATGGGTTGGTTTACATCAATGTCATGATTTAGATTCCCTTTTAATAACGCATAGTATCGTTTTTTGATGGTTCTATTTCGAAATTGTTGTGTTAGGGATTCATAGGCTAATTTTGATTTTGCTATGACTAATAAGCCTTCTGTTTGGCGGTCTAATCGATGTACAATGCCTATTCTTTCAGGATCTCCGTAATCGTATAGGTTTGTTTGTGCTTCTTTTAAATAATCTACTAGCGTTTTTTCTTGTTTGTTTGTTCCTTTATGAACTAATAGGCCAGCTGTTTTATTAATAATTATAAGGTCAGTATCTTCGTATATATAATCAAGTGAGATTGATGATGCTTGTATGGTGGGTAGGGGGTCTTCTGGCTGAATGTGACAGTTGATAGAATCCCCTTCTGATAGTAAAAAACTTGGTTTAGTTATAATCGTATCATTAACTGAAATATATTGTTTTGTTATCCATTTTTTTATTACGACGCGAGATACATCATAGTGTTGTTGTAAGTATACGTCGAGTCGAATATGATTAGTGTTGCTTTTGAGTTGTTTTTTTTCCATTGATTATCATATCAATAATAAAGCAACCTACGGCAATATCAATAAAAATATCAGCGAAATTAAATACTGGAAAAATTTTGATGTTTATAAAATCAATGACATAGCCCAATAGTAGTCGATCTATTCCATTTCCAATGGCCCCGGCTAATAAAAAAAGAAGTCCGTATTGGGAGTATTTAGATTGAATAATACTTTTAGCAAATACAATGCCTCCTATAATCACGATAAAGGTAACGGCTAATAAAAAGAGTCGTTGATTTTGTAAAATACCATAGGCTGCACCATAGTTATGAACTAAATCAAATGATAATAACTTGGGAATTACAGAGACAGAATTAAAGAATTTTAAATTTGTTTGTGCTAGCCATTTGCTGCTTTGATCTAAGCTAACTAAGATAATTATTAAAGCGTAGTTAAATCGTGTTAACACTTAATTAAAAAAAAGTGTTAGCAGATCTTGGCCAAATACACTGGATAGTAATAATCCTACTAATACAATACCAAAGGCAAAGCCAATTCCTTTAAAACATGACATAAAAAAGTTTAATAGTAATAATCGGAGAGGGTCTGTGATTAATCCCATGATACTATCGAAGCGTGATTGTGAAAAAACATCCATTAATAAGGTAATAGATGTATTAAATTCATCCATCATTGCGGATTGTTTTTCAATTATTTCTGGTGAGTTTTTTTGAGTATAACCACTTTGTAAGGACTCTTTTGCATATGTTGCTTCTTTAGAAATGACATGTTGTTTAGATGATAAATTTTCAAGCGCTAATTTTAATTCGTTTACCTGGCTCATACAGTTTCCTTTTCTTTTAGACAGGCAATCCCAGGTAACTCTTTGCCTTCTAAATATTCTAAACAAGCACCTCCGCCGGTTGAAATGTGGCTCATAAATTTAGCTTGATTTACTTTGTGAACAGCGGCTACGGAGTCTCCTCCACCGATAATTGTAATTGCATTTGATGTTGCCAATTGTTTTGCCACCTCACATGTTCCTTTAGAAAATGCCTCCACTTCAAAGACACCTAATGGACCATTCCATAATACCGTTTTTGATAATTTTATTAAAGATTCAATTGCCTCAATTGTTTGGGGACCAACATCAAGTCCCATTGTGTTTTCAGGGATGTTTTGAGCATCAACAATATAACTAGAATCTGTATCATCAATGGCTGTACTGACCACAAGATCTAACGGTAATAAAATAGATTTATTTAATGTTAGGGCTTTATCTAATAGTGCTAAAGCAAGGTCACATTTATCATCTTCACATAATGATTTTCCAATGGCATAGCCTTGTGCTTTTAAAAATGTAAAGGCCATTCCTCCACCTATTACTAAATAATCAACGGTATCTAATAAATGATTTAAAACCCCAATTTTTGTAGATACTTTAGCACCTCCAACAATTGCTAATAAAGGTCTTTCTGGTTGATCAAAAACACCTTGTAAAAAGGTTAATTCTTTTTTTACTAAGAGCCCTGCATAAGCGGGTAAATAATTGGCAATGCCTGCTGTTGATGCATGGGCACGGTGTGCGGTGCCAAACGCATCTTGAACAAAGATATCAGCGAGTGAGGCTAATTCTTTTGCAAATGTTTCGTTGTTATTTTCTTCTTCTTCATAAAATCGTACATTTTCTAATAAAAATAGCTTGGTATCATTTTGTTTTTTGATGGTTTCTTTTATCTGATTACCAATGCTATCGTTGCACATAAATACGTCTTGTTTGATTAATGTTGATAGATGGGATGCTATCGGAGCTAAGCTAAGTGATGGATCTTTTTTTCCTTTTGGTCTGCCTAGATGGGAAGCGATAATGCAGCGGGCTCCTTGTTGAAGTAAATATTCTAGGGTTGGTAATGCTGCTTTGATTCGTGAATCATCGGTAATGATTCCATTTTCAAATGGAACATTAAAATCAACTCTAATTAAGACAATTTTGTTATTAAGTTCTTCTTTGCTTAAATCTTCTATCGAAGTTTTTTGCATTAGTTAATAATTTTTGTGATTAGATCGACAACACGATTTGAGTAACCAATTTCGTTATCGTACCAAGATACTACTTTAATCATGTTTCCTGTTACCATCGTTGATTGTGCATCAAAAATTGATGAATGAGGATTTCCTATAATATCTGCGGATACTAATGGATCTTCTGTATACTCTAGAATACCTTTCAATCCGTTGCTGGCGGCTTCTTTTACAACTTTATTGACCTCTTCTATACTTGTGTCGCGGTTAACTTCACATACTAGATCCACAACAGAGCCATCGGGAACGGGAACTCTCATTGCCATACCATCTAATTTTCCTTTTAGTTCTGGTAATACAAGTCCAACAGCTTTTGCAGCACCTGTTGTTGTTGGGATAATGGATTGTGTAGCGGCTCTAGCTCTTCTTAAGTCTCCATGTGGAAGATCTAAGATACGTTGGTCGTTTGTAAAAGCATGAACGGTTGTCATATAGCCACGTTTAATACCAAATGCATCATGTAATACTTTGGCTAATGGTGCTAAACAATTTGTTGTACAACTTGCATTAGAATATGCTTGTGTTTCTGGGGTAATGACTTCGTCATTAACGCCTAAAACAACGGTTGTAATATCATTTTTTGCAGGTACTGTTAAAATTACTTTTTTGGCTCCAGCTGTTATATGATCCATATAACCGCCTTTTTCAGATTCTGCTGATGTAAATATACCTGTTGCTTCAATTGCAACATCAATATTTAATTCTTTCCATGGTAATTGTTTAGGGTCTTTGATAGCTGAAATTCGTATTAGGGTTCCATCGATAACAATTCCTTCATCTGTAACATCGACTTGTTTTGAAAATCGTCCATGTACAGAATCATATTTCAGTAAATGTGCTAATGTTTTAGCATCTGTTAAATCGTTGATTGCTACAATTTCTATATCGTTGTGTTCATAACATAGTTTAAATACATTTCGTCCAATTCTTCCAAACCCATTGATTGCAATTTTTATTGACATAATTTTTTCCTTTTCTATAACGTATTTTATTCTAAGACCTTAACTATATGAAAATAACTATAAAAAATCAACTTTTCTCATGTAAGATTATCTTGCCTACAATAAGAGATTGAATGCTGTCATCGATTAAAATATTTTTATAATTGCTTTGGTGTAGTGATGTAATATATGGTTTTTGGTCATTACATTTATAAATACCAAATTTAAATTGTTTGATATCTGTATCTATATAAATAATTGTATCGTTATGTTGAGGAGGTTGAATGGGGTCGCATATGAGTTTATCCCCTTTATTAAAAAAGGGGAATAAGGCATGTGTTTTATCTACTGTTAATACAAATCCATTATCTAGTTTACGGTGGTAATAATAGTGTTCGTCAGATAATCCAGCACTTAATGGTTCTTGAAAAGGGAATGCAAGGTAACAAAAATCCCAACTTAATATGGGTAATGCATAGTTATTTAACATTGTTTTCTTAGATAAAGATGATAGGTATCCAGCTTTGTGAAATAAGTAGCTGTAATCTAGTTGTAATGCTTTTGCTAATAACTTTAAGCTGTCAGGGGTTGGCTTATCAATACCCCCGTTAAAAATACGGTATACTTTTCCATAACTTAAGCCTGTCATCTCAACAAGGTTCATTAATGTTAATTTTTTAGATTTTCTATTTAATTGTAATAAATCAATCAGAGACATGTATTAATCACCTCAATGTTACGTGCTTTAGTATAACAAAGGTGTGGTTAAAAAATAAGAATCGGGCAATGTGTATATATTTTTTTATATTAAATTATTTGACGTAATATAATTTTTATATAAAAATAATATACATATGCTTTTCCCAAGACAGATATTAATCGATTATCTAACGGTGTTTCGTAATTTGCTATCTATTGGTTTTGGTGAAAAAAAAGCTCTTGAATTATTAGCTTATTATTTTCAACATAACGTGTCTTATTGTCAAAAAATTACCGCAGATATTAATAAGGGATTATCGGTTGTTCAGGCTATTAATAATCGTATCTCTTTTTATTCTGATTTTATTTATGATTGTAATTCTATTGCTTTAAAGCCTTGGCTTACATTTAGAATTGATGAGTTACAAAAAAAGAATTTAACATATATTGCATTGTTTCGTATGAGTTTTAAACCTTTGGTTTTGTTTAGTGTTGTTATTATTTTAAATGGATTTATTCTTACTGTTTTATTTCCAAAACTTCTTGTGATGCTTGATCAATTTAATACGCCTATCCCTGATTGGCTAGTATTTTTAAATCAGGTTTTATCTATTATTTATGACAATATATTAACAATATTAATATTGGGGGGGAGTTGTTTTGTTATTGGTTTTCCTTTTATTAAGCAATTTATTTTTTATCTTATTAAACCTATTAAGATGGAATGGATACTTAAGGAGTTTCTTGAAACTATGCGTGCATTACATAATCAAGGGATGCAATTAAAGCAGGTTGTTATGTTTATAAGGATTCGGAAAACGTCAATTTATCGATCTCGTTTTGATACATTTAAGCGGTTAATTATCGAGGACCATTCGTTTGAAAATGCGTTTCATTGTTTACTAAATAACCCTCATCATGAACTTATTATTAATCATGGAATTACGTCTAATACCTTTCATGATGCTTTAACACATCTTATTACTTATTATCAGGATCGTTTTCTTTTTATAACGAAACGGGTGGTTATGGTTGTTAATGGTGTTTTGTTTGTTTTGACGGCTATCATTATTATTTTAGGTTTTTATATTATTTTGCAGCCATTAATGCAGGTTATTCAATTTGCATTATGATTGAAACTAAAGCTATGACAGTAGGATTAACAATTATCGAGTTAGTGGTTGTTTTAGTTATTAGTGCGATTCTTTCAAGTATTGTTATTCCTAATTATACGAAATTGCAAGTTCATGCTAAGTATTCTCATTTGAAGCAAACTGCGTATTCTATTCAAATGGCAATCGAAACATTTTTTTTGTATCATGGAGTTTATCCAGATCTTGATTCAATAGAGGCTTTATTAGATCTTTTAAAGCAAGAATCTTTGATTAAACAGATTCCTTTGAATCCATTTACTAATAATCCTTTATCTAGTAGTGATGTATCTGGAAAAATGACTTATGGGTTTGATTCGTTTCATGATGTGTATACGATTGAGGTTTTTGATCAAGGTAATGAGGATAGTTTGTTACTGTTAAGTAATTAATCTTGTGATATCTGTGATAGTAGTTTGGCTATTTCTTGTACAGAGTTTGTTGTTATGCCGCTAATGTTATGGTTTATAGACCATTGGTTGATGGATTCGGTTTTTTGAATTTTTTTTAGAGTTTGGTATATTAGATTTTCATTTTTTGATTCCCAGATTAGTTTTGGAAGTTTTGGGAGTTTTGGGTGATCATAGTTGTTGATATGAGGGCAGCAATAGGATAGTTTTTCTATAATAGGCTCTGATAGGGATGGTTTGGGGAGTTTGTGTGTTTCTTGGTATTGTGGATCTAATATTAGGTTTAATCCTAAAGCATAATTTGGGTTAAGATCATAAATATAACTTAATATTTCAGGATCAAAGCTTACGATTACGGTTTGGTCTTGCAGTTTATATTTATCTAAATGTTCTAATGTTTTTTTTGCAAAGATTTTTTTTCTGCTTTGGGTTGTTTCATAAAATTTTAGTTCTAGGCAGAGTCCTTTTTGTGATAAAACGGATTGGCTATTCGGAACAAATGTTGACAATAACTGATCTAATGATTCTAAATTTGGATGATGTTTTTGTAAGGATTCTATGTATTGTTCTGTTACGGGGTGATTGCTAATAATGGGATCGTGAAATAGTAGTAATTTGTTATCTTTTGTCATAATACAGTCACACTCAATGTAATCTGCATGGGATTGAGCTTCTGCCTCAAAAGATGCTATCGTATTTGCGGGGTGGGGTTGATTATTTTGTGTTGTTAATCCTCGGTGTGATCCTAATAATAATTTTTTTTTATTTGTAAATGTCATTATTAATTTAATTTTCGAGATTGTGTTTTACATGCTGAAAATGATTTTGGGTTAGGATGTTTAGAGATAATGTAATCTACTGTTGTTTCTGCCATATGGCGGTAGGATGTATATTTACCTCCAAATAAATGTAGTAGGCCACTATTTGATGAAAATAGTGAAAAGTCACGACTTCTTTTTGATGCTTTTTCTTCGGAATATTGAAGAGGTCTTAAGCCTGCAAAGCTATCAATAATATCATCTTTTGTTAATTGAATATTGTCTAGATACATATTGGCTGCTTTTAATAGATAGTCTTTATCTTGATCGGTGACAGTAATCGTATCAGGATTACCATCGAAAGGGGTATCGGTTGTTCCAATTAAGGTTTTTCCTTCCCATGGGATCATAAAAAATACACGATTATCTTGTGGCACTTCCAATGTTAAGGCATGTGGTAATTGTAGAGGGTCTACAATAATGTGGGCTCCTTTTGTGGGGGCTACCAGTGGTTTTGCAGTTGGTTCATCTATTTTACTTAAATGGTTACACCATGGGCCTGTAGCATTTAATATACAGGATCCATAAATTTTTGATGTTCCTTGTTCTGATTCTATTATCACACCTTTGCATTTATTATTTTCTTTTATAAAGTTTGTTACTATTGTTTTTTCATATGTATGAAGTCCGTTATCAGTTGCATCTTTAATGTTAGCGAGTACTAATTCATAGTCTTTCATTTGGGCATCAAAATACATCATGCCTCCTATTAAATTATGGGATGATAATGATGGACATTGTTCTATGATTTCTTTTTTTGTTAACATTTTGTGTTTTGGTAAGGTTGAGTTTCGCGATAATAGCGAATATAACCACATTCCACATCGAATTCGAAATAAGGAACGATGGCCAGATTTATAAACCGGGTAAATGAAGGTGAGGGGTTTTACATAATTTGGGGCATTTTGTAATAATAGTTGTCGTTCGCGTAAGGATTCATATACGAGTGTAAACTCAAAGTGTTCTAAGTATCGAATCCCTCCATGGGCTAATTTGGTTGATCGTGAAGATGTTCCTAATCCAAAGTTGTTTTTTTCAATTAAGCAAACTGTTAATCCTCTTAAAATAGCGTCTCTAGCGACACTAGCGCCGTTAATACCTCCTCCAATAATGATTAAATCATAATGTGGGGACTGGTTTAGCTCCATTGGAGACTTCGTTTGACGGCTTCTTTCCATTTAGAATAATATACATCAATTTTGTCTTTATCAAACATGGGAGTATAGTGATGTTCAATTTGAAAAAAGGATCTAAATTCATTTTCTGAAAATAGGTTTAATGCTATACCAGCTACACCTGCTACACCATAGGCTGTTACTTCTGTAATAGATGATTTTTTTACAGGGATTCCTAGAATATCAGCTTGGAATTGCATTAAGAATTGGTTATTGGAAGCTCCTCCATCGACAGATAGTTGTGTTGCTGGTGCTAAGATATTACTAATTACATCACACACATCTTTGGTTTGGTAGGCTAGTGATTCTAATATAGCACGAATCATGTGTGCTTTTGTGCTGCCTCGAGTTATACCAATAAACATACCACGTGCTGTTGAATCCCAATGAGGGGCTCCTAGTCCGGCTAAAGCGGGGACAAAATAAACATTATCATTATCTGGGATGGATTGTGCTAGTGTTTCGCTTTCATTAGCGTGATTAATTAGGTTGAGTTGATCACGACACCATTGGATCGCTGATCCGCCTACAAAAATACTTCCTTCTAAAGCATATGTTGTTTCATTGTTGAGTGTCCATCCAATGGTTGATAATAATGTTGGTGTTTCAACAATTTTATTTCCTGTTGATGAGGCTACAAATAACCCTGTTCCATAGGTGTTTTTTATACGTTTGTTATCATTGCCACATTGTGCATATAATGCAGATTGTTGATCCCCTAAAATTGCATGGATAGGAATTTCTGAGCCAGTGATACTTGCATCAGAGTAATCAAATAAGGCATTGCTATTTTCAATAGCGGGTAACCATTCTCGTTTGATATTAAATAAGGCTAGTAAATTAGGATCATAATCTTGAGATTCTAAATTTACTAATAAGGTTCGTGATGCGTTGGATGTATCTGTTTTAAATACAGATGATTTTGATAGTTTAAATAATATCCAGGTATCAATGGTTCCAAAGTAGAGGTCGTTATTTTGTGCGGCTTGTTTAATGGTAGCTACATTGTTATATAACCATTCCATTTTTGATGCTGAAAAGTAAGCGTCTGGGATTAGTCCTGTTATTTTTTTGATCAATGATTTATCTGATTGTGATAATGATGAGATTCTTTCGGCTGTTCGTCGACATTGCCAGACAATGGCATGATGGAGAGGTTTTCCTGTTGATGGTTGCCACGCAATGGTTGTTTCTCGTTGATTTGTAATTGCAATTCCGTTGGGAGTGCCGTTAATTTTTTTTAGGACAGCTTGTAAAACGGTTACGGTTTTTTTCCAAATTTCCATCCCATCATGTTCTACCCATGCGGCTTGTGGAAAGTATTGTTTAAATTCTTCCTGAGCTACGGCTATACAGTTGCCTGATTTATTAATGGCCAAACATCTGACACTTGTGGTTCCTAAGTCTAGTGTTACTATCATGGTAATCTTTTGTTTATTATAACGCTTAATAGCTCAGACAAAAGAAAAAAATAAATTGATTAATGGAGTTTGTTTAGATTTTAATAATTTTTTTTATGGGTTTTAAAATAAATTGAAATTTTTTGTCACTAAAACACGATAACTCTATAAAGCCTTTACATAAAAAGGTAAAATAAA
>CETH01443669.1_pt1 | contig 11979 bp, 10 predicted proteins | sample 361461 | NCBI WGS metagenome assembly CETH01 (sample SAMEA2622695, study PRJEB7988) | marine metagenome | isolation source: saline water (ENVO:00002010), including
AATATGGAGGAAAATTATAATGAAGCATAAAATTTTCTTTATATTCTCCTTCTATTGCATCAATACGCTGCTCATCTAATCCAGTTCCTAAAGTAGTTACAACTAATGCTTGTGTTTCTCCTCTTGTAAATAGAGCAGATCCATGCGTTCTTTCTAATACACCAACTTCACATTCGATAGGTCTAACTGTTTTTGTATCACGTCCATCAATTCTTTTTCCTGACTTTAATAATTCTCCTCTAACAATTTCTTTTTCAATAGATTTTATTGCATCAGCAACTATTACAGCTGATAAAGTTTCAGAAACATATTGTTCTTCTATTAGATTTCTTAATGTAGATAAAGTTTCTGATCTTTTTTGTTTTTCCTGTATTTTGTAAGCATCAGAAAACTTATCATTATATTCTTTTTCAATTTTAGAAGGTAATTCTTTTATTTCTGGATCCTTTTCAATAACATCCCAAGGATTTTTTGCAGCTTTTTTTGCTAGAGAAATAATTGCATCAATTACTGCTTTATAAGTTTCTTGCCCAAGCAAAACTGCTTCTAACATTTGTTCTTCTGATAATTGATTGGCTTCAGATTCAACCATTAGTACGCCTTGGCTAGTTCCAGCAACAACTAGTTCTAAAGAAGAACTTTTCATTTCTTCTATTGTTGGATTTGAAACAAGTTTTCCATCTATTAAACCAATTTTTGCAGCTCCTAATGGTCCCATAAAAGGCAAGCCTGAGAGTGTTAAAGCAGCACTAGTTGCTATCATTGCTAAAATATCAGAGTCATTTTGTTGATCATGCGACAGAACTGTACACATAACCTGAGTTTCATTTTTGAAATCCTTATGAAAAAGAGGGCGTATTGGTCTATCAATTAAACGACAAATTAAAGTCTCTTTTTCAGTAGGTCTTGCTTCTCTTTTAAAAAAACCACCAGGTATTTTACCAACTGAATAAAACTTTTCTTGATAATTGACTGTTAATGGAAAAAAATCAATATCAGGATTAACAGACTTTGAAGCAACCACATTTGCCATAACTGTAGTGCCACCATATGTGGCTACAACAGAAGAGTCTGCCTGTCTTGCAATTTTTCCAGTTTCTAATACTAATTTTTTTCCTGACCATTCTATTTCAACTTTATTTATATCAAACATTTATTTTCCTATTCCTATTTTCATACTTATTGTTATTTTATTAGCTTATTCTTTTGTAAATATAATATTATCCACGTAATTTTAGTGACTTAATAATTTCCTTATAACTATCTTCATTTCTTTTTAATAAATAGCTTAATAATTTTTTTCTTTTATTTACCATTGCAAGCAAACCTCTTTTAGAATGATTATCTTTTTTATGTTCCTTAAAATGTTCAACTAGATTATTAATTCTTTCACTAAGAACTGCTATTTGAACTTCGGTTGAACCAGTATCTTTTTCACTTGAAGCAAACTTAGAAATTATCTTTTTTTTATTTTCTTTTTTTATCGACATCATATCTCCTATATTAAAACTTTTTCAGGTTTAAACAAATCTCCATCCAACTTGCCGAAGGAAATCACATTTCCTTTTTCTGTTAGAAAAACAACTTTTCCATCAGATGAATTAAATGGTGGGTCAAAAAGTTGATCAGAATTAATTTTGATCATTTTACCCTGAGAAATACAATATTTGACATTCTCTTCACGTATCTCATATGCCAAGATGTCGTCCAGCATCGAGATAGATGAATGGAAACCATTAAATTCAGAGAGCGTTTGTCTTATTTTTATGACATCGTCCAGTAAATTCGCATTATTTAAGTTAAATTTACCTACTTTTGTCCTTTTTAATGAATAAATGTGCGCTTTTGTATTTAGCTTTTCTGCAATATCTCTAGCAAAACTTCTAATATAAAATCCCTTGCTACATTGAATTGCAATTTTAGTTAATAATTTTTTTTTTAAGTTTAAAATTTTTAAAGAACGAATGAAAACTTTTTTGGGTTTTGTTTCAAATTCTTTGTTTTCTCTTAGCAATTTATATGCTCTTATACCATTTATTTTTACAGCTGAGGCTTTAGGTGGTTTTTGAAAAGTTTCTCCAATAAAATTATTTAATGCCTTCTTTATATCGGAATTTGAAGGAATTTTTGAAGATCTTTCAATTATTTTACCTTCAGAGTCATCAGTGGTTGTTTGTTCACCCCATTTTATTTCAAATTCATATTCTTTAATATTACTATTTATAAAAGGAATTAATTTTGTTGCCTTTCCTATAGCAATTGGAAGGACACCTTCTGCGAGAGGATCTAATGTACCTCCATGTCCTATTTTATCTATACTAAATTTATTTTTTATTTTTCTTACAACAGCAAATGAGGAATATCCTTTTGGTTTATAAATATTAAGCCAACCCTGACAACTATTCATTTTTTAAATCTCTTAAAACTTTTTTATCAGAAAGTAACTTTGAAATTTTCTCAGCTTCATCAAATGAATCATCAATATAAAATTTTATTTTAGGAGTAAATTTAGATTGTAGTTTAGCTGATGCGATGTGTTTTTGAAAAATATGTTTATTATTATTTAATGTATCCAAAAGTCTATTTTTAAACTCACCGCCTAGTGGCATAAAATAAATATTAGCTATTCTCAAATCTTTAGACATTTTAACAAAAGAAACTGTAACCGAAGTCATTAATATTTCAGTGTCATAAAAATCTTCTTTTAAAAGACATTCGTAAATTAGTGAACGTATTACTTCTCCATATCTGATTTGTCTTTGTGATGACATTTAGTTAAGCTTCTATTTTTTTTAATATAATTACAATTTTCTAGTTGTTTCAATTATTTCAAAAGTCTCAATAATATCATTTACTTTAATATCAGAATAATTTTCAATCATAACACCACATTCATAACCAGATTTAACCTCTTTAACCTCTTCTTTAAATCTTTTTAAACTATTAATCTCTCCAGTATGAATTACTACATTATCTCGCAAAATTCTAATTTTTGAATTTCTAGAAATAAATCCATCTTTTACAAAACAACCTGCTATGTTTCCTATCTTTGAAATAGCAAATACTTCTCTAATTTCAACATTCCCAGTAATATTTTCTTTGATTTCTGGTTTTAACAGTCCACTTAATAAATTTTTCATATCATCAATTAATTCATAAATAATTGAATAATATTTAATATCTATACCATCTCTTTTTGCCATATCTCTTGCCTGTGGTATGGCTCTAACATTAAAACCTACAATGAGACCTTTGCCAGAATTAGCTAGAGCTACATCACTTTCAGTAATTGCACCTACTCCTTTATGAATAACAGTAGTTTTTACCTCATTGGTTGAAAGTTTAATAATAGAATTTTCAATTGCCTCAGCAGATCCTTGAACATCAGCCTTTATGATTACAGGCAGCGAAGATATTTCACCAGCAGAAATCTGTTCAAACATTTCTTCAACATTTGTTTTAACAACTTTATTTTTTTGAATTTGTTTTTTATTGAATCTATATTCTGAAATTTTTCTAGCTATATTTTCACTCTCAACAACTATGAAGTCATCTCCAGCTAATGGATTAGAATCAAAACCTAAAACTTCAATAGGCATAGAAGGCACTGCTTCATTAACATTCTTACCCTTATCATTCACTAATGCCTTAACTTTTCCCCATTCAGAGCCTGATACAAATATATCTCCAATTTTTAACGTGCCTTTTTGGACTAAGACTGTTGCTACAGAACCTCTACCTTTTTCTAGTTTTGATTCAATAATTACTCCTCTAGAGCTGCGATTAGGATTGGCTTTTAGATTTAATAAATCTGCCTGTAAGTGAATAGCTTCTTCTAATTTATCTAAATTTATTTTTTTCAATGCTGAAATTTCTACATCCAAAATATCTCCACTTAATTTTTCAACAACTATTTCATGATTAAGAAGCTCATTTCTAACTTTTTCTGGATCAGCTGCTGGGAGGTCTATTTTGTTAATTGCAACAATTATTGGAACCTTCGCAGCTTTAGCGTGAGAAATAGACTCTATTGTTTGAGGCTTTAATCCATCATCTGCAGCTACAACAAGTATAATTATATCTGTTGTTTGAGATCCTCTGGCACGCATGTTAGAAAAAGCTGCGTGCCCTGGGGTATCTATAAATGTTATTTTTTTATTGTTATTGTTTATTTGATAAGCTCCAATATGTTGAGTTATACCTCCAGACTCACCACCAACAACATTTGAACTTCTAAAAGCATCTAAAATACTTGTTTTGCCATGATCTACATGACCCATTATAGTGACTACTGGAGCCCTTGATTTTAAAGAATTTTCAGAATCTTCAAAATCCTCTAATTCTTTTAAAATATCATCATCATTAACTAGTTTTACTTTATGTCCCAGTTCAGTAGCAACAATTTCTGCTGTATCTGCTTCTAAAGATTGTGTCGCATTAGCCATTACGCCCATCTTCATCAGTGTTTTAACAACATCAGCTGTTTTTTCTGCCATTCTATTTGCTAACTCCTGAACAGTAATTATTTCAGGAATAGTTATTTCTTTTACAATTTTATTTTCATCTTGTAATTCTTGTGATTGAAGTTTCTCTTTTTCTCGTGCTCTTTTTAATTTTGCAAGGCTAGGAAATTTATCAAATTCTTGTTCTTCTTTTTCTAAAATTTTGTTTACACTAATCTTGCTAAACTCATCATCTTGAGGTTTTAAAGTTGATTTTTTTGGTAAAGTTTTTTTATTACTAGGTGCTTTCTTATTTTTTGTTGAAAAATTTTTATTAGGCTGATTAAAAAAATTTGCAGCTGGATTTACCTTTGAAGCATTTTGAGCTCTAAAAGTTGATGATCCTCGGAAGTTAGATTGGGTAGTAGATGAACTCTTCTGTTGACTATTCTTGTTTCTGAAAACAATTTGTATAGTCTTTTTATTACCAACATTTTTAGGGCCATTTCCAGAAGGTCCAAGATTTTTTCTAATTTGCAGACGACCTGATGATGAAAGTTTAAGAGGTTTCTTTTTAGTTTCTTTATTTTTATCCAATTTATTTAACCAATTATTTTTATTTATTTCTCTTCAGAGAACCACTTTTCTCTTGCTTGCATTATCATATCATTCACCAAATTTTCTTCAACATCTAGATTTTTAAAAATGCCTTCTTCTTTATCAATTAGTTCAAAAGCAGCTAGATCAGCAAAGTTATCAATTGTAAGGACATTATTTTGAGCTAATAATGCCAACATCTTATTATTCATTCCTTTTAGATTTTTTAAATTATCATCTTTAATTTTTTCTTCGATTATTTTTACATCTTGGGCATTTTTTTCTTTTAAATAATTTGTAGATCTTTCAATTAATTCATTTGCTAGATCACTATCAAAACCTTCAATTTTTTCCAAATTTTCAGCACTTTCAGCTGCAATGACTTCTATTGAAACATACCCTTCAGTAACTAAAAGTTGAGCTATCACATCTTCAACATCTAAGCTTTCAATGAGCATATTAGTTTTTTCTTTGAATTCTTCTTGTCTTCTTTCAGATTCTTCCTCCTCAGTTAGAATATCTATTTCAAGATTAGTTAAACTTGAGGCTAATTTAACATTTTGACCTTTTCGCCCGATTGCTAAACTTAACTGTTCATCTGGTATCACAACTTCAACTTTGTTTTTTTCTTCATATAAAAAAATCTTACTAACTTCTGCAGGCGCTAAAGCATTAGCCAAAAAAGTTGCTTGGTTATCCGACCACATTACAATATCAATTTTTTCTCCTTGCAATTCATTTACCACTGCTTGGACACGAGATCCTCTCATGCCAACGCATGCACCTACAGGATCTATAGTTGCATCTTCAGTAAAAACACTTATTTTGGCTCTAGACCCAGGATCTCTTGCAACACTTTTTATTTTAATTACTCCCTCATAAATCTCTGGAACTTCTTGTACAAAAAGACTTGATAAAAATTGTGGGTGAGTTCTTGATAAAAATATTTGATACCCTTTGACATCCTCTTTCACATCATAAATGTATGATCTTACTCTATCTCCATTCTTGAATGTTTCTCTTGGTATTAATTCTTCTCTTTTAATTATTGCTTCATTTTTACCAAGATCTACAATAAGATTTCCAAATTCTGTTCTTTTTACTACACCTACAGCTATTTCCCCTACCTTATCTTTATATTCGCTATACTGTCTCGATTTGTCAGCTTCTCTAACTTTCTGTATTATAACTCCTTTAGCATTTTGAGCCGCAACTCTTCCTAATTCTATTGGAGGTAAATCTTTAATTATGAATTCTCCTATGGATATGTCTTTATTAATTTTTTTTGCATCTTCAATCGTTATTTGTTTAGCTTGTTCTTCTTCTGATAAATTTTCAACAACTTCTAAGTAAGAACTTAGTTTGATGTCTCCATTATCTCTATTAATTGTAACTCTTATATCACGCTCAAAACCATACTTTACTCTTGCTGATTTTTCCAAAGCCATTTCCATGGCCTCAAAAACAGCATCTTTATCGATACTTTTTTCTTGAGCTACATTATCTGCAACTTGTAGCATTTCTTCTCTTATTACTTTAATTTTTTGTTTAGCCATAATTATATACCAAAAAAAAGGCGGGATAACCCACCTTTGAAATTAATCAAATTTTACATGCCTATATTAAAAAAAAACTAAGTATACAAGGATTATATTTTGTTAAGCTCAAAAAACATAGATTTTCTATTTGATTTTAAGGCTTTTTTATAAAATTTGGTTCTTGGCAAATCTAAACTATTATAGTCCCACTGATAAAATTTTTGATTTTTCCATAAAAAGAAGGATTGAATTTCATAAATTAATTTAATAATCTGTTCATTATAAGAAATAGAATCAGACGCAATAAATAGTCTGCCGTTTTGCTTAAGAAAAGAATAAATTTTATTAAAAAAATTTTTATTAATTAATCTCCTTTTGTGATGACGAAGTTTAGGCCAAGGATCTGGAAACAATATCCATATTTCATCAAAAACTTCAAAAGTTTTAATTTCATAAAATAATTCCAAGACATTACCTTGAAATAAAGAAATATTAGATATTCTGTTTTTTTCTATACTTTGACATAAATTTATATTTCCATCTCTATAAACTTCACATGTAATTATTTTGGCTTTAGGGTTATTCTTAGATAATAAAATTGCATTTTCCCCACTACCAGAACCAATATCCAAAACATTATATTTTTTTTTATCAATATCTTTATTTATATTTAATCGATATAAATTTAATATAGTATCAGAAAGATTATCTAAGTTTTTTCTACCTTTGTTCCTTCCATGTAATTTATACTTATATTTTTTTATATTCATTTTTCTTTTGTAAAATAAAAACTAAAAATAAAAAAATAAAGATAAAAATAAAAGTTATTTTATGTAAATATAAGTATTTGTTTTTATTTTGACCTATATTTATTTTAAAATCTTTAATATTTTTTTCATTTAATTTTATAAAATCTATAATTTTACCATTATTATTTATTATAGCTGAAACTCCATTACTTGATACTCTTAGCAAAGGTTTATTAAACTCAGCAGCTCTCAATTTTGTAAAATAAAAATGTTGATAAGGCCCAGAAAAAGTACCAAACCAGGAATCATTTGTTAAATTAATTATAATTTGTGAATCTTGATTCTCATTATTAAATAATTTCCAAAAATAAATTATCTCATAACAAATTACTGGCAATATTTTAATATTTTGATTTATAGTTAAAAGTCTACTTTTTTTTCCAATGGAATAATCAACGCTACCAACAATGAACTCCATAAATTTAAATAAATATCTAAAAGGAATAAACTCACCAAATGGCACTAATATTTTTTTATCAAATATCTGATAATTATATTTATCAATTAAAAAAAATGAATTAAAATATTTTTCATTCTCTTTTCTAGTTGATCCAATTATTATAACTTGTTTTTCTTTAATATTTTTTTGCAAAGTCTCAATGCTATTATTATCCATCAAGAATGGGTAATCATTTTCTCCAAAAATAATTATTTCACTATGATTATTTTTAATTATATTAATAATTTCATTACTTTTTTCTATTATTTTTTCTTTAGTCAAATTTTGATTATTCAAATAATTAAGTTGTACTAAAGAAACTGTTTTTTGATTTATTATTTTATTATTTTTTTCATTTATTTTGAATAAAATTAAAAGAATACTTAAAATTAATATAATTAAATATAGTATTATTAAAAATCTATTATATTTGATTTCTTTTATAAAAAAAACACATGGAAGCATAAAAATTAATATTGTTAAAAAACTTAAGCTATACGTTCCTAAAAAAAATATAAGTGAAGTTCCAAATAAGTTAGTTGAATGAATTAGAGAAAACGAAAACCAGGGAAATCCATAAACAAAACTCGAGCAGATGATTTCAGCGCTTACTATAAGCAAAGGCAAAGCAATAAATTTTAGGATCAGTTTTTTAAAATAATTTAAAATAATAAAAATAATCCCAAAATAAATTGCACAATAGATAATTAACAAGTAAGAAAAAATTGAATAATTTTTTGTCAAATTATCTAATAAAAATGGTTCTTTTATCCATCCCAAATAAATAGTAAAAAAACCCAATCCATAAAATAAACCTGATAAAAAGTGCTTGAAATGACTTAGATTAATATAATCATCTTTAGTTGATAAATAAAACAAATAAGGCATTACAAAAAAACCAATTGGAATTAAAAAGAATGGTGGAAATAAAAAACTAGTTAATATTCCACAAAGACAAAATTTAAAAATAAATTTCAAACTGATACTAACTTTGTTATTTCGAGAGATTCAATTCGCCGAGCTGATGCTTTAATTACTTTAAATTTAAGAATATTATTAAAATCATAAATTTGATTATTTTTAGGCACTTTATTAGCAATAAAAAATAATAGCCCTCCCACTGTATCAATTTCTTCTTCATCCTTTAAATCAATTTTAACATCAAATTGTTTTTCTAATTCGGTTATTTTGAAAGACGCATTAACTATGATTTTATTGTTGTTGATTTTTTTAATTAATACTTCGTCATCGTCTGCGTCATGTTCGTCCTCAATTTCTCCTACGATTTCTTCAACTAAGTCTTCGATGGTAACTAATCCATCAACTCCTCCAAATTCATCTACTACTAAACCCATGTGTATTCTAGAAGAACGCATTCTTTTTAAAAGATCAAGTATAGGTGACTTGGGGGCAACATAAAGAACTTCCCGTAATATATCACTTAAATTAAACCTAGTATCTGAAACATCTTTTAATAAATCTTTAACATGTAAAAAACCTAATACATTGTCTAAATTATTATCGTATACAGGCATTCTTGAATGAGATTCTTGTTCTATAATATTATATATTTCTTTTATACTTTGATTTTTTTCAATAGAAATGATCTCGGCTCTTGGAACCATTACATCTTCAACATTTTTATCATCTAAATTTAAAATATTATTAATAAGTTTATTTTCATTATTATCCTCTAGGGCGTTAGTATCTTCGCTAATAGGATTTGATGCTATATAACTTAAAACCTCTTCTCTAGTAGTTTCTTTTGATAAAAGAATTTTTATTAACCAATTCTTAAAAGAAGTTTTTTTTTCTATACTTTGATTTTCCATTTTTAAGTTATTAGATAAGGATTATTAATTCCTATTTTCTTTAAAATTAATATTTCAATTTTTTTCATTTTATCAAAATCTTTTATTTTTTTGTGTTCAAATCCATTGATATGCAAAAAACTGTGGATTATTAAGTGTGCCAAATGATCATAGAAAGAAATTTTGTTAACTTTTGCATCTTTTTTAATTAATTGTGCAGATAAAAAAATATCACATATTTTCTTTTTTTTAATATTTTTTATTTCTAGATCAGACACGAATGTTAAAACATCAGTTGATTTTTTTATATTACAAAATTTATTATTCATCTTTTTAACTAATTTATCATTTGTAAGAATTAAATTGCAAATATAATTAGTGTTTTTTTTAAAAAACAATTCATTTTTAAAATTTAATATTTTTTTTATTAATAAATCTATTTTTTTCATTCTAGGAGGCCAATGATTAGACTTACAAATTAAACAAATATCAATCATGTGTCTGTTTCATATGCATTAATAATTTTACTGACTAAATCATGACGAACCACGTCTTTATAATTTAAATATACAAATCCTATATCTTTTATTTTTGATAGTTTTTTTTCGGCATCATAAAGTCCCGAATCACTTCTGCTTACTAAATCAATTTGAGTATTATCTCCTACTACAACCATTTTACTGTTTTTGCCTAATCTTGTTAAAAACATTTTCATTTGTATCCTTGTTGTATTCTGTGCTTCATCCAAAATTATAAAGCACTCCTCAAGTGTTCTACCTCGCATAAAAGCTATTGGTGCAATTTCAATGACTTCATTATTTATTTTTTTATCAACCTGGTCTTTAGGCATCAAATCATACAAAGCATCATAAATCGGGCGCAAAAAAGGATCTACCTTATCTTTTAAATCTCCAGGGAGAAAACCTAATTTTTCACCTGCTTCAACTGCTGGTCTTGAGAGTATAATTTTTTTAACTGTTCCTTTTTGCAAAGCAGCGACAGCTTTTGCTACTGCTATAAAAGTTTTGCCTGTTCCTGCAGGACCAATCGCAAAAACTATATTTTTACTATTTAACAATTCAAAATATTTTTTTTGATTATTAGATCTTGCAATTATTTTTCTTTTTTTTGTTTGAATAAATAAATCCAGTTGTGAAGATTTTTGTGTATCCAGGGATAATAAACTTTTTGCATCTTTAATTTTTTCTTCGTCAATCTCAACTCCTTTTTTTGCTTCTTCAAATAAATTAACTAAAGCTAGTCTAGTTTCCTCTATAGAATTCTTATCTCCTACTATTTTTACTTTATTTCCTCTGTAATCAATCTTTACATGATTAATTTTTTCTAATGTGCGAATATTAGAATCATTAATACCAAATAAACTACTTAGAATATTGTTGTCATCAAATTCAATATTTATAAAGTCACGCTGTATATTCATTACAAAGATGCCTCTAAAGCAAAATCAGTTGACCTGACAATATTAACTTTATTGGTTTTGCCAATAAGGTTATTTTTTGAGTTTATAAAAACACTTTGGTTATATATAGATCTACCAATATATTGATTTATTTTTCTCCCCTTACGATCAAAAAGTACCTCTAATTTTTTACCTACAAAAGACTTATTATAGTTTTTTTGTTGTTTTTTTAAAAGTGATTGCAAAGCACTCAATCGAGCCTTTGAAATTTTTTTATCTATACTTTCTAATTTATAAGCAGGTGTTCCAGGTCTTGGACTAAAAATAAAAGAGTAGGCAATAGTGAACTTGATATTTTCTATTAAGTCCATTGTTTGATCAAAATCTTCATTATTTTCTCCTGGAAAACCAACTATAAAATCAGAAGATAATGCGATATCCGGTCTAGCATTTTTTACTTTATCAATAATTTCAATATATTGTTTTCTTGTATGATTTCTATTCATTTTTTTTAATATTCTGTCAGAACCTGATTGAACTGGCAAATGTAAAAAAGGCATTAATTTAGAATTATCGGCATGCACTTTTATAAGCGAATTATTCATATCATTAGGATGTGAAGTTACATATCTTATTCTTTCAATTCCCTTAAGTTCAGAAATTGTTTCAATCAAGTATGCCAAATCTACATCTTTATTATTCTTATTTTTTCCATGATAAGCGTTTACATTTTGTCCAAGTAAAATAATTTCTTTAATTCCACTTTCTAAATATTTATTAATTTCATTTTTTATATCTTCTACTGGACGTGAAAATTCTGAACCCCTGGTATAAGGGACAACACAAAAAGAACAAAATTTATCACATCCTTCTTGAACTGAAATAAATTCAGATATTTGATTTGAAGATTTAAAAATTAAATT
>CETH01145351.1_pt1 | contig 11970 bp, 13 predicted proteins | sample 361461 | NCBI WGS metagenome assembly CETH01 (sample SAMEA2622695, study PRJEB7988) | marine metagenome | isolation source: saline water (ENVO:00002010), including
AAAGAAAAAGAAAATAAATTTAATATAATCAAACATGTTAAGATTATATGAAATTCCTATACAAGAAAAAATTTTCCCATACATTCCTTACATTTTACTTTCTTTAGTAACATTAATCATAATTTATATACTTTACTTTAAATCTAAATATAAGTTTTGGTTAAATCAAGATATATACAATAAGTATGATGTATTCTCTTGGACAAAAAAGGGTATAATCAAGGAAAAGGTGGAAATAACAAAGTATTTTAATCCAATGTGTTATTCTTCAAAATGGAAAGATTTGGAAGCAAAAAAAAAGGAACTATTGATTATGTTATTAAATAAAAATTACAATTATTACAAAAACCTTGATATTCATGTAGGGGTAAAGAATGTGGAATCTCTGTTTGTGAAACATAATGATAGTAGTTATATTACATTAAATTTTAAAAATCCCAAACAAAAGGATAAAATTATAAGCTCAATTATATCAAAACCAATTGAGGGTAGATTTAATAATGAAAAGTTGAATATTTATTTTTTTGATTATATGTGTTATGATAAGGAAGAGAAAAAAGATGTATTTTTTGAAACATTATATACCCACTATAAAAGACACAGAGATTCAAATTGTGTAAAATATTTTCTATTTCGTACTTATGAAAAAATAGAGATTAGTACTTCTTTGGTATCATATCCAAGTTACCTGGTATCTATTAAATTCTTTCGTAAAAGAATATTTTCACATTGTAAGAATGTGAAGTTTGAAATAGTAGATTCAAGTAATTATAGATTATTCTTAGAAATGTTTTATAGTTTATATGAAGTATTTGATTGTTTTCTTCATGTTAATATGGCCCAACTATTATCTTTATTAGACGAAGGTTATTTGTATATAACTATTATTTTACTTCATAATAAACCCTTGGCTTGTTACTTTTTTAAACAAACTTTTTCTTTGTATAATAAAAAGCCATGTATGTCTTTGATAGGTTCTTATCAAAACAAAGTAAATGATGAACTTTTCTTGGAAGGATTTTATAATTCAATTATTTTAATAAATGAAAGAAGTAAATTTAATAATATAATAATAGAAAGCGTAAGTAATAATAGTAAAATTTTAAAAGATGTCAAGAAATATAAAATAATGGAAACCTTTATTGCACATTATTATTTATATAACTTTATACATAAATCATTTAATCCAAGTAAATTTTTGTTAATATTATAAAAAATTGAAATGAATTTTATTTTACATGCAATAAGTATACTAAAACAATCTAAAACCAAGAAAGAAATTTTAAATACAAACAAAGAAAAATGTCTCTCTCCTGTCTCGCAAACGTAAAACGCACAGAAGGTGTCAGGCCACCAGTCCCACCACATGTGGTATATGCATCCTATGTGGGCGACCGTAGTGGGTCTATGGAAAGTCAAATGAAAGCATCTGCGGAGGGTGTATATGAGTGGGTAAAGAATATGTGTAGTGGTGTAATTAATAACAATCAAGAAGGATATATTAGTGTAACATTTTTCGATAATAGAGAAGAAGTAAGAATGGATAACATTTCAATGAATGATGTACAGATTAGTATGAGTCAAGCTCGTGATTGGTCATGTCCACGTGCAACTACAAAGTTATATGATACAGCAATTGCGAGTATTAATAAGTTGAGGCGAAGAATCAAAGAGCATAAGGAGCGATGCCCAAATTTAAATATTAAGGGTGTATTTCAACTGTTTTCAGATGGAGTGGATAATGAGTCAATTGCGAGTGAAGATATGTTGCAAGCAGCAATAGAGTCAGCAAAAAAAGAAGGGATTAGTTGTATTTATCTAGGAATTGGACAAAATGCAATTCAAATAGGCCAAAGATATGGATTTGACGCAGAAACATCGTTGTCAGCAGATATTGGTGAGCTTACATCACAAATTGCATTTAGAGGTTGTTCACTTAATGCTCTACGCTGTGCTAGCACTGGTACAACGCCAGCTATGCCTGAAATGTTGCGTCAGAGGTCAGCACCAACTCAATGTCCTCAGGGTTATGGACAAAATGTACCAGCAATGAATCTTAAACAATCGCCTTGTCCTCCACCTAGTTTGCACATGGGCCGCTGTCCTCCACCTAGTCTCCGTCAACCAGCGGTTAATTATTAATTTTTAAAATTATAAAATTCAAAAATCAACTATAAAATTTTTTTATCGTTTTAAACCGTTGGCACCACTAAATTTACTTAAGTATGCCATTTTTTCAGCTTTTGTCATATGATATGCTGTATTAGCATAAATATTTCCAGGTTTTGATAATCCGGGAATAGGACCAGATGTACCAACACCTGATCTACTTTGTTCACCGTTTCTAACAGCTCTATAAATACCATTTCCTATTTGTACAAAATTGTTCCCGGTAGTTCTATATACCATAGTACTTGAACCCCAAAATTTTTCTGCATTAGGATGTTTAATCATACTAACTCTTGGAAATAATTTAAAGTTGCTAGAGGTTACATTAAATCTTCCATATGGATATGCAGGACATTCAGTCATGTTTTATATATATAAATAATATTTTATCTAGTATATTTTCCAACTTTTGCAAAAGAATCAATAGAAAATATTACAAAAACTCCTAAAAATAAATATAAAATAAGTTCTTCAGTAATGTTATCAGTTCTAATATCTTTTTGTTCTTCTAATAAATGAAGAATATGGTTTAATTTGGTCATAAGTTCATTTTGTGGTAAATTTTGAGCATTAGTAAGTTTTGGAACAAAGTGTTCAACATAAGATGAATTTGTAGAAGTTTGATTAGAATATGGTGATATATTAGGGTCATACTTAACATTAATTGTACCTTTATTTTCAGCAATAGGATAATTTACAATTTTAGGTAAAGGGGGGAATGGGTCTTTTTCATCACAAACTTTTTCATTATTACGAAATGGTGTAAAATCTGCTAAATTCTCTTCATCATCACAATCATTATTATTTAGGAAATGTTGTCCAAGATTACTACTTTTTTGATTTAATTTTATTTTCTCGTGCGGTTTTTTTGCGTTTTTAAGTGTAACATTTTTTCGTTTTTTCTTTTTTTCTTTATTTTCATCTTCATTAAAATTTATTTCTGAATATTTTAGAGACATGTCTTTATAAAAAATAAAGATTTTTTTTTATATTTTAAACGGAAATATTATTATTATTTCCTAAACTTCCGAAAATCAATATTTTTTGTAAATTTTAAAATATGAAATAAATATATAAAATTATGGCAAAGAAAAAGGCAAAAAATAAAAAAGGAAATGGTATATTTTCTCTTTTACAAAATATAAATCAAAGTAAATTATTTGCAGGTATAGTTATGATATCATTAAATATAGGTTCAAAATATATATCAATATCTTTAAGTAAAAGCCAAGAAGATTTTTTAAGAAATGCTATAGGTCATCAAATTTTAGTATTTGCTATGTCTTGGCTAGGTACTAGAGATATTATATATGCAATAGTTTTAACAGCAGCTTTTACAATTTTAACACAATATTTATTTAATGAATCTAGTATGTTTTATATAGTTCCTAAACAATGGCAACATTTGAATAATCATTTAGATCTAGATGAAGATGGTAAAGTAGAAGAACATGAATTAGAAGAAGCTTTAAAACATTTACAAAAGGCTAAAGAAGCACATAAAAAAGTGAAAGAAAACAAGAATAAAGAAAACAAATAATAATATTATCTCATTTATTTTTATATTAAATAAATGAGTATAAATAGTTTCAGAATAAGATTAAAATATAAACATAATAAATTTAAACAAAAAAATAAAAAAAGTAGAGATGGTATAAAGTTTGAAGGTGGAGAATTAGTAGATTTTACAGGTAAGGATGAGAATCCAAGAACAAAACAAATATTTTTATCAGAAAAAGTAATTTATGATAATCCTTATAATAAGGATGATGCTAATAATGGGTTAACAGCAACTGTAACAAAAGTTTATGAACCTGAATCATATGAAAAAAAATTTAAAAAAATAGAAGAAGAAACATCTATACCTAGGGGTACATCAAAAGAAGCTATTGCTGAAAGAGATGCAATAAAAATTGAAGAATTAAGAAAACAAAGAATAGGGGCAAGTGAATATCCTATAAAATGTGATAAACCTGAAACAGAAAGACACTTATGTAATTTATATGATCTAGTATTTGATGTTTCTGATGAAGAAATGAGAGAAAAACGAATAGATTTAGAAGTTGATAATATAAAAGGGGAATTAAAAAGGTCAATGAATATGATACCAAGAGATAGATTAAAATCAGTATATCAAAAAAAAATAATAGTTACAGTTCAATCAAAACCAAATAAAGTAGAGTTTAAAAAAAAGATTAAAGAAAAAATAAAATTAACATTAAAAGAAATATTTAAAAAAGGTACAAAATTTAAACCAAAATATCTTGATAAAGAAACTTATGACAGTTTTGAAGAATATAGATATCAACAATGGGGAGTTAAACCGAAAGAGAAAATAGAATTTAAAGGAGATATAGTTAAAACTACAAATCCTTTAGAAAAAGGAAAATTTCTCCCATATAAAAAAAATAAAGAGAAGGTTTTTAAAATTAGTAGTATTAATATTGATAATATAGATTTACCATCAGATGAAGATTTAGAAAATAAAAATTATATTAGACGTAATATTGAAAAATCTTTTTTTACATCCGAAGAAAGTATATTTGATTTAGATAATGAATTATTACAAAAAACAAGAAGATGGATTGTAGAAAATTATCCAAAAAAAGATCAAAAATTTGCTAGTCTAGCTGAAAGAGTGAAAAGAAGTGATACATATTTTAAATCTATTTTACAACTTAAAGGTTTTTCTTTACTTAAAGGTGGTGATAGAAATTATCATCAAACAAATTTAAGAGAGTGGGAATGGAAGTGGCGAGATTTTTTAATTACACTAATTTTACAATCTGTTTGGACTGATGTAAATGAACATAGAAGAAATGGTTGGAGAAAAGCAAATGAAAAATTACCAGAAAAAGAACGTTCAGCTAGTGGATTTCAAAAAATGCCTTCAGATTATAAACATGAATATAAAGCTAGTGATGACACTAAAGTTCCTTATATAGAAAGACCTAGACCACCACAACATCTTGTAGCTAATGCAGCGGCAAACAATTTACGGTCAGATATGATTTACTCAACAATTAATAAAGCAAATCAATTACCATGTCGTTTAGTAAGAGATCATAGACCTAGACGAGTTTGGCCTTGGTTCGTTTATAAAGATAGTGATAATAGAGTACATTGGGAACATGTACCATTACCACCCATAAGTGCTCCTTTAGAAATACCTAATAACCCAACTCCTTGGGATATTTTAAATTCAATACATTATGCACAAAATGATTTAGATACATATTGGCAGGAAAATTTAAAATCTTGGAAAAATTTTTTTATTGGAACAGAACAGGAAGGAAATAGTAATGCAACTATGGGTAGAAACCCATCTTTTATCAATACCTTTCAAAATAATCAAGGATTTAATATTTTTAGATTTTTTAATGCTACGTTTTTTCAAAAACCAATAATTGAACAATTATATTATATATCAAAAGTTATAGGATTAAGAACAACAAATAAGAAATTACAAAGCAATAATAGAGGTAAAGTTATGAGAATTGATAATTGGCCTATATGTGGTATTCATCATTTTATCAATACATATGGTGATTTACCTATTAGACAAGCTAATAAAGATATACGAGCGGCTTGTGATGTAAAAAGAATTTTAACAGGAGATATTATATGTAATGTAGATAATGTTGGTGCACCCCAGGATTTATGGGCAGCAATTCATGCTGCCCCTCAAACAGCAAAGTGGCCTAAAGATTTTGAAACAGCAGAACAACAAAGATTTGTTGCTGTAGATGTTCCAATAAGTAGTTGGACAACTTTAGAATGTAGATTAGAACCAGATGATGGACATGGTTTATCAAGCTTTGCAAAAAATTATAATTCACAAACAGGACAAGTCACAATACAATCACCAGATAATGATATTCGTTATTTTGGTTCAAGAGAAAATAGATATATAGCAAATCCTGTAGCAGGAGCTTTACCTGACAGAATAAGACCTCCATTAAGAGCAGGAGAGAGGTGGTGTGGTTCATACAGAGTCCCAGCCATCATAGCTGGAGCTCAAGGTGCTCGCACATTTGATGATATGACTGGTGGACAACTATACAACCCTCCAGCAGGAGGGTTTATATATGCACCAGCAATAGCACCACCACGATATGGTGAAGACCAAACAGCCGCTACAGGATTTCACACCAACAATGGTTATCATAATGGATTAGGATACGGTGCTCAAAATTTTCCAGCAGTACCAGTTTGGTTATTAGATAATGGTGCAACAAGAATAACTAATGTTGGACAAGATGCTGCTGGTCAAGAATTAGAAAATTATGGCCTCCAACATGGAGCTGCTACTCAAAATCCTATGATAAATGCTTATCGTAGGGTAAGAAATATGGCAGATTTATCACAAATGCGTGGAAATCCAGAACCAAAATATGATGGTACTGCTTTGACGGTTATTTCTGCTGCTGGAGCCGCTGCCCGAATTCCAACTTATAATAATGTTTTAGCAAAAACGGCTATAGCAAAAGATACAGTTAGACGATGGATGTCTATACCATATCCATTTGTAAGAACTAGTGTACCAACAGGAAATGAAAAAAAAAATGCAGAAAAGGAAAGATTTGTCCCACCATTTCGTATAGATGGTCCGGGTTTAGCTCCAGCAAGTGGTTTTCCAAAAACCTCGGCGAGAGGTCAATATGCTTTAGCTAAGAATGGTACCGGAAATTTAATGCCATCAACAGTAGCTAATTTGGGGGATACACAATATGTTGGAGGACAAGATGATAAACAACAAAGATTATCATATTATATAAGAATGTGTAGTTTAACAAATATATTTAATAAAAAAATAACTGATGGAAACAATACAAAATTAGATGTAACTATATATATTTATTTAAAAGATGAAGAAGCTGGAATGACTGCTTTAAGTCCAACATGTGCAAAAGTTTTAGATGAAACAGTTGGTAGTTTATTAAGAATATCTTCGGGTGATCATTTATCAGGTAGATTTGGTGGTTCAAGAAAAAAAAGGAAAAGAAAGAGAAAAAATAGAACAGTAAAAATTTAATGTTTATCTTCTAATTTTTTATTTAAATTTAATTGATCTATTTTTTCCTTTAAATTACCCTCATTAAACATTTTTGATAATTTATCTATTTTATTTTCTAATTCTTCTATTTTATCCATTTCCTTTCTTCTTTCTATTACTTCTGGTGTTTCAACACTATAATACCAATTATAAAGACCAGTTACACTATTATATCCTATTTTTCCAACATTATAAACAACGTCTACAGCTTCGTAAACAATAAATCCTAAAACCATATATATAATTATAATAAAAAAATTATATATATTTATGACCAAATTTGTCCAATATGAATAGATAATTTTCTTTTAGAATTTGTCTTTTTAATAATAGAATAAAAGTTTTGTATTATAGTTTTTTGATTTTCTATTTTTTTTTTCAATAATTTATTTTCTTTTAATAATTGATTTAATAAAATAATTTGTGTAAAAGGTTTTTTATCTAATTTTTTTATATCTTCATGATATTTTTTATAAAATTCATTAACTTCTTTTTTAGTTTTAATTAAGTTATTTCTTACAGTTTTTAAATCTGGTGACATAATATATGTGTGATAATTATAAAATAATATTATATTTTTTATTTTGTAAATGTAAAAATTATAATACTGAAAGGGAAAAGTGGATAAAAAAAAATGTAGGTTAAATTAATTATTTTTACATTTAATTACTCCTTTGAAAAATGTAAAGAAATCAAATTTGCTACCATAGTCTTTTCTTTGTTTTAAAAAGTATAAAATAAATCCAACTACAACAACACCTATAGTTGTTTTCATAACGTTTTTATTTATATATTCTAATTTTTCGGCATACTCTTCATTATCATTATCTTTATGATATTCAATAAGGTCAAGTAATAAATAATATGAACAAAGTAAAATAAAAGCAACAATAGTTGGACCAATAGTCATTCTAGTAAACATACTGTAAAATAACCAAACTAAGAATGTTTGTTTTAATCGTTCCATAGGATGAGGTTTATTAGATTCCTCATCCATTAAATCTAAACCAAAGTATAATAAAACAAAGATTAATACATCTTTGGCCATCATATTGTCTAATAATCTTCGTGTTTGACAAGATAATGTTTCTCCAACAAAATTACCAGAAACAGCTAATAAAAGTACAAAAAAAGATTTTATAAAATCCATTTTTTTAAATGAAGTTCCAATGAAATGGACAAACATTATATATTATAATTAAATAAAATAATATATAATTATTAAAGTTGTAAACTTACTGTATTTCTTTCACTTTTTTTACGACGTGATTTTTTAGGTTGGTCAATTCCTAAATTCATTTCTTTTAATTCACTAATACTTACTGTACTACTAGAATCTTTTTGTTTAATATTTACATTCTTGGTTTTTAAACCAGCTAATAAAGAATTAACATCCCCACTTGGTCCTTTCATTTCTGGTCGTTTGCTCTTTTGTATATTGCCTCTAGCAACATGAATATCTTGTCTAGGTCCACCAGACATATTAGATGCTACTCTAGGTGGTACAGGCATAGGTGGAGGTCCGCCTCCCATAGCACCTCCACCCATAACACCAGACATAAAGTTACCAAATCCAGGATTATTTTGTCCCATAGTATTTACAGCTGCTTGAGTAAATTGTTGCATTAATTCTGGATTTTGTCTCATAATATCATCCATACCTGGAACGGAAGATTTAAACATAGTATTAGTCATATGTAACATAAAACCACTGCCTCCAAGCATAAACAATAATTTAAGTTCTGGGGCCATTTTAGTTTTTCCGCCATATTTTTCGTGAAGTTCTCCGAAAACATCGTCATAATCTTCAATATTTTCATGAACAGATTCAGCCCAACCATCTAATTTCAAGTCAAATGGGTCAAATTTTTGATTTAAAAATTCTAATCCAGATACAAATGCCATTAGCATTTTTCCTTGAAATTTACAACTGCTTTTTTTCTCTTTTTCAGCTTTAATCATTTCAAATTCACCTTTCATTTCTTCTAAACTAGATTCCATACCATATTTTTTACTTAATGTAACACCTTGTTTTTCTAAAGCTTCTAATTTTCTTAAATAAATAAATTTTTCTTTTAATAATTGTTCATTCGTCATTTTTGGTTTTTCAGGTACATTTAAATTTGGGTCTACAGGAATATTATTAAATTTTTTCATTCCATCCCAAGTATTATCCTTACCTTCTAAATTCGTTGATTTTTCACCTAATTTGCTTTCTCCAGGTTCATTTAATTTAAGTTTAATAGGTTCTACTTTTAAATTATCAGTAGCAGACATTTCTGGAGTAGGTGGAGGCGCCATAAATCCGCCACTAAATACTTTATCTCTCATCTCTTTTGGACTTTTTAAATTCTTATTTAAATCATTATCTAAATTACTAATATCACTTAAATTAATTTCAGATTTTGGGCTATTTGGTCTAGATTTATTTTTATTTGGATTCATTAGCAAATCTAAACCAGGTCCAAAATTAACAGATTTTTTGGATACATTTTCTGGAACACCACTTATCTTAATAGTACCAGAATCATTTTTTTCACTAACAGTCAAATTTGGTGTGTCTAAAGTTTTGACGTCTAATTTAATTTCTTCCATTATATTTTAAATAAGAACATTTAATTTTAAGTATTACGCATAAAATATATTTTAATAAAAAAAATATATTTTATTTCTTTTTAGTGCGTCTTCTTTTACGAGATTTACGCTTCTTTGTTCTTCTTTTTCTTCGTCTTTTCTTTCCTTTTTTTGTTCTTTTTTTTCTACCACCTTCAAACGCCCCAGATAATTCTAGTGTTTTTTTAATATTAGGTGGTAGTTCTTTTTCTTCTCTCGTTTTTGAACTTACTGCTAAATTTTTTCTATGTGTTTTTATTTTTTTTTGTAAATTTTTTTTTTTCCTTTCTTTTTCTTGTTCTTTAATTTCATAATCAACCTCAGCTGGTTGAAGCCTTCTTCTTTTAGCTGTATCTCTAACATATTTCCAATAATCACGTTCTGATTCATTATGCCAAAATAAACATGTTCCTCTTTCTTGAAACTTACAAGGCCTTCTATTTATACTATTATCACATTCCTCAGTTTTGTACTTAGTATCATTTTTTGGATATTTACGGTTATTTATAGGTAATTCCCATCGTTTTGTAATAGATATTATAGACATATATAAATTATTTAGATTTTATTCTTAATATACCATAAACCTTGTAAATAACAATCAGCTAAATCATCTTTTTTTTTACTTTTATTGAACTCATCTAACCAAATATTTAATTCTTTATTTTTTGTTATAAAATCTCTAGTTACTTGTATACTAATTTTTTTACGCTCACTATATTTTGTCTTTTTACCATTTAAATATTCTTTTAGTTTGTTACTAGAAGATACTTCACTAATATCAGTAACATCATTTTCTATAAAATGTTGCATAATCATGCCTTGAAGAGATTTCATACGTAACGCAATAGGACCTATTTGATTTTCAATAACAACTTTATTTATAGATTTATAATCCATACATTCATTAAATTTTTTTTTCATATTAATACCTAATTCAACCATATGGAAAGAAGCAGCATTACAATTAGTTTTGTTTAGATTTTCTAAGTATTTTATATTGACTTCTTCAATAATAGTATTAATCATTTGTGTTTTAAAGGTATCCTTATGTGGTTTAATAAAAGTAAAAGGTATATCATACTTTTGAATAATAGCTTTTAATTTGGAAATTGTATATTTTTTGATTTTTTTTTCATTAAGTTCATTTGTAGGAATCTTAAAACCACTGTTCTTTGCATGTTTTTTACAATAAAGGAAATTATGTTTCTTGAATTTGGCATTATTTGTACATTTTTTTTTGTTTTTTTGTGTGGAAGTACATATATAAGTTTTGGTATTACATAAATCCAATACATCCCAACTGGAAATAGTATATGTTTTATCTTTATTGACACATAACATACAATATGCTAAATGTTTGATACCGACATCAATGCTTAATATATTCATATTTATAACAAATATATTAAGTTTAAATACTTATTTTAATCTAACAATAGGAGCTTCTTTTTTTGCGGCTAATTGTTGTCTAGTTAAATATAATCTTTTTAAATCAGAACCTTCATAACCAAAAGGTTGATTATTATCTTGTACACCTTGAAATACATATTTATTATGGGTTACATAATTTGAATCACCAAGACGAACATTATTATTAGTCATAAAACAAGCCATTCTATTTTTGTTCATTAAAGATTCGGCATTATTTATTAAATATTGTCTATAATCATAATTATTTTGAATATTTAAAAATCTTTTTAGTCTGTCATTTTCTTCACAATTAGGGTCTAATTGTGTATAAAGTCTACCATCAGACATTAAAGGTGGTAAATTCTTATGAATATTATTGCTTCCATTATAAGCTGTAGCCCAACTCATTTATAATATTACAAGATAAAATTTATTCCAAACCTAATTTGTTATCATTATCATTTTCAACTAATAATTGTATTAGTTTACCTTTATTACAACTTTTATATCCAGAAATATCTCTTTGTTCACATAAATCCTTAAGTTTATTTTTAGTTAACTTGGTATAATCAGTTTCAGAAATTAAAGAAATTTCATTATCTTTTTCTTTTTCTAAATTTAATGATTCTAATTCTTCTAAATTATCATCTTTATTTTCTGTTTCATCATCAGAATCATCAGAATCAGAATCTGAATCATCAGAATCAAAATTTTCATTA
>CETH01136944.1_pt1 | contig 11969 bp, 10 predicted proteins | sample 361461 | NCBI WGS metagenome assembly CETH01 (sample SAMEA2622695, study PRJEB7988) | marine metagenome | isolation source: saline water (ENVO:00002010), including
CTCAAAAAATTGAATCATTAACTAATCATTTTAAGACTCATAAGAAAGACAATCATTCTCGTAGAGGCCTATTGATGATGGTAAACAAACGAAGGAAGCTTCTTGATTACCTTAAATCAAAGGACTTTTCATTGTATAAACAATTAATATCTGATCTTGGATTGAGAAAGTAAGTCATATCAATGGTCGATTGACCATAAAAAGGAAGGAAAGTCAGTGAATCAAATATCTAGCGAGATCATAGTCAATGATCAAAAAATCACCCTCGAAACAGGAAAAGTAGCAAGACAGGCAAACGGAGCAGTGATGGCATCATGCGATGGCACTACTGTCCTGGCAACTGTTGCAGCAAAAAGAGAAGCAGCAGAAAATCAAAGCTTCTTTCCACTGTCGGTAAATTATCAAGAAAAAACATACGCAGCTGGGAAAATTCCAGGTGGATTCTTTAAAAGAGAAGGCAGGCCATCGGAAAAGGAAACGCTCATCTCAAGATTAATTGATAGGCCTCTAAGGCCATCATTCAGAGATGATTTCTTGAATGAGGTTCAAGTTGTTATAACTGTTATGAGTCTTAATCCTGAGGTGCAAACTGACGTAATCTCCATGATTGCTGCATCAGCAGCATTATCTATTTCAGACATACCATTCAATGGTCCTATTGCTGGCGTAAGAGTTGGATATATAGACAACAAGTCAGTCATAAATCCGACCGTATCAGAAATGGAGAATTCTGCACTTGACTTAGTTGTTGCAGGATCAACAGATGCCATTCTTATGGTTGAATCTGAAGCAAAAGAGCTTTCTGAAGAAGTCATGCTTGATTGCGTAATGAATGGACACAATGAGATAAAGAAAATTATCGATGGCATTAATGATCTGGTTAAGAAAGCAGGCAAAGAAAAATGGATTCTTGATGAAATTGAAAAAGATGAAACATTAAAAAATAAAGTCAAAGAGATTGCTGGTACTGATATTGAAAGCGCATACTCGATTGTTGAAAAGTCTGAAAGATCTAATCGTCTTGCAGATATCAAGAAAAACACAATTGAACGAATTGCTGAGACAGATGAAGAAATCTCTAAAGATGATATTGCATCTGAAATCAAAAAAATCGAGAAAGAGACTGTTCGATCAAAAATACTCAATGGCGAACCAAGAATTGATGGACGAGATACTAAAACAGTCAGAGATATCAATGTTGATATCAATGTTCTTGAGAGAACACATGGATCTGCTTTATTTACTCGAGGTGAAACGCAGTCTATTGTAGTAACAACATTGGGTTCAGAAAGATCATCTCAAATCATCGATGCACTTGAAGGTGAATACAAAGATAAGTTTATGCTTCACTACAATTTCCCACCATACTCTGTCGGTGAAGTTGGATTCATGGGTTCACCGAAAAGAAGAGAGATAGGTCACGGCAAATTAGCCAGAAGGGCCTTAGAAGCTGTATTACCAAATATGGATGAATATCCATATACGATCAGAATTGTCTCTGAAATAACTGAATCCAATGGTTCTAGCTCTATGGCCACAGTTTGTGGTTCAAGCCTCTCATTGATGCATGCCGGTGTTCCAATCAAGTCACACGTTGCAGGCATTGCAATGGGACTGGTCATGGAAGGTGATAATTATAAAGTCTTGACTGATATTCTGGGCGATGAAGATCATCTTGGTGATATGGACTTTAAAGTTGCAGGTACTGACAATGGAATCACTGCACTTCAAATGGACATAAAGATAGCTGGTATTACTGAAGAAATCATGAAAGATGCACTCAGTCAGGCAAAAGACGCAAAAGACCATATTCTTAAGATAATGAATGATGCCATATCATCACCGTCAGAGGAGTACTCACCTTATGCACCATCTATTATTAGCATGACGGTACCTAAGGATAAAATACGAGACGTAATAGGAAAAGGTGGAGCAACAATAAGATCAATCACTGAAGTAACTGGAGCCCAAGTCGATATCAATGATGATGGAATTGTTACGATTGCATCTGTGGATCAAGAATCAGGCCTTAAAGCAAAAGAGAAAATAGAATTACTCACCGCTGATGTTGAGGTCGATAAAATCTATGAAGGAAGAGTAGCTAAAATTATGGATTTTGGAGCATTTGTTACAATCCTTCCAGGTAAAGATGGTCTGGTTCATATTTCTGAGATCTCTGAAGAACGAGTAGAGTCAGTTGATGATGTGCTCAGCGTAGGACAAGTAATTAATGTCAAGGTGATTGAAGTTGATCGTCAAAATCGGATCAGGCTTTCAATGAAAGCAATTAAAGATTAATTATCTTGTATCTTTAAACTGCTTCTCGGTAATTTCTCTTCGCTCCTGGGCTTCGAGAGTATATGTAGCAACTGGCCTTGCCTCAAGTCGCTTTAGGCCGATCTCTTCTCCAGTTTCTTCACAGTATCCAAATGTGCCCTCATCAATCTTGACAAGAGAAACTTGAATCTTTCTTAGAAGTTTTCTTTCTCGATCTCGTGTTCTAAGTTCTAGTCCAAATTCTGATTCTTGAGTCGCACGATCATTTGGATCAGCCAAGTTATTGCTGTCAGTCTTTAAATGTTTTACTGTTTCCTCAGCCTCAATTTCTAATTGCCCTTTCCATGCCAGAAGAAGCTTTTTAAAATGCTTCAGTTGTGGCTTTGACATATACTTTTCTCTTGCCTTTGTTTTATATGGCTTCATCCCGAATTGCTCGAGAAGTGAACCATATTCTTTTTGTGTTTTCTTTCTTGGCATTGATGTAGTAATTTTGAAAAAAGAAAAATTATACTCTGAAAAACAATTTTGTGAATAGATATCTGTTCTTAATTATTTTATTTTGTTTTTAGGATTCCAGTCACTATCTCGATGCATAAACTCTACATCTGTATAGATGCCGCCTCGCACATTAAATTTTGACTTAAAATGTAGATACCTGGGTGACAGTAAATCCATTAAGTGTCTATAAATTGTTCCAGTGACAGCTTCATGATATGCACCTTTATCACGATATGAGGCCATGTAAAGTTTAAGCGATTTCAATTCAACGCAAAGTTTCTCAGGAACATATTCAAGATACATTTTCGCAAAATCAGGCTGACCAGTCATTGGGCACAAGCATGTAAATTCAGGAATTTTTATCTTAACTAAGAAATCATCATGGATATTTGGATTGTCAAATGTCTCTAGAAGATTTTTATTGGATTCTTGATTCATGTTATTGCCTCATTTTTTCAATTTAAATATGTATATAAGAAACAATATATTTTAAAATGAACCATTATCTTTTAATAGTGTTGTATGCGTCTCAGTAAAATCAAACTTTCAGGCTTTAAAACGTTCGTAGAACCGACAACACTGACTCTGCCTTCAAATTTAGTAGGGATCGTTGGGCCAAATGGATGCGGCAAATCCAATGTTATTGACGCTGTTAGATGGGTTCTAGGTGAATCATCCGCTAAATATCTTAGAGGCGAGTCAATGTCAGATGTAATTTTCAATGGGTCCGCATCAAGAAAGCCTGTCAGCAATGCTTCGATTGAGCTTTTCTTTGATAATTCAGAAAAGAAAATTGTTGGTGAATTCGCTCAATACAATGAAATATCAACACGAAGAGTGATTACGAGAGATGGCCAATCAGAATATTATCTCAATGGAACAAAATGCAGAAGAAAAGACATTACCAATCTTTTCTTAGGCACTGGTTTAGGGCCTAGAAGCTATGCCATCGTTCAACAAGCGATGATTTCTAGTTTGATTGAAGCAAAGCCAGATGAAATGAGGGTTTTCTTAGAAGAGGCATCTGGGATTTCAAAATACAAACAAAAAAGAAAAGAAACCGAATCGAGAATTAAAAATACCAGAGAGAACTTAAATCGACTCAATGATCTAAAGGAAGAGATTGATAAACAAATCATGCGATTAAAGAAACAAGCAAGAGATGCTGAAAAATATAAAGAACTCAAGAACAGAGAAAAAGATATAGAAGGCGAGATTATCTACTGCAAAATTTCCGATATCGATAAAAAATTAGAGCAGAATGATAGCGAATCAAAATCTTATAGGGATACATATGATGATCGACTGACAAAACTTAGAAAAGTTGAAGCTGATATAGAAGAACTTCGTATTAAAAATAACGAAGTAAATGAGTCTTTTAATTTTAAACAAAAAGATCATTTTGAGATTCAAGCCAATATTGCAAGGATCGAGCAATCAATTGAATATGAAAAGGAATTGGAATCTCAAAAATCAATCAATGCTCAGGAAATCAAGAAAGAACTCGATCGTATTAAAGTTGAATACTCTGAGGATCAGATTGAATTGGAAAGAATCAATGCTGAACTTGACTCAAAAAACAACTCTAATCAAGCAAATAAAATTAATTTATCTCAACTTGAAAATGAACTAAAAACTACTTCTGATAGTTTGATTACAGAAGATGAGCTAAATGAACGACTCCGAACAGAGCTCAATGAATTGAAGACAACTTTTGAAAGTGAGTCAGTTAGGATCAATCTCCTAGATAAGCAATCTACAGAACAAAACCGTCAAAAACAAATCATCATAAATGTTCATCAGCTCAAGGACAGTTTTATGGCTTTGAAGTCTTCATTAGAAGAATCAATCGCTGATTTCGGTAAAGAAACATCACAAAAGATAAGCAATCAGATTAATCGACTTGAGGATAAAATTAATCAACTATCATCTGAATACGAGGATACTGAATTAAAAATCGCCGAGAATGAAGAACAACTTTCTAAATCCAAAGAAATCACTGCACAAACAAAGCTATTAATTGATGAATTAACTGAAAAGAAAAATCAATCTGACCAAAAGAAAGTTAATTTGGCGAATCTTAGAAATACTCATAGCCAGAAACTGACAAATTTAAGGGAGAGGGTTCAAGACGCTGAACTAAAAACAGAGTCGCTCAAAACTTCACAACAAGGACTTCAAACTGCCATCACCAGATTAGAAGCGCAGATGACTCAACTAAAATCAAGATCACTGGAATTAACAGCAAAGGAAAATCCTCAAACATCGATCAATGATGATCAGAAGCTAGAACTGGAGTCCCTTCTCAATATGAGCTTAGAAAGTGAGAAATCTCTAGAGATTGAGAGAAAAAAACAAGAAGAAATGCAGTCACATTTAAGAAACCAAGAAGTCGATCGAACGAATCTAAACGCATCAGTAAACCAAGCAAGAGAGGACGTAGAAAAATATAAACTGAAACAAAAAGAATATGAGGTCAGAAAGGAATCTTTAAATGAACAGCTGATTTCTATGGGTCTTGATTATGCATCCATTGATGAAAAATCATCTAGTAAAGATATGACCCTGGATTCGCTTTCATTAGAACTTGAAAAAATATTAAGGGGAATCGATCGTCTTGGTGCGATTAATCTTGCTGCTGAGGCTGAATTTAAGGAAGAAAGCAAGCGAATGGAAAAACTTGATGAACAATTTGAAGATCTTAATCGAGCACTGGAGACGTTAACCAGTGCAATCAAACAAATTGATGATGAATCAAAATCTCGATTCACTGAAACTTTTGAGAAAGTTAATGAAGGGCTTTCAAAACACTTTCCGCGGCTATTTGATGGCGGTAAAGCCTACCTTGAACTTGAAGACAATGATGCGTTGAATGGCGGTGTTTTTGTCATGGCGAGACCCCCTGGTAAGAGAAACAGCAATATTCACCTTCTTTCTGGTGGTGAAAAAGCTTTGACTGCTGTTGCACTCTTATTCTCTATATTTGAACTAAACCCAGCACCTTTTTGTCTTCTGGACGAGGTTGATGCACCTCTCGATGACACAAATGTGGCTAGATTCTGTGAAATTGTAAAAGAAATGAGTAGCAATGTTCAGTTTGTTGTCATTACACACAATAAAACAACAATGGAACTCACCAAACAATTAATCGGTGTAACAATGAGTGAGCCAGGTGTTTCAAGGCTGGTTTCAGTTGACCTCGATGAGGCCATTGAGCTATCAGAAACGCCCGAAGCATCCTGATGGATATAGCGTGGGTTATACTGACATTAGTTTTCGTCATACTTTTACTGATACTACTATTCAACAAAAAAGCGAAAGAAAAACCAAATCGTGAAATAAACATTCATGAAAAAATAGTCATCAATGACATAAACAACCAAAAAACGAATACACCGAGTCGAAGAATATCACTTTCAGAAAATGATTTAAGCTTGAAAGAACTGATACAAATATTTAAAAACTATGAGTTGAAATTGAATAGCAGTGGAATATTTGAAAAAAAAATAAACGCAGATTCATCATATTATGTAGCAAATTTAAACGAACCTGGTTATTTCAAAAATGATAAGGAAATCAAAGGCTTTACATTTTTCTATATTGCGAAGAATCACATCTTCGATAGACATATTTCAGATCAAATGGAGAAAGATTCTGACATGGTACTGAAACAGCTCAATGGCGTATTGCTTGAAAATATTACAAATGAATAATATCCACGATGTATGAAAGGCATTGAATTAGAAATTAGAAAACTGATAGATGAAATAAACTTTCATAACTATCAATATCATGGAATGGATGACCCAAAAATATCAGACCAAGAGTTTGATCAAATGGTCAAAGCTCTTCATGATTTGGAGAAAAAATATCCTCAACACATTCAAGTTGATTCACCAACACAGAGGGTTGGGTCAAAACCCATCGATCGTTTTATTCAAATTGACCATTTAACACCCATGCTTTCATTGGATAATGTTTTCTCAATGGATGAGTTAATGTCTTTTGAAAAAAGAATAAAAGATAAGCTCTCCTTAAAAGAAGACATTGAGTTCATCGCTGAACCAAAGTTTGATGGTGTCGCAGTAAATTTATTATATGAATCTGGAAAATTATCTTATGCAACAACAAGGGGTGATGGGAAAACAGGAGAGGATGTTACACACAATGTCCTAACGATCAAATCGATACCCATAACACTCAATACATCATCTCCTCCTGAGAAAGTCGAAATACGAGGGGAAATCATTATCTCAAAGAATGATTTTGAGAAGATGAACCGAGAAAATGAAGAAAAGAATCTGAAGGTTTTTGCAAATCCTAGAAATGCTGCAGCTGGAAGCATACGTCAACTGGATCCGAATATTGCAAAGGTTAGACCATTGCGCTTTTATGCTCATGGATACGGGCTACTCTCCAATGAGAATGATTTCAATAACCACAGCGATGTCATCAAATATCTAAATGACTCAGGGATTGTGGTCTCACCACTATCACAGCTATTAACTGGCGCTCATGAATGTGACAAATATTATAAGAAAATAGATTCTGCAAGAGGTTCGCTCGATTTTGAAATTGATGGTGTTGTTTATAAGGTCAATAAGATTTCTTATCAAAAAGAACTTGGTTTTGTTTCAAAAGCACCAAGATGGGCAATTGCTCATAAGTTTTCTTCTGTTGAGGTTGAGTCAAGAATCTTAGATGTTGATTTCCAAGTTGGCAGAACTGGAACAATCACACCAGTTGCAAAATTGGATCCAATCAAAGTGGGAGGAGTAATGGTCAGCAATGCAACTCTACATAATATGGATGAAATCAGTCGAAAAGACATTCGCAATGGTGACCATGTATTTGTAAGAAGAGCCGGCGATGTCATACCAGAGATCGTGTCTGTTAATAAGAAAAAAAGAGGTCAGCAAACAAAAAAAATTGTCTTCCCTTCACAGTGTCCTTCATGCGGTTCAGTAATCGTCAGAAAAGAGGGGGAGAGTGCCGCTAAATGTAGTGGAGGGAATGCCTGCCCCGATCAGATAAAAGAAGGACTCAAGCACTTTGTTTCTAGAAATGCTTTTGATATAGAAGGACTGGGCGAAAAAATTATAGATCAATTGCTTGATTCTAACTTGATCAAAACCACTTCTGACCTTTTTTCTTTAAATATTGATGAATTAATATCATTGGAGAGGATGGCTGAAAAGTCTTCTCAAAACCTCTTAACATCAATTGAATCATCAAAAATTATAAGTTTCGAAAGATTTATATATGCCCAAGGAATCAATGATGTCGGGCTTGCTACATCAAAGTCTCTTGCTGAAAGTTTTTCTTCATTGGAAGAACTTATAAACACAGAAATTGAAGAATTACTAATGATTCGTGATATTGGGCCAATTGTTGCAAACAGTATTTTAGATTTCTTTAAAAACATTAAAAATATAGAAAATATCAATCGTTTGATTGAAATGGGTGTAAAAATAATCTATCAATTAGAAAATGACAGTCAAATACTGAGTGATAAAATCTTTGTCATAACGGGTACACTAAAAAATATGACAAGATCCGAAGCCAGAAACTTTATTGAAAATAATGGGGGAAAGGTCACATCTGCAGTTTCCAAAAATACCAATTACTTAATTGCTGGTGAAAATCCAGGCTCAAAAATGAAAAAAGCAGAAGATATTGGTGTTAGTATCATTAATGAGGATCAAATGCTGGATTTAATCAAATATGGATAAAACCATAAATAAGCCAATGCAAGCAGAAATGCCCTTTGCAATCGTTCAAGGTGAGCAGCTTACTGAACTACCAAAAGATCTCTACATCCCTCCTGTTGCTCTTCAAGTCTTTCTTGAAGCCTTTGAAGGTCCGCTTGATTTGTTGTTGTATTTAATAAGAAAACAGAATCTAGATGTTATAGATATCCCAATTGCAGAAATTACAGAACAATATGTCGACTATATTAATCTGATGCAAGACCTTGAGCTCAGTTTAGCGGGAGAATATTTACTCATGGCAGCAATGCTGGCCGAAATTAAATCAAAAATGTTATTGCCTATTTTTGAAGAAATTGAAGAAGAAGACGATCCAAGGGCAGAATTGGTCAGGAGATTACTGGAGTATGAGAGATATCGAACTGTTTCTGAAGAGATTGATTCATTGAATAGAGTAGAGCGAGATATATATTTATCGGCTGCTGAAACTGGAAATTATCAGCAACCCGATATATTACCAGATATAGAATTACCGGATCTGGTTATGGCTTTTCAAGAAGTACTCAAAAAAGCAGAAATGTTTTCTACCTTGCACTTCATGAAAGAACCACTATCAGTCAAAGAGAGAATGTCAGAAATATTGGAAAAAATTAATGGAAAGGATTTCATTAAATTTGAAGATTTATTTGATCTTCAGGAACAAAAGATTGGTTTGGTTGTGACATTCTTGGCAATTCTAGAACTGATGAAAGAATTATTAATCGAGGTGGTACAAGCTCAAGAGTTTGGGATCATTCACGTTAAAATGCTTGTTGAAAAGGAGATTCATGAATCAAATTAAAAATATCGTTGAAGCATTATTGCTATCTTCTGGCGAACCCCTGTCTGCAGATCGGATACATAAAATAATCAATTCAAAAGAATCATGTACTAAAGCAGATATCCTTGAAGCAATTGACTCACTGAAAAATGATTATGAAAATAAAGAAATTGAAATATCCAGAGTTGCGAGTGGTTTTAGAATACAAGCAAAATCATCCATCAATGACTTTTTAAATATCATCTATGCTGAAAAAACACCAAGATATTCAAGGGCTTTAATGGAAACATTATCTATCATAGTTTACAATCAGCCTGTCACAAGAGGAGACATCGAATCAATAAGGGGTGTCTCAGTAAGCAGTAGCATTATGCGAACACTTACAGATCGTAATTGGATCAAAATTGTTGGTTACCGAGATGTGCCTGGTAAGCCTGCAATGTTCTCAACTACAAATGAGTTTTTAGACTATTTTGGTTTAGAAAAACTGAGTGAGTTACCAGACCTACCAGACATTAAAGAGCCACAAAACCTGAGCTTAGATCTAGAATCAGAAACGACAAATGAGATGGCTCAAATTTCAACTGAACAGCTGAATTAGAAATATCTACTGGCAATCAATACTCTGACCAGTAATATCTCTGCTTTCATCAGAAATCAACCAAACATATTTACCCATCAAATCGATTGGCTCTAATAATTTATCCTCATCTTCATATGGATAGGCCTCTTTCCTCATCTTCGTTCTAGTTGCGCCAGGATTAATGCAGTTAAATCGAATATTTGATACATCCTCATGCTCTGAGCTTAAGATCTGCGACAGTGCTTCAATGCCAAACTTAGAAACAGAATAAGCACCCCAAAATGCTTTTCCAATTTTTCCAACACCACTTGAGGTGAATATGACAGATGCACTATCTGATTCATATAATGCAGGCAATAGAGTTTTGGTTAATAAAAACTGAGCAGTTAAGTTGACGTGAATTGTTCTAACCCAAGTTTCGGAATCATAATGTGCGATTGGTGTGCGATCGCCCAGTATACTCGCATTCAATAGTAAACCATCTAACTTACCGAATTCACTCATTAAGTTTTCAAGAATCATTTGATAATCATTGCCATCTGCTTTTTCTAGGTCCATAAGAGATATCATCGGTTCAGTGTAATTGAGCCCAACGATTTCATCATAAACGGCCTCAAGTGACTCAAGACTCCTACCAAGCAAAATTACTTTGGCTCCAAGGCTTGCATAGGTTATAGAGGCTGTTTTACCTATCCCTTGATTAGCACCCGTAACCATAATAATTTTATTTTTCAGCTGAAGTTCAGACAATTTCATTTACCTCAATTAGGTCATCAATTAAAAACTCTGCCTCCCACGATGCTGGATTATCATCTGCGACTCTATATCCATATGTGCAAGCAATCGATCTAAAGTGTGCGGCTCTTGCTGCATCGATGTCTTTTTGAGCATCACCAACATAATACACATTATTTCGATCATATGATTTGCCACTATTTTTTAGCGCCTTTATCAATGGCTCAGGATTAGGTTTTCTTTGCTTAACTTGATCTCCGCATACTAAAGTTTGCATTCTGTCTAGAAGATTATATTGCCTCATTAATGGCATTGTGAATCGACTTGATTTGTTGGTCACAATACCAAAATCAATGTCTTTTGAATCCAAACTATCTAAAAGGTTATTTGCATTATTAAATAGCTTACATTCTTGACCGAGTACAGATTCATAAATATCAAGATATCGTTCATATCTATCACTCTCTATAACTGGATCATCACTAAATGCGACTGAAAATATACCCAATACTCCATTTGAAACCTGAGGTCTAACTTTGTCATAAGGGACCGTTTCCATTTTTTCTTCGCTCAAAAGAATGCTCAGTGCTAAATACATATCAGGAGCGGTATCAATTAGTGTTCCATCAAGATCAAACAAAACAATTTTTTTATTAGTCATTGCTAATCTTTTTAAAATGCATCATGTAATTGACATCAACATCGTCCGAAAGTGAAAATACAGTCGTAATTGGGTTGTATGTCACTCCAATCAACTCGACTAGTTCAAGCCCAGCTGACTTTGACCATTTTTCTAATTCTGATGGCTTGATGAAGCAATCAAATTCATGGGTTCCTTTTGGGAGTAAATTAAGTATGTACTCTGCACCAATTATTGCCATGGCATAAGATTTTATATTCCTATTGATGGTTGCAAAATAAAGGTCTCCGCCTTCGATGACAATATCAGAGCATGCTTTGATTGTTTCTTCTGGTGATGGTACATGCTCAAGCATTTCCATACATGTTAAGACATCAAATTTATTCTCATGTTTTAAGGCATAATCTTCGATTGTGCTCTGACTATATTTAATATTCGTTATATTTGATTTGTCTTTATGAATATTTGCAACTGCTAAGCCCTTTTTGGCCATATCAATTCCGTGAACCTCAGATGCGACACTCGCAAGTGCTTCAGTGAGTATTCCACCGCCACATCCAACATCAATAGCTGTTTTTCCGTCTAAGCTACTATTTGCTCGTATGTATTCGAAACGAAGTGGATTGAGTTTATGGAGTGGTGCAAAACTTCCGTATGGATTCCACCATTCGTTCGCTAAATCATTGAACTTATCTACTTCCTCTG
>CETH01116829.1_pt1 | contig 11962 bp, 11 predicted proteins | sample 361461 | NCBI WGS metagenome assembly CETH01 (sample SAMEA2622695, study PRJEB7988) | marine metagenome | isolation source: saline water (ENVO:00002010), including
AGATTTAGTAAAAAATAATAAAATCTATATTGATGGATCACATAATCCTTTGGGAGCTAGCGTTTTGTGTGAGCATCTAAATTCACTAGAATGCAATAAACATATAATTTTAGGAATGATGAGCAATAAAGATCATGTTGAATATATTAATTATTTTAAAGGTAAAATATCTTCTTTAACAACTGTTGACATTCCAAATCAACCAAATGCTATTAATGGTGAAGATTTAATGAAAAAATTAAAAAATTTCAAAAATGTTAAATATAAAAAATCAATTAAAGAAGCTATCAACTCGATAAATTTAAAAGATAATGATATAATTATTATTACTGGATCCTTATATCTTGCGGGGGAAGTTTTAAATTTAAATTAAATATTTGATTTAAGCCAAGCCACCAAGTCAGACTGATTTGTCATTCCGACCTTAGTATCTTTAAGCTCTCCGTTAACCACAAGAATCGTAGTTGGTATTCCTCTGACTCCATTTGTTTGGCAACTAGTCCCCCCTTTCAAAAGAAAGGGGGGCTAGCGCCCAAATTTCGTGGGCACATTGGGGTGCTGGTCAATGTCCATCGCGCCAAAATCAACATCGGTCATCTCATTTGAGACTTTCTCCACTATCGGAGTATAAGCTTTACAAGGTCCAATTTTCACCCCCCGCCTCTAAGAGACAGGGGGTTAACTTCCACACCAAGTTGCCTCAAATTTAAGGCAAAATGGTTTTGAATTCTTTAAAACTTTTTCTTCAAAGTTTTCATCGGTTATTTCTATAATAGCCATATCTCACTTATAAATTTTGTATTATTGGATTCAAGAATAAAATTTTATCTATCCACAGAAATCTAATTAACTTTGTATTTGAGTAATTTTTGAAAATTATTAATTAATTTAAATTCTTCATAGTCATTAGGTGCTGTTTTTAACAATTTTGGGTTAAACAAAATTACTGATGAACATTGAGCTCTCGAGATTGCGACATTTAATCTATTCCTATTAAAGAAAAAAGCCTTGTTTCTTGGCAAGTCTTCAACTGATGAACTTGTCATGCTTATAATTGAAACAGGTGCTTCCTGTCCTTGGAACCGATCAATGGTACCAACACGAGCACCTTTATCTAATCTTGCTGCCAAAAAATTTACTTGAGCGTTATAAGGGCTAACAATCAAGATATCTTCGATGGTTAATTTTCTCTCTAATTTATCATAATCAGTAAATTTACGTCCAATTAATTGTTTCATAATTTTTTTTATAACTTCATATTCCTCAATACTTGTTTGAGATCTATCTGTATGATCCATTAAAATTGTATGTATGCCTTCAGATTTAATCATACAATCTGGGCTATATTCAATTTCTCTATTGATATTATCAGGATCGGTTAAGAGTCTATTTTCATAAAAGTTTTCTGAAGTAAATTTATTAATATTTGGGTGTAATCTAAAAGTTCGATTAAGAAATATGCCTTTCTCAGATGAGATGGTGTCTTTATTTTCTAATAAATAATCCAAAACAGATTTTTTAGACTCTCCAGGATGAGAACCTTGCGTGGGTTGCCCTAGTTGTTGTTGGTCACCAACTAGTATAATATTTTTAGCAATTCCACCGAGACTTATCAGGTCAGCAACAGCTATCTGTGAAGCCTCATCTATAAATAAATAATCAAGTTTATTCTGATAATACCAGTTTGATAAATGATATTTAGTTCCTGCATATAAAAGTATTTTTCCATCTTTTAATCCATCAATATAATGTTTTTCGTTTTTATCTGTTTTAATAAATGTTCCATCATAAAAAGTATCTTCATTATCTGGATTTCCCATTTTTAAACCTTTAAATATAAATTTTTGTTTATCTGCTAAACTTTCAATCTTTTCCAAAAGATTATGAATAACTTTATGAGAATTAGCAGTAATGGCAATTTTTTTATTCTTTTTTAATAGTTCAATAATAACATTAGATGATCTAGTTGTTTTACCAGAACCTGGTGGGCCTTGCAAAAATATATAACTGTTCTGAAGTCTTGAAATAATTTCTGGAATTTCAATATCAAAATTATCAGATTTAATTATTTTTTCCCCTGGTTTTATACCTTTTATCGAGGGAAAATCTCTGTTTAAAAAACTTTTTAAAGCATCATGACCCTTTTTATTTTCTAAAACATTGTCACAAAATCTATAAATGTTTTTATTTAAGTTTTCAAAACGAGCTTGCTCCATAACTTTTTCACCAATTGATAAGATTTTAGGAAGACGTTTTTCTTCTTTAGAAATACCTTTTCGTAATAACACGGTTCTTTTTATTTGATCTAATTCCTGAATTTTTCCAGCATAATCTGCTCTATCAAGATCAGAATTGTTTGCAATAATTACACTTCGACCTTTTTTAAGTTTATATTCCTGATCTGGAAATATGTATTTATACACGAGAGATCTTTTGTCTTGAAAATATGATGATAATTTCATGTTACCAATGCACTCTCTATCTTCAATCAACTCGTCATCGGATAAATCTTTTCGATCAAAAAACTCACGCCATTGTGGTTTTTGCTCTCTATTATAAAAACCAACAATATCTGAAAGTATATTAATTAAATTTGATTTTTTACCTTTGTAATTACTAAACTTTGCTTGATATTCTAATAAAACCTCTTCGTGAGGTCTTAAATCCATTTGCTCTTTTTCGGGTACAAACCATCTTGTTTGTTCTGGTTTAATTTTTAATAACCATTTTCTAAGCTTAAAAGTACTTAAACAATCCTGCTTATTATATTCAGCAATTTGATCTAATAAATTTTGTTCTTTTGTTTCCATCCACTTAATATAAAATTCTTCAGAAATATCTCCTTTTCGAATATCTCCTGATCTTTTAAAGTCATAATATTTCTCTATATCTTTAAGGGAGTAGCTACTTTGAGATACATGGATCGCTTGTTTGACAATTTTGAATAAATCTACAAATTTTCCGAGATTTAAATAATGATCATAATCAACTCCATGTACTTTAAACATAGAGGTGAGTCGCTCTAGACTCGTAATTTCGTAAGGTGCATAATGAAAAATTTTAGCATCAGGATATTTTTTAAAATGTTTTTTAGTAAATTCAAAAAAATCTATAACACTTTTTTTTTCTTCTTTTTTATTGTGGGCCCAAAAAGGTTTAAAAATTTTTTCTCCATCTTCTTCATAATAAATTCCAAATAAATATTCTAGTCTTCCAGGAAAAACATAATCTTGTACACCTTCAAAATCTGTGAAAAGATCACACGCTGAAGGTTGTGGTAATAAGTTAAAGCCTTTATTAAGTAATAAATTTTCTTCTTTAATTTTAAAGATTGGAGTTCTTTTTTTTTCTGCTTCTATTTGTAGCTTAGCCTGATCTATTCTTTCTATTTTTGTTTCTTCTCTTAAACCTTCTATTTTAGTTTTATAATCTAGCTTCGCTATTTCATCATAAGTTTTTATACCGGCTTGATAAAACTTTTGACAATTTTTTCTATTATTTCCTAAAACTTGATTAGGGTGTCTTTTATCTTTCCATTCTTCATTGCATAGATTTGCCCAATCACACACTTGACAATACGAGCATTTTTCAGGTTTAGTTTTTGAAATTCCATTTGATAAAAATTTTTCATATGAATTTTTATGAAATAAAAATGTGTCATAAACTTCTTTTGTTTTTATTGCATTCTTTGATTTATCTTTAAGCAAAATATAAAATTTTTCAGGCATTATACCTTGTACTTCTTTTAATAAATTTAAATAAATTCCCAGCTGATAAATATGAGCACCCTTTACCTTTGAACTATGTTTGCTATCAGTTATTTCATAACTCCATGACCCTAAATCAGATTTAACTTTTTTATTAATTTCTAAAAAATCTAACTCTCCACTCCAATTTCCAGATTTTAGCCAACCACCATAAATAAGTTCATACCCATCTTTTAAAGCTTTAATTGTTTCTTTTATTTTTTCTTCTTTAGATAAACCTTTTAGTTTTTTTATATCTTTAACTTTTGAATATTTTTTTTTTAATTCACTAAAGTACCAGGCTTCATGTAACAAACCTTTTTCCATTCTTAATTCGTCGGCTACTGTTCTTGTATTTCTTTTAAGCTTTAGACTTTTTTCGTTAAATTCATTAGTAATAATATGATTACAATTTATAAACTTTGTAAGCATAGTTGGTGAATATAAATTCTTAATCATTAAATAATTTAAATAAATATTTATATATTAGTTAATATTTGAGGAGGTTTTTTTTTCTTCGATATCTTCTACATCAGGAACTATTTTTTCATTTTCAGTTGTTGCATCAAGTTTTTGTCCTTCAATTCCATTATTTTTTTTTAAATCTAACATCAAATTTTCAAGACTATTTTTTTTCACGTATGTATTATTAATAAGGCTTTCAATAGAATTTCTGTGCGTTTTAAAACTTGCTAGCAATGATTTAATATTACTTCTAATAACTGTATATTTATCCCAAACATTTGTTGCATCATTAACTATGTTGTCGACTATAGATAATTGTTTGCTCTGATTTTTAAGAGTTTTAACATTTGCAATTAATGGCATTATTGAAATTGGGCCTGCAAGTATAACATTGTGATCAGTTGCAAAATCAAGAAGTTCGCTATCATTTTCAATTGCACTTAAATAACAGGTATCCCATGGCATAAACATTATTACATATTCAAATGATTTAAGGTTATAAATTTTTGTGTAAGGTTTTTTACTCAAACTTTTAATATGATCTTTAACTGATGTTACATGTTTTTTAATGTAATTTTCTCTTAATTTGGGATCTTTTTCGTTAGCAAAACTTTCAAAGTTTTTTAAACTAACTTTACAATCAATTACAATAGTATCCCCTTCTGGAAGAGTTATTATAAAATCTGGATTAACTCTTCGAGTTTCACCTGTGGTAATATCTTTGCTTATTTGACCTTCTCTTACAGTAAAATCTTGATCTTTAACCAATCCATTTTTTTCAAGTAATCTCTGTAATTTTTTTTCATTATAAGCCCCCTGATACTTAAAATTACCTATTAGTTTTTCATGAAAATTTCTATATTCTTGAACTAGAGAATTATACTCTTGAAAACTTTTTTCTGAAATCTCTTTAAAGCTATCGGCATTTTTTGTATTATCTACTAATATTTGTTTATCACTTTTTAATTGAGTTATATAATCATCTTTGGTTGTAAGTTTGTCTTTAAGAACTAAAAATTCAGTTTCCAATTTAACAAATTCAGGATCTGTTTTATCAAAAGTTTTTGGCTTTCTAATTAAGTTATATATAAATAAAACTAAACCACCTATAATTGTAGCTAATATAACTATTGATATAATAAGTATTGAATCCATTTAATCTCTTCTATTTTAAACTAATTATTTGATAATTTCGACCATTCTTTAGAATACTTTTTGACTGAACTATGATTGTCAATACATTTTTGTATTAAAACTGTTAAACTATCTGAAAATTCTCTTGAACCATCGTTATGTCCTAGACTGTGACAGAGTTCATGTAAAAATGTGGAAAGCATAGATCCAAAGCTTTTTTGAAAAAGATCTTTGTGTAAATATATTATTTTACCATTATAATCGGATGTATTTTTTAATTCTCCAAGTATATCTTTACAAGTAATAGTTTTAAACTTTACATCAAATAATGGATCATCATAGGTATCACTATAAAATAATTTTGCAAAGCTAGGACTAATACTTTTTGCGGCATCAAATAAAAAGTTTATGCATTTCTGTTCTTTAGGAGTCAAATCTTTAGTTTTTTTGTTTTTAATTCTATTTTCAGCATTTTTTTTATTTTTTATAAATCTCTCAAGAGCAGATTCAACTCCAAAACTCGTAAAATACGCTGGCAAAATTTTTTTATTTTTCTTTTCTTTTTCAGTTTTGGAACGAATAAAATTCTGTGTTTTTGTACTAAACCAGTCAGAGTATGAAATATCTCTACTCCAAGTCCATCTGGATTCTGCATAATAACCATCTTTAAATAAAGCTTTAAGATCTTTATCATCTTTTAGCATACCGTATGAATGAGAAGCTATCTGAGAAAGTAACAAATGTCCTTTTGACCAAATGTGTTTTGATCTTTCTAAAACATATTTTATTGCAAGATTTCCTACCATGTCTCTATAGTAAAAACCAGATCTTGCAAAAATTGAAAAAAAGGTACTCTGAAGTTTTGTATCAAATGCTTGTCTGTCCCGATCGATTTTTGTCTTTTTTTCTAAAGCTGCATAAGCTTTATCTATAGATATAATTACCGGTATACCTTTTATATCTACTCTTTTTAAACCTTTGTAAAATCCATAACCATTATTTTTGTCTGTAGATTTATAAATAGTAATATCATTATAAGAATGAAGCACCTCTCCTAATAAAGGATTTTTTGGATAGAAAAAATTTTTTAAACCAAACAAAAATGATTGTTTAAGTTTTTTGTCAATTGTATTTAAGATAAAGAAATTTCCTTTAACTTTATTTATTTTAAAATAATTATAAATTAAAGGTCTAAGTTCAGTTCCAACAACTTCTTTGCCTACGCTTATTATTAGAGCTTGTTCTCCAGATAATAATATTGGATTGAATATTCCTATTCTAGCTAAATCAGAAAATACTTTTTTGATACCCTCGCCATGCGCACCGATCTGTCTTACGTCTTTTTCCGATTTTGTTGATCCAATATAATATAATTTTTCAAGAGAATATTCATTTGGTGCAAATACTTTAATTTGGTCATTTTCAGTTTTAATTTTTATTTTATCTATATCGATATTTGACTCAACACAACCATCAACCATGTTTTGCAAACAATCTCTGCTCAATTTATAATGATCCCAAACTTCTTCTCCCCAGGCTGTGGTTACTGCACTTTCAACACTTTTGACATGTTCAGCAGATTTAATCTCTGGTAGCTCTAATAATAATTCTTTAAGTTTTTTTATATCAGTCATTTTTTCTCCCTTTTTGGTTTTTATCTATATTTGTCTCTAGCTCATCTTTAATGATATCTATTGTAGTCACTATTTTATCATATACATGTCTATCTTTTTTTTTTTCGCAATATTTTAAAAAATTGATTGGTAAAAAATAAATATTTATAAAAAAATTTAATAATTTTTTCTTTTTATAAAGTTGCTTTTTGGCTTTCTCATTTATTTCTTGATTTTTAAAATAATCTTGCCAGTTTGATTTGCAGTCAAGATAAACTGTTAGACGTTCTTTTAATAAATGCTTATAGTTCTTTTCCATATTAGTTTATCTCCACGTAACCTTTCCGAGTTTTTTCTGCAATTTTTTTTTCAAAAAATTTTTTAGCCTCATCTTCATTCTTGATTTCATTAAATACTTTTTCTTGAGCTTTGTTTCCAATTCTTCCAAAATTAACGGTAACCAATTTTCCCTTAATTCCTATTTTCCAAAATTTATTAGAATTTGAAGCTGTATCTTTATATTCAAAGTGTCTCATTTTTTATCTCCTTTACTTTTAGTGTACTGTGTCATTTTCTTCGTCTGTTTTTTTTTCTCCTGGTAAATTTTGCTCAGAAGGAGAAGATCTCCATTCTTTGAAACTATGACAAAGTTGTTTATGATTTCTAACAATTTGTTTTCTTACAGAGTCAAAGTAGTGGCGATAAACTGGATAACTAAGTGACCAAATCATAGATTGAAGTGTTCGAAATAAAAATATGTAGTAACATCTACCCATATCAAGAAAGGATTTTCGAGCTATTAATTGAAAGTTGTCGGTAATTTCTACCGCTATTTTATCAATTCTTTGACTCTCAGTTTCGATTGTTTCAACCTTCTTCTCCTTTTTAAGCGAACGAAAGAAAGGAACAATAATATTCTTTTTGACATCACCTTTGACTTTAGACTTTCGAAAAGATGATTTTTTTTTCTTTTTACCAAAAAGATTAATTATTTTTTTTAACATATTATTAATATTATACATATTATTAACTGTTGTCAACAGTTATTTTTAAGTTGACTATTTTAATTTACACGGTATAAGCAGTATATATAAAGAATCATTAGTTATATGAATACAAAAGAATTAAAGAAAATAATACGTGGAATCAGTGAAAAGACGAAAAATAGAGAATTATTGGAGAAAATTCTCAACGAAGCTAAATTAAGCAGGTCCGAAACAAGCAAAATGATGGTTTATCAACACGGATCTTCCTTTGATCACTATGTTTATAGATATAAAGAAGAAAATTTTCCAGGAGAATTTTCATATTTATTTTTGAATGCAGTTTTCTCATCTTTATATTTAAAAGATATTAAAAAGATTAAAAATCAAAAAAAATCTTTAGAATATTTTAAAGAAAACAAAAATAAGCTTTGGCATAAGCAAAAAGATGATTTTGTTAATTTAATCATAAAGTGTTCTGAAAAAGGTATTGTAAAAAAATTAATTATTCCTGCACTAGAATTTCATGCTTTAAATTTAATCAAATTGGGTAATTTTGAATCTAAAGAGGTAAGAGAAAGTTTTGTCGAAAATTATTTAAGAACAGTTTGTTCTGAGGCATATGACTATATCGAATATTCTGACAATGAAAATTTCCAAGAACAATTACCAACAAAAAAATATAAACAATACCAAAATCTAATTGATAATTTAAGAAATTTTTTTCCGATCATTGAAATATTAAGACATACTTTTCTTAAAGATTTTTTAGCACCAAATGAGTATAAAAAAATAGATATTATTAATTCAAAAAATCAAAGTGGAAAAAATGAAAGTATGGTTCTGTCAAAAGAATTTTTACGATATGAACTGGGTCTATCTAATTTAGATAATATTTTTATGTTAAAAATACTTGATGATAATATGTCGGGAACTTTTGAGACTAATGATAAAGTTTTGATAAAAAAACATCCAAATTATATTTCTGTTGAAAAAAAAAGGAAATCTCAAATTAAATCTTATAAATTTAAAGATGGTATATATGCAATAGAGATTCCTGAAATAATTAATAAAGATACAATAAATAAAAAATTTGTTATACGAAGACTACAATTTTCATATCCTTCTAAAAGCTGGAGTGAACAATTAAGTGATATTAATAATAATGAAATACCAAAATTCTTAGAAAAAGAAGCAAATAAAGAAATTAATAAAGTTTTTCAAAAAGGAATTGAAAATGTAAAACTTTTTGAAATTGATAAGCTTGTTAATAAATATGGAGTAGGAAATCCTTTATTAGTAGAAAAACTAAAACCACTTATTAATCTTGAAGAATCTCAAGATGATTATTTTTTTGGAAAAAAAATAATGAAAGAAAATATTAATCTTGATGTGAATGTTAATATAATTAATGATAATAAAAAATATCCACCTTTTTTAATAAAACTAGATGATTTACAAATCGTTGGGGAAGTTTTATGGAAATCAAGTAAGTTCAAAAATCTGGATAAAGAAATCTTATTTGATCAAAAAATTCCAGATACTCTTGATATTTTATTTAATAAAGATCAGCTTAAGGAGATAGCTTAATGGAAAATTACACAGTTTACCTAGATGCAGAAACTACGAGTGGCGATCAAATACATGCTGATATCGTCTCTTACACCGGATTATTGGTTCGTGATAAAGATAGTAAAACAGTTGATGAATTTACCTATTTCTCTCGACCAAGAATATCAAGATGTTACCAAGTTGATGCATATTTAGTGAACGGATTTAGTCCTTATGAAACTGAAAAACATGAATATTCTAATCATAGACTGGCCAAAAAATTAAACGAAACCTTTACAAGATGGAAAAATAAAGGTCATCTTAAATTTAATGCATTCGCAGGATATAATTTTGATTTCCTATTAACTTCACAAACTTGGTTCTCAAATCTTTATAGTTTCCCATGGTTATTTTCTACAAATGCTAGTCAAATGGATACTTTGCCCATAGCAAGAAATATGGAATATTATAGGCCTGAAATATTAAAAACTGAACTAAACAAAAAATCCAATAAAGTTTTTAAACTATCTTCACTTTGTAACCTTAACGGTTTTCCTATTGCAAAAGCTCATACCAGTTATGATGATACCGTTGGATTAAAAAATTTGACTGAATACCTTAAAAGTAAAGACCCAGAATTATTTAAGAAAAGTTTACAATTTTTAAATAAAAAAGATGTGTTGCCTTACATTAAAAATTTAAAATATTTTTATACTACCGAAACATTTTTTTCAAGAACTCGACAGTTTGCATGTTGCTATCTAACAGAGCATAGCATTTATCAGGGATACTTATTAAACTTTGATTTAAAACATGATCCTAAAGAAATTTTTAGTATAAAAAGTAATAAAGAATTAAGTAAAATATTATTTGCTACTCCGGTCAAAATGCGGACTATAAAACCAAATCGTTTACCTCTTATTTTAAAACCTGATGATAAATGGGTTACAAATATGGAAGATGAATATTCATTAATTGGTAAGGAAGTTCTCGAAGAGAGAGCAGACTATATTAGTAAAAATAGATCTGAAATTGCATCAAGAATAGATATTATTATTAAAGATAAATTTGAAGAAAATAATATAGACCAAACTAAACTGCTTCCAGAACAAAAAATATTTGCTTTAAGACCTAATAGAGAAAAACAAAATTATATGAATAGTTTTGTAATTTCAAACAATATGGATGAAAAAAGAAAAATTGCTGAAAACTTTGAGGATAATGAAGATTTAAAACATCTATCAGAACTTATTCTTTTAGATGAATATGGCGAAGAGGCATTTACAGAAAAAGATTATAAAAGAATACGAAAGGGTATTAGTCAAAGACTTTTATCAACCAACAATGAACCATACCCCACGATTCCAGCTCAATTTTTAAGAGTAGACGAAATACGAGTTCAAGAAAAAGACGACAAAGAACGACTTAAAAAAGTAGAAATCATTAATGAACATTTAGAAAAAATGTCAAATGACCATGAGAAATATTTATAATAAATGAGAATTGAAAATTTCAAAAAAATAGAAATAGAAATCCAGGAACAAAAAATGCTAAATCCAGGAACAAAATATTTAGTTCTGATAAAATCTGAAGGTAAAAATAATTTAAAAATATTAACTACTAATACAAAACCAATTATAAAATTTTCAGAGGATAATGGATCTGTTGTTAAGGAAAATACTAACTATTAGATTCAAGTTTATAAAATAAATCAACTCTTTTCATAAAATCATCTTGGATTTCTAGAAATTTATTACCTTCAACTTCAAATTTTTGAAAGGTTAAATCTGTAGAACACATCAAAATTACACCTTTCGATATATTTGAATTATGAACTTTGTTATGTGCCATCGCATACGCTGCGATTTGCAACAAATACGAGTAAATCCACTCAATTTTTTTAGGGGAGCGCGAGTTTTTAAAATCAAGAATTGCTTCTGAACCTTCATATAGACCTACAGCATCACAGGTTCCGGCAAATCTATCGGGAAAAAATAAAGTTGCCTCACATCCATATATTTCAGAAAATTTTTCTTTAATACCATTGTCGATTATTTCATTAGCCATTTTTTGAGCTAAATCATCTCTAACCAAAAGCTCACCGTTCAATCTATTTAATAAAAAATTTTCAATTATTTTGTGCATCTGTGAACCTCGGCTTAAACTTTCTTTAGAAATTCTCGCAGATTCTGCTTCCCCTAATTTAGCTCTCCACGCCTTTAAAGCTTCTTTTTCTTCCTCAGGTTTTGTCTTTTCCAATATTTCTGAAACACTTGGGAGTTTTGTATTTTCTATTGAATAATACCTAGATCCACCAATCAAACTCTTGGTTGACTTTAAATAATTATATTTTTTTACCCATTTCATAATAATTAATACTTATAACAAAAATTGAATTAGCAATAATTTAAAATTTATCCACTTTTCAGGGCTCTGCCCTAATTTAGAATTTTTTTACCGTTGAACCACT
>CETH01023616.1_pt1 | contig 11957 bp, 12 predicted proteins | sample 361461 | NCBI WGS metagenome assembly CETH01 (sample SAMEA2622695, study PRJEB7988) | marine metagenome | isolation source: saline water (ENVO:00002010), including
TGGAAAATACTTATCAAGACTTAATTACAGAAATTCAGAGTAGAAATCCTCAAGTTGCTGGAAAACTTGAAGGTGGAAAGAAATTTAAACTTATTACGGACTTTAAGCCTGCAGGAGATCAGCCCGATGCTATCAAAAAACTAGTTGGTTCAGCAAAAAAAGGGGAGTTCAATCAGGTTCTGCTTGGAGTTACTGGATCAGGTAAAACTTTCACAATGGCTAAAGTCATAGAAGAAACGAATAGACCAGCATTAATCCTTGCACCCAACAAAACTTTAGCTGCCCAACTTTATGGAGAGATGAAAACTTTTTTTCCAGAAAATGCAGTTGAATATTTTGTATCTTATTATGATTACTATACTCCTGAAGCTTATGTTCCTAGATCAGATACTTATATAGAAAAAGAAGCATCGATTAACGAACAAATTGATCGAATGAGGCACTCTGCAACAAGATCCCTTTTAGAAAGAGACGATGTTGTTATAGTTGCAAGTGTATCTTGTATTTATGGTTTAGGTTCTGTTGAAGCGTACAGCAAGATGACCTTAACATTAAAAAAAAACTATGAATATGATAGAGAGCAAATAATTAGATCCTTAGTTGCACTACAATATAAGAGAAATGATCAAAATTTTTACAGAGGAACATTTAGAGCAAGAGGTGAATATTTGGAAATATTTCCAAGTCACTTGGAGGATAGGGCTTGGAGACTTTCACTATTTGGGGAAAAATTGGAAAATATTGAAGAGTTTGATCCTTTAACAGGCGATACTGTAAGACCTTTAAATTTGATTAAGATCTACGCAAACAGTCATTACATTACTCCCAAACCAACTATTGAACAGGCAATTCTTAAAATAAAAAAAGAATTGGAAATTACTTTAAAAAAATTCAAAGAAGAAAATAAACTACTTGAAGCACAAAGATTAGAGGAAAGAACTAAATTTGATTTGGAGATGATAGAGGCAACGGGATCATGTGCGGGTATTGAAAATTACTCTAGATTTTTATCTGGTAGAAAACCTGGAGAGCCACCTCCTACCCTGTTTGAATATTTTCCAGATAACACATTAGTATTTGTTGATGAAAGTCACGTAACTGTTCCACAATTAAATGGAATGTTCAAAGGAGATAGATCAAGGAAAAGTACTTTAGCTGAATATGGATTTAGACTTCCATCTTGTATGGATAATCGTCCACTTAAATTTGAAGAATGGGATGCAATGAGAACTCAAACTATATTTGTATCAGCGACACCTGGACCATGGGAACTAGAACAAACCAAAGGAAAACATATTGATCAAGTTATAAGACCAACAGGTTTGATTGATCCAAATGTAGAAATAAGACCTGCAAAGAATCAAGTTGATGACCTAATGCATGAATGTAAAGAAGTAGTTAAAGACAACAATAGAGTATTAGTAACAACTTTAACAAAAAAAATGGCTGAAGATTTAACCGAGTATCTTCATGAAAATGGAATTAAAGTTAGATATCTTCATTCAGACATCGATACTTTAGAAAGAATAGAAATAATGAGAGATTTAAGGATGGGCGTATTTGATGTTTTAGTTGGTATAAACTTATTAAGAGAAGGACTTGATATTCCTGAGTGTGCATTAGTAGGTATCTTAGATGCAGATAAAGAAGGCTTTTTAAGATCTGAAACATCTCTAGTTCAAACTATTGGTAGGGCCGCTAGAAATGTTGAAGGTAAAGTCATTTTATACGCTGATAAAGAGACAAAAAGTATAAAGAAGGCTGTTAGTGAAACTAATAGAAGAAGAGAAATTCAATTAGCATATAACAAAAAAAATAATATAGATGCTAAATCAGTTAAAAAAGAGATATCTGATATTTTAGAAAGTGTATATGAAAAAGATTATGTCCAAATTAGCGAAGGCTCAAATATTGGTGGAAATTTAAAAAAACATTTAAAAGGATTAAATAAAAGAATGAAGGAAGCTGCGTCGAATTTAGAATTTGAAGAAGCTGCAAAAATTAGAGATGAAATAAGAAAATTAGAGAGTACAGAACTAGAAATAACTTTAAATCCTAAAGTTAGACAGTATGATTTAAAAAATAAACTTTATCCTAAAGGTAGATCAACAATGGGTATGCCTGGCACTAAAGTAACAAAAAAGAGAGACAAGAAGTGGAAGCACGGAAGATAATCATAACTGGGGGCGCAACAAGAATTGGGGCCGCAATTGCAAAAAAATTGTCAGGCCAAAATAAAGAAATTTTAATTCAATATAATAAGTCAAAAAAAAAAGCTGAAATTTTAAAAAAGGATTTGCAAAAAAATGGTTCAAAAATCTACTTAGTCAAAGGTGATTTGAGCAAAGAAACAGATGTTAATAAAATTGTTAAATTTGCAAAATCTAAACTAAAATACTTTGATTGCCTAATAAATAATGCCTCTTTATTTGAAAATGATAAATTAGAAAATTTTTCAACAAAAAGTTGGGGCAAACATTTAAGAACAAATTTGAGAACTCCTGCTTTATTATCAAAAGAATTTGCAAAAAATGTAAAAGAAGGAAATAATAATATAATCAATATTATTGACCAAAGAGTATTCAAACTTACACCTTTTTTCTTTTCATATACCATTAGTAAAACAGGTCTTTATACTTTAACTAAAACCAGCGCAATGAGCCTATCACCAAAAATAAGGGTGAATGGTATAGCTCCAGGTCCTACAATTAAAAATAAAAGACAATCTGAAAAACACTTCAAAAAACAATATCTAGCAACCCCCTTAAAAAAACAAGTAGATGTAAAAGAAATTTGTAATGCAGTTGACTTTTTTATAAAAAATAGATCTATTACTGGCCAAGTAATTGCTATTGATAGCGGACAGAATTTAAACTGGCAAACGCCAGATATAATGAGCATTAAAGAATGAAAAAAAGTAATTTTAAAATTGTTAAAATAGATAAGGGGAAAAGCCTTTTTAATTATGAAAAGAAAGTTTTAATTAAAGAACTTATTCTTGACTTAAAACTTGGATATTATGATTTTGAAAAAGAAAAAAGTCAAAAGGTAAAATTTTCCCTAGAAATTGATTATGAGGATAAAAAACCTTCAAATGACAAAGACTTAAAATCAATAGTTAATTACGCAAAAATTGTAAAACTAATTAAGAAATTGGTGAAAAATAAACACTATAACTTTCTCGAAACATTGGCTGAAGACGTGTTTGATGAATTATTCAAAGACAAAAGGATTGATAAAATTAGTCTTAGAATTGAAAAATTGGAAATCATTAAAAATTGTTCATCCGTTGGAATTCAAATTTCAAAAAAAAGAAGTTATGGTCAGCTCTGATAGCGGAAAAGAAGTAATAAAAAAGGAGATACCTTTAGTTCCAAAACTTCCAGGCGTATATCGAATGCTAAATGCAAAAAACGAGGTTTTGTATGTTGGAAAAGCAAAAAATCTTCCAAATAGATTAAAAAACTACGTATCTGAAAAGAATCAGATAATTAGAACTGAAAGAATGTTATCTCAAACCTCAAAGCTTGAAATAACTACTACAACAAATGAGAGCGAGGCTTTGCTTTTAGAAGCAAATCTCATAAAGAAATATAAGCCTAAATTTAATATTTTATTAAAAGATGATAAATCATTTCCATATATTTTTATTTCAGATCATGATTTTCCTCGAATTGAGAGACATAGAGGGGCAAAAAATAAATCTGGAAAATATTATGGTCCTTTTGCGAGTTCTCTAGCAGTAAATTCAGCTATCAAAACCCTTCAGAAAATATTTTTGCTGAGATCTTGTACAGACAAGCAAGTAGAAGCTGGGGATAAAACTTGCTTTAATTATTATTTAAAAAGATGTGCGGGCCCATGTGGAGGCAAAATAAAAAAAGACGATTATGCAAAACTTGTAGAAGCTGCAGATGAATTTCTCAGTAAAGGAAAATCAAGAAAAATTCAAAAAACCTTATCTGTACAAATGGAAGGTGCTAGTAATGAACTTGATTTCGAAAAGGCAGCTTTATTAAGAGATAAAATAAAATCGTTAAATATAATACAATCTTCATTAACTATCAGTGATGCCAATTTAATTGAAGCAGATGTGATTGCTGGATACAAAGAGTCTGGAAAAACGTGTATTCAAGTTTTTTTTTACAGATCAAAACAAAATTGGGGGAACCAAGCTTTTTTTCCAAAACACGATCCTGAGGAAAAATTAAGCAATATATTAAATTCATTTATATCTCAATTTTATGAAAATAAAACTGTACCAAAATTAATTATTGTTAGTGAGGATATTCTTGAGAGAAAACTTCTTGAGAGAACGTTTTCAAAAAAAGAAAATAAACAAATTATAATTTCAAATGTTAAAAAGGGGTCTAGACTTAATATAATAAATTCGGCAATTAAGAATGCAAAAAATAGCCTAAGCAGGAAATTATATGAAAATCAAAATAATAGAGATCTTTTAGATAAAGTTAGTAAAAAATTTAATATTGAAAATAGTATAAGCATAATAGAGGTTTATGATAATAGTCATATTCAAGGGACAAATAGTGTTGGTGCTTTGATTACATATGGAGAAGAAGGTTTTATTAAAAAAAGATACCGAAAATTTAATATAAAAAATGAAAACTTCAAACAAGATGATTATGGTATGATAAAAGAAGTTTTACAAAGAAGATTCAAGAGAGCTATTGAGGAAAAAAATAATTTTCTGACATTTCCTGACTTAGTATTGATTGATGGTGGCAAGGGTCAATATTCTTCGGCTAGAGATACTTTAAATAACCTAGGTTTAAATGAAATTCCTGTAGTAGCAATTGCAAAAGGTAAGTTTAGAAACAGTGGAAATGAAACTTTTTTTCATAATGGCAAACAATTTAAGTTCGAAAGAAATGACCCAACCTTATTCTTCCTTCAAAGAATAAGAGATGAGGCACATAGATTCGCAATTAGCGCTCATAGAGCAAAAAGAAAAAAGGGTATAAGCAGCTCTCTTTTAGATCAAATAGAAGGTATCGGATCAGTAAGAAAAAGAGCTCTTTTGAACCATTTTGGATCAGCTAGAGCAGTAGAATCAGCTAGTTTAGACGAAATTAAATCTGTTGAGGGAGTTGAAGATAAAGTCGCAAAAAAAATATATAATTTTTTTCACGAATGAAAATTAAAATACCAAATTATCTGACTATAGGGAGAATTATAATTGTTCCAATCTTTGTGTTTGCTTACTATCTTCCTGGTCTTTATGGAGATTTGATACCATTTATTCTTTTTCTAATTGCGTCTTTTACCGATTTTTTAGATGGTTTATTGGCTAGAATGTTTAAAGAAGAATCTAAACTTGGAGAACTATTAGATCCAATTGCAGATAAAATTATTGTAGCTACAGCTTTAATTTTACTTGTTATGGATAATACAATTAAAAATTATGAGGTTATTGCAGCAATAATAATACTTACTAGGGAAATTTTGATTTCAGGTTTAAGAGAATTTCTAGCAAAAGGAAAGATTAAACTACCAGTATCTAATCTTGCTAAATTAAAAACTGCTTTACAGATGGTTGCTATTTCAATTCTTTTAACAGGTAACACTGGAAATAAAATAATTAATTTTCAGGATTATAATGCTCAAACAATTGGTATAATATTACTATGGCTATCGGCATTTATAACTTTGTATACTGGTTATGATTATTTAAGAAAGGGAATTGATCATGCAATTTCAGAAGATAATAAAAATTGATCTATGCCGCCGCTTGTTTTCTAACAAAAGACTGATAACTTTCGGATAAATCTATTATTGTTTTACAAACTTTAAACTTAAAATCTTGAATTTGTGATACAGGAGTAACTTCTGCAGCAGTGCCAGTTAAAAAACATCCTTCAAAATTACTTAATTCTTCAGGAGATATTTTTCTTTCACTTACTTTTATATTTTTTGATCTAGCAATTTCAATTACTGTTCTTCTTGTAATGCCATCTAAAAAACTATCAGGAATTGGAGTATGAAGATTTCCAATTTTATCTTTAAAAAATATGTTAGCTCCAGTTGCTTCAGCTATATTTCCCTCGTAATCAAGCATTAAAGAATCTGTATAACCATCTTTCTCAGCTTCATGTTTAGAAAGTGTGCAGATCATATATAAACCTGAGGCCTTGGTGTCCCAAGGGATAGTATTTGGCGCTGGCCTTCTCCATTTTGAAATATTAAGCTTAATCCCTTTGATTTTAAGATTTGGATCGAAATATGATCCCCATTCCCAAGTTGCAATTGCTACATGTATCTTTGTTTGCTGAGCTGAGATTGCCATCATTTCACTACCTCTCCATGCAACTGGTCTAACATATCCATTAATAACTTTTTGAACTCTTACAGTTTCTATGCATGCTTTATTAATCTTTTCCTCACTGTACGGAATTACAAAGCCCATTCTTTTAGCAGAATAAAAAAATCTTTTTGTGTGTTCTTCTAGTTTAAAAATTTCTCCATCATAAACTCTTAAACCCTCAAAAACACAGCTAGCATAATGTAGTCCATGATTAAGTACATGTAGTTTTACATCGCCCCAATCAACTAATTCGTTGTTGTACCAGATTTTGCCGTCTCTTTTATCGTAAGGTATCATTAAAAAATTAAAAAAATATCTTTCTATATATATTATGTCAATATAACTTACCAATATAAAAAATTATGAGAGAACTTCTTTATCTTAAAGATGAGCAAATCAAAGAGTTTATAGAGAAGCTTTTTTTAACTTATAGAGATACATTTTCCGATTCTAAAGCTGTTTTGAACAAATATTCACTAGGGATAGCCCATAACAAAGTTTTACATATTCTAGCAACATATGAAGGCATAACCATAGGTGAGTTATTAAATAAACTTAAAATTACAAAACAAAGTTTAAATAGAATACTTAGAGATTTAATTAAGATTGATGTAATCATTTTTAAAAAAGGCTTACGAGATACAAGAGTAAAACATGTTTTTTTAAACGAAAAAGGGCAAAAAATTTTTAATGAAATTTTTTCAATACAAAAAAAAAGAATATATAATGCATTATTAAAGTCTTCTCCAAAGGAAGTGGTAAATTTCAATAATGTATTAAAAAAGTTAATTAATTCTAATGAAAGATTTTGAAGCTCATATATTAGTTGTAGATGATGATGAGGGCATCAGAGAGTTGGTAAAAGAATATCTAAATGAAAATAATTTTATTATATCAACCGCCGATAGTGCCGAAGATGCATTAGAAAAAATTAAAATTATTAAATTTGACTTAATAATATTAGATATAATGATGACAGGAAAATCTGGTTTAGAATTTATACAAGAAAACAAACAAACGTTAGATACTCCTATTATTTTATTAACTGCTAAAGGTGAAGCTAATGATAGAATAGAGGGTTTGGAAACTGGTGCTGATGACTATTTGCCTAAGCCTTTTGAGCCAAAAGAATTAATTTTAAGAATTAGAAATATTTTAAATAAAACAAATATTTTAAGAGAAAAAAAAGAGATAGAATTCGGAAATGTAAAAATAAACTTGAACAAAATGTTAATACTCAAAAATAACAAAGAAATAAAAATAAATAATACAGAAAAAAAAATTTTTGAAAAAATGCTTAATTCGCCAGGAAAAGTTTTCTCAAGAGACAATATTGGAAAACTAATCAAAATCGATAAGGAAAGGTCCGTTGATGTGGTTATAACTAGATTAAGAAAAAAAATAGAAGAAAATCCAAAAAATCCAAAATATTTACAAACTATAAGGGGCGAAGGTTATGTTTTATGGATTGAGTAAATATATTAAACATTTACTTCCCAAGCAGCTGTTTTATAGGGGTCTTTTAATTGTTGCATTGCCAATAATAATTCTACAAGTAACAATCTCAATTGTTTTTTTTGATAGCCTCTGGATCAAAACTAATATTGGGATGACAAGAGCATTAGTTGGTGAAATTAATACATTTATAGATTCTTATAATAAAGAAGGCTCAGATAAGAACTTTGTAGAAAATACCTTTGAGCAATATTTAGAAATTGATGTTGTTTACTTTGAAAATAAAAAATTTTCGGATTTAATGTATGAGAAATGGTACAGCCCTGTGGATAGATCACTAAGACGTGAGCTTAAGTCTAAAAATCTCAAATATTGGTTTGATACCTCAAATTTTAAAAATATTGTGAATTTAAAAATACAAAGTCAAAACGGTTATTTTGAATTTTTTATCCCACGAGAAAGACTCACAAGCACATCTGTTAGAATTTTTGCATTATGGATTACCTTACCTGCAATATTAATAGTTGCAATTGCAATAATATTTTTAAAAAATCAAACTAGACCCATAAAAAAATTAGCAGAAGCCTCAAAAAAATTTGGAAGAGGTGAAAATATTGAAGAGTTTGTTCCCTCTGGGGCCTCTGAGATAAGACAAGCAGGTTATGAATTCGAAAAAATGAGAAAAAGAATCATGAGACATTTAAACCAGAGATCAGAAATGTTATCAGGAATAAGTCATGATTTAAGAACACCTCTAACTAGGATGAAATTACAATTAGCATTAATAAAAAATGAAAAACTTGTTGAAAGATTTTCCAGTGATATTGAAGAAATGGAAAAAATGCTTAATGAATATCTTCAATTTTCAAGTGAAAGTAACAAGGAACAGACAGAGGAGTTTGAGTTTAATAAATTAATTCAAAATATAATTTTAAAATTTAATAATAGTATGATCACGTTTGAAAAAAGTGATAATTTCTACTTTAATGGAAGAAAATTATCAATTCAGAGGTGCTTAAATAATTTAATTGAAAACTCCATAAAATTTGCAAATAAAATAGAAATAAATTTTGTTAATCTAAAAAGTAATATTCTTATTAATATAGAGGATGATGGTCCAGGTATCCCTATTAATGAGAGAGAAAATGTTTTTAAACCTTTTTATAAAATAGATAAAAGTAGATCACAAAAAAGCTCAAGTGTGGGGTTAGGTCTTTCTATATCTTCAGATATTATAAGGTCTCATGGAGGAAAAATTCAACTTGGCGACTCTAGATTTGGAGGCTTGAAAGTTACTATTTCTTTACCTTACTAACTTTTCTTTTTTTTTCTAATTTTTCAATTTTTTTTTCCAAATTTTCTACTCTTTTGGTTAGTATTTCGGTTTCTTCACTTCCAGTTAGTTTTAATTTAAAAATAAACTCATCTCTTTTTAATTTTAAAATAGAAATAAACTCCTTAGATATATCTTTGTAATTGTAGATACCTTGCTCAATTAATTTAGATATTTGGTTAAAGAATAATTTAGATTTTGACATAGCTAATATAAATTTTATAGTTTATTTTATATTATTTTTAATTAATGTTTATCAATAATTTTGACCCAGTTGCATTCAATATTTTAAGTCTAGAAATTAGATGGTATTCATTATCCTATATTTTAGGTATTATTTTTGGTTGGTATTATTGTAAAAAATATTTAATTAAAAATAATTCACATCAAAAAGTATTTGATGACTATATTTTTTATTTAATCATTGGTTTGATAATCGGTGGCCGTCTTGGTTATGTTTTAATATACAATTTTAATTACTATATCGAAAATTTAACTGAAATATTAATGATATGGAATGGAGGAATGTCGTTTCATGGCGCTATTTTAGGTATAATTATTTCAACTTATATATTTTCTTTGAAAAATAATATAAGTACTTTTTATTTTTTAGATCTAGTTTCCTTATCAGCACCAATTGGAATTTTCTTTGGAAGGGTTGCAAACTTTATTAATTCTGAACTTTATGGAAGAGAAACAGATATTTTCTGGTCAGTAAAATTCGTATTAATAGATAATATTAATCGTCATCCATCTCAGATATATGAGGCAATATTTGAAGGTTTATTATTATTTATAATACTAAATTATATAATTTCTAGGAGTGGGAAAAGGGATGGATATGTATCATCTATTTTTTTGATCGTTTATTCATTTTTTAGATTTATGATTGAGTTTACTAGAGAGCCTGATCAAAACTTGGGTTTATTATTTTTAAATTTATCTATGGGACAAATAATAAGTGTAATTGTTTTTTTTATAGGAATAATCTTATGGCAATCAAAAAAAAATGTTTAATAATAAAAATAAAATTCCTTTGGATAAATTTATAAACCACGCTCTCTACAATCCTAACAAAGGATATTATATGCAAAAAAAACCATTTGGATATGATGGTGATTTTATAACTGCACCAAATATATCTATAGTATTTTCTGAAATGATTTTTGTATGGCTATTTTCTTACTGGGAAAATTTCCTAAAGAATAAAAAAATAAATATTGTTGAGCTTGGTGCTGGTAATGGAGAGTTAATGTTTCAAATTATTAATTCTGCAAAAAAATTTAATGAATTTTATCAAAAATGTGAATTTATCATTTTGGAAAAAAGTAAAAAATTGATCAAAGTACAAAAAAATAAGTTAAAAAAAGATAAAGTTAAATGGTTAAACGAATTGAAAAACTTAAATAATAGACCAACAATTTTTTTTGGAAATGAGTTTTTAGATGCATTACCAATCAAACAATTTATTAAATTAGATAATGATTGGTTTGAAAAATATGTGCAAAAAAAAGGTCGTAAATATAATTTTGTTAATGTTAGATGTGATATAAGAAAAATAGAAAATAAATTAAATTTCAAAGTTTCAAAAAATCAACATTTTCTTGAAGTATCATTTGAGGAATTAAAAATTATTAAGAAATTAAATTCTATTATAAGTAAACAAAAAGGCTGTATTCTATTCATAGATTATGCGCATTTAAATAATAAGATGTTTGATACTTTGCAAGCAGTCAAAGAACACAAAAAAATTAGTGCACTTAGTGAAATTGGTAGTGTTGATATTAGTCATGTAGTAAATATTCCATATTTAAAAAAAGTAGCAAAAAAACTAAATCTATATTTAGATTTTAATACACAAAGAAATTTTTTATTGGATTTAGGAATTATGAAAAGGGCTGAAATTCTGTCACAAAAAAAAACATTTTTAGAGAAAGCAAATATTTTTTACAGGGTAAACCGCCTTATTGACAGTAAACAAATGGGTGAACTCTTCAAAGTAATACACTTATATAAAAAGAATAAAAAATTTTCATTAGGATTTAAATGATATTATCTAAAATTTTAAACAAGACTAATATAGTTAACCATGGTTTTTTTAACAAAAGAAACGGCTTTTCAAAAGGTTTGTATAAAAGTTTGAATTGTGGGAAAGGTTCAAAAGATCATTCAAAAAATGTAAAAAAAAATATTGATTATGTAAGAAAAAAAATACAATCAAAAAAAAACAACATAAATCTATTATATCAAATTCATAGCTCAAAATTTGTTATTATAAAAAAACCAACTAAAAAAAGAATAGTTGGAGACGCATTAATTACAAATATTAAAAATTTACCTATTGGTGTTCTTACAGCAGACTGTTTGCCTATATTGATTTTAGATAATAAAAAAAAAATTATTGCCGCTGTCCATGCGGGATGGAAAGGTGCATATAAAAATATTGTAATTAAAGTTTTAAAAAAATTAGTTGATTTAGGATCAAAAAAAAAAGACATAATTACGGTTATTGGACCAGGTATTTCGCAAAAAAGCTATGAAGTTGGTATAGAATTTAAAGAAAGATTTATTAAAAAAAGTAAGAAAAGTTCAATTTGTTTTAAAACAAAACGAAACAAAATTTACTTTGATTTAGCAAAGTTTATTCACAATCAATTAATTAGTTTTGGAATTTTAAAAATAGATGTTATAAGAAAAGATACCTTTGATAAAAAAAATAATTTTTTTAGTGCAAGAAGATCTCTCAAAAGAAAAGAACCCGATTATGGTAGAAATATATCGGTAATTATGCTTAAATAGGAATATTAATGAAAATAATAACAGGTAATTCAAATAAAAACCTAAGCT
>CETH01035653.1_pt1 | contig 11948 bp, 11 predicted proteins | sample 361461 | NCBI WGS metagenome assembly CETH01 (sample SAMEA2622695, study PRJEB7988) | marine metagenome | isolation source: saline water (ENVO:00002010), including
GAAAGAAAGTCTATGTCCAAATACAGTTATGGTTACTATGCCTCAAATAATGGGAAATCCCCTAAAGGTGTAAGTTTTAACACAATCTCAAATTATAATTTTGATACAGGTCGAAAGGACAGCTTTACTCTCTCGGAGTTTGATGCAGTTGGTGAACCAATATTTGTTCCGAAAAATGATGATGCCAAGGAAGGTGTTGGATATTTATTAGCTTTAGCTTACCTAGGTCAAGAGAATCGTTCAGATTTAATGATCTTTGATGCAGAGAATGTCTCAAGTGGTCCACTAGCTAGAGCTATGTTGCCTCATAGAATTCCTTACGGTTTTCATGGTAACTGGAGACAAGGTTAGTTAGCCTCCTAACCTTTTAATTACTGACTTTAGGTAGTCTAACTTATCTCGGTTACTTTCGAATTCTAGTATTGTTTGTTTCTCCTCTGGTCTAAGAGGTAATATGCTAGCCAATGCGTAGCAGACACTTTTAGAACTATCAAGATTTAGATCGAGATTGAGTTTTTTTATTTCAGGATGATTAGTTATTTCTTTAACCATATCCCATAGATCGGAATATCCTGGTTCCGCAGAAAGATTATCGTCTTCTTCGATTACTTCTTGAATCCTACCAAGCAGCAAGTTGTCATCTTGCTTCCAAGCATCTTCTATCTTTATTTTATGTTTACCTTGAACAGTTATACCCAAAAGGCCGTTATCAAGTTGATTGAAGTCAACTATCTCTACGTAAGTTCCAATATCGTGGTGTGAGAAATCTTTTTTCTCTTCTTGGTAAACCTCCTCTCTAGATAATACAATGCAGAATCCTTCAGACTTACTCAAGCATTGAGTGACCATGTCTATGTATCGCGGCTCAAATATTTGCAAAGGCAACAAAGCGCCCGGCAAGACATTTATGGACAGAGGGAACAGTGGAGTAGTTAAATCTTTAGTCATTTTTAATTTTCTTTACCAGCTTAGTTGAAAGACCATCAAAATTTCCATTTGACATGATAATCAGAATATCTCCTTCAATCGATATGGAGTCAAACATATCTACAAATTCATCAATATTTGAAATATGATCTGACTTAGATAAATTTCTACTAACTAGCGACTTAGCTTGTTCAAGGTCTTCACTTTTCCAAAAAATCTTATCTGCTTCTGCCGTAGCTTCAATTAATCTTTCATCATGAAAACCAGACTTCATTGTGTTTGATCTAAGCTCTATAGCGGCCAGTAAACGATTTTCAGGATAATTCTTGCGTATACCTTCCAGGGTACTCTTTATAGCTGTTGGGTGATGCGCAAAATCTTCAATTAAAATTAATTCTTCAGTATTTAAAAGAAAATCTTGTCGTTTTGAAACTCCTTGGAACTTTTTAAGGGAACCTAAAGAATCTTTTAAAGGAATTCCATATTTATATGCTGCTAAAGCTGCTGACATTGCATTTCGTGCATTGTGTTCGCCAAACATATCCCAGTCTATATGTCCTTCCTGGGTATCAATTTTATAAGAAGTTCTTTTCGGATCATCATTTAACTTTATTGAATTATTATGTTCAATTCCAATTCCATAGCTTATTAATTCACTCCAACAACCCATATCTAAAACTTTTGCAATATTTAGATCATCTGTAGGAAAAATTATGGATGCTTCTTCTTTTAAACTTCTAACTAAATGATGAAATTCTCTATGGATATATGTAATGTCTGGAAAAATATCTCCGTGATCAAACTCTATATTATTTATTATTAATGTATCCGGCTTGTAATGAATAAACTTTGACCTTTTATCAAAAAAAGCCGTGTCATATTCATCAGCTTCTATTACAAAAATATCGTTATTTCCTTTCCTGGCTGATTTTTTAAAATCTTTTGGTTTTCCTGCTATCAAATAACCGACATCTAAACCTTGATCTTCAAAGATCCAAGCTATCATTGCAGTTGTAGTGGTCTTTCCATGAGTTCCAGAAACAGCTATAACATTTTTATCCTTCAAGACTGAGTTATACAGCCATTCAGGTCCTGAAACTATATTAGCCTTGCTAGATAGTAAGAACTCCAGCGAAGGATTGCCTCTTGAAATAGAATTTCCAATTACATAATAATCAGCAGCAGGAAGCTTGGAAGCTTCGTAGCTTTCAATAACCTCTATCCCTAGGTCATCTAGGTGATCAGACATTGGTGGATAAATATTTGCATCACATCCAGATACATCGAGTCCCTGCTCTTTTCCTAATAGGGCCAAACCGCCCATAAAAGTTCCGCAAATTCCTAGTATATGTACTCTGTCTTTTGACATCATTTCATTATAGCTTTCAAGAATGAATACAAGATAGATTTGTTTTCAAGTAAAATTCTTATTATGAAAGCTAAGAATGCTATCTATGCTCAATCCGGAGGAGTAACATCCGTAATTAATGCTACTGCCTGTGGAGTTATTGAAACCTCACGTAAATCAAAACAGATTAATAAACTTTTTGCGGGGAAAGATGGAATTATTGGGATTCTTTGTGAGAATCTAATTGATACAACCTTTGAGAATAACTCTGAAATAAAGAAATTAATGCATACTCCAGGTGGGGTGTTTGGTTCATGCAGACACAAACTTAAAGATCCAAATGAAAACCAAAAAGAATTTAAGAGACTTATTGAAGTTTTTAAGGCACATGATATAGGATACTTCTTTTACAACGGGGGCGGAGACTCTCAAGATACATCTAATAAAATTGCGGAATATACAAAAGCAGCTGGTTTCCCAGTAACTTGTATAGGGATACCTAAAACAATAGATAACGACTTACCCTTTACTGATAACTGCCCAGGTTTTGGTTCAGTAGCGAAATATATTGCCACTTCTACCAAGGAAGCCGCTCTGGACGTAAAGAGCATGTCCAATAGCTCTACTAAAGTATTCATATTTGAAGTAATGGGCAGGCATGCAGGTTGGATAGCTGCATCTTCTGCCCTTGCGCAGTCTAAAGAAAATTCCGCACCACACATCATTTTGTTACCGGAAGTTCCTTTCAATGAGGTGAGTTTCCTTAAAAGAGTTAAAGAAATCGTAAAGAGCGAAGGTTTCTGTGTAATCGTTGTTTCGGAAGGAACTAAATATCAAAATGGAAAATTTATTGCTGATGCAGGTAGCACTGATTCTTTTGGTCATAAACAACTGGGTGGTGTTGCACCAAGAATTGCAGAAATGATCAATAAAAAATTAAAATATAAATATCATTGGGCTGTTTCAGATTACTTACAACGGTCAGCTAGACATATCTCTTCTCAGATAGACTTAGACCAAGCTTATGCGGTGGGAAAAGCAGCAGTCAAATACGCTATATCCGGAGAGAACTCGATTATGCCAGTCATTGTAAGAAAAAATGCAAAACCTTATGTATGGGAAATAGGAAAAGTTGAATTATCTAAAGTTGCTAATGTAGAAAAAAAAATTCCAAGAAATTTCATATCCAAAGATGGTCTTGGCATAACTCAATCTTGTAAGAATTATCTAAGACCTTTGATACAGGGAGAGGCTTGGGCTCCATTCGAAGATGGAGTCATCCAGACAGCCTGTTTAAAAAACCGAGCAGCAACAAAGAAACTGAAAAGCTTTAAAATTTAATTTAAGACTTTAAATTCAATTTCCGCATCTTTTAGTCTCTGAACTAATACATCACCTAAACCAACTGCAGACGTAAGAACACCTCCATACTCGCTTCCTCCAGGCAAATCATTTGATTTAGCAAGAGCTAATGCTGACTCACAAACCATCTTTGCAGTTGACTTATATCCTGGATCTCCAGATCCATACATAGAACATATCTTTCTTTCATTATCTTCTGAATAAGCAACGAAGGTTGCTCTAAACCAACCTTTGTCCTGAGTATCTTGACTAGGTCCCTCTCCTGGTTTGAGAAGAAAGGGTCTAACTAAACGCTTAAGCGGAGTTCCAATTACTATAAATGCGAGGATTGATGCATAAGAAGCTAGCCTAGCCATTCGCTTAGTTGAAAATAGACCATGTTCTCCGAAGGTAAAATTATTACCATAAGGTCTCTGGTTCTGGGCCATTAATGCTGCAGACCTTCTGACAACTCTAGTATTAGCTACAGCCATCATACCTATGCCCGACCATCCCTCCAAACCTTCTACTTGCTCAATAACAAAACCATCTTTTGATTTCTCTCTTTGCTCATCCGAGACACTTTCTTCAGGATTCAAAACAAAAGGATCTCTCATTTCCTTACTTAAGCCATCCATAGTGAAGATTGTTTCAGTTGTACCTCCGGAAGCTCCTCCTTGCGCTTCGTGGTAAACATCTACCCTTGATACTGGTTTATTGAATTGCGAGACAGTAAAAAAAGCTCCAATATCTGATGGGACAGAATCATATCCACAGGAAGGAATGATCCTGATTCCTTTAGATGCGGCTTCAGCATGATGCTTATCAATTAAGCCTCTTACCCAATGATTTTCGCCTGTTATGTCCGTATAGTGTGTCTCACTCTCTACACATGCCTGAACCAATAAAGAGCCATACCTTGCAAAAGGGCCTGCGGTGGATAATACAACTTTAGTTTGACCGGCAAGAGATCTTAAGGCTTCTAAATCTGCACCATCCGCAACAACTATGTCGCAATCTAGATTAAGTTCTGATTTTATTTGTTCTAATTTTTCTACATTTCTTCCTGACATTGCCCAGCTTAAGTCTTTGTAATTGTCCCTCAAATATTTGCAACAAATTTGTCCTGTAAACCCAGTAGCTCCATAAACAATTATTTCGTAAGTTCTATCCATTATGTTTTAAGTATTTTTCCTACTCCTCCAAAAGTTATTATAGTCTTACCTTCAACAGTAATGTCACCTTCTGAGAAGCCCAAAGATTTTCCAATTTTGGTAGGTCTGCATCTAATAAGTAGCATGCTATCTAGAGGAGCAGGTGCTAGAAACTCAGTATGAAAACTTACTGTAGTCACTAAACTGTTCCTATCCTTCATCATAGAGGAAGTAAGACAAAAATCGGCTAGTGCCATAAGAGCACCGCCATGAACAGACTCATAAAAATTACTGTGTTCTTTTCTTGCAAAGAAAATCATAAATAGCTGATCATCTTCTTTCTTGTAATAACCTGGACCCATATTCTCAATATGAGGTTGAGGTATTTTTAGCTCTTTGAATCCTTCTGGTATTTCTTGTTCTGTCATACCTTGATTATAATCTGTGAGAGATCGAAATAAATAACGAAGTTGAAATATTGAGGAAATAAATCGAATGAGTGGAGTCTTAGAAGGAGTAAGAGTTTTAGATTTTGGAAGATATATTGCAGGGCCATTTTGTGGTGCACTACTCGCAGATTATGGTGCAGAGGTCATAAGGATAGAAAGAGTAGATGGTAGTGAGGATAGATATGTAACTCCTGTTAGTGAAGACGGACAAGGTGCAATGTTTCTCCAGCTTAATCGAAATAAACTAGGGTTCACCCTGAATCCTACAAAGGACAAAGGTAAGGAGATTGTAAAGAAACTTGTTGAGACAGCCGACATAGTAATAGCGAATCTACCTGAGCAAACTTTAAAATCTATGAGCTTAGACTATGAGGAACTTAAGAAGATTAACCCAGGAGTAATTCTTACATCCAACACCGCATTTGGAACAACAGGACCGTATGCTGAAAGAGTAGGATTTGATGGAGTAGCTCAGGCCATGTCAGGTGCCATGGATATGACAGGTCATCCAGATCAGCCTACAAAGGCTTATGCACCTTATGTAGATTTTTGTAGCGCTTCATTGGCTGCATATGGCACTTTATTGGCTTACATAGAAAAACTAAAAACAGGTAAAGGTCAAAGAGTGCAGACCTCTCTTTTGCAAACGGCACTTACAACAACTAATAGTCTTTTAATTGAACAAGAACTTTTAGGTGTTAATAGAGTCGCTTCAATGAATAGAGCGCAGACATCAGGGCCTTCAGATACTTTTCAAACAAAAGATGGATGGATATTGGTACAAACTGTTGGAAGGCCTCTTTTTGAAAGATGGGCTAACCTTATGAATGAAGAAAAATGGCTTACTGATGAGAGATTTAAAGATGATCTGAGCAGAGGTGAGAATGGAAATCTGATTAGCCAAAGAATGTCTGAATGGTGTTTAGAAAGGACTTCTAAAGAAGCAATAGAAGAACTTGAAAAATCCAGGATACCAGTTGGTGAAGTTCTCAAAGCAGAGGAGACTCTTAGAGAAGAACACATTCTTAAAAAAGGTTCGTTCGTCAAAATGAAATATCCAACCTTGGACCAAGAATATTCTGTTGTTGGGCCTGCAGTTGATTTGTCAGAAAATCCTGGCCAGATTAAAAAAAGGTCACCACAGCTGGGAGAACATAACTTAGAAATATTAAGTGGACTAGGTTATAGTCGAGAAGAAATAGAAAAGCTTAAAGAAGAGAGAATTATTTAGGAGACAAAAATGGACTTTAAACTTTCAGATCAGCAAAGAGAACTTCAAGAAACAGCCAGGAACTTTGCACAGAATGAAATGGTATCTGTGGCAGAATCAATGGAAAAAACCAGTGAACCTCTTTCAAAAGAATGGTTAAAAAGGTACGCAGACATGGGTTTTTTGGGGATTAATGTGTCTAAAGAATATGGAGGCTTGGGTTTATCAAATCTTGATGCGTTATTAGTAATGGAAGAATTTGCAAAAATTTCATCCGCAGTAGCGTTTCCGATATTTGAAAGTTGCGTAGGACCTGTGAAGGCAATTGAGCATTTTGCAACCGAAGAATTAAAACAGAAAGTTATTCCAGAAGTCTGTAATGGCAATATTGTAGTCGCTGTATCTATGTCTGAACCAAACGCAGGTTCTGCTTTAACAGATTTAACTACTAAAGCAGTACTCAAAGATAATAAGATGTTGCTAAATGGCACCAAGAGATGGTGTTCAGGAGGTGGGCACTCTGATGGATATGTGGTTTATTGTAGGATGTCCGATGATCCCGGTGCTAATGGAATAGGTGCAGTTTATGTAGAAAAAGATTCTGAAGGAGTAAGCTTTGGTCAACAAGAAAAGTTGATGGGATGGAATGGTATACCTTCAGCAGATATTTATTTCGATAACGTAGAAATACCTCCAGAAAATATTATTGTTGAAGCAAACGGTGGATTCAAAAAATTAATGGAAGCTTTTGATTTAGAGAGATGCGGAAATGCAATAATGTGTCTAGGTCAAGCTTCTGGTGCTTTAGAAAACGTAGTTGATTATGTTCAAGAAAGAGAACAATTCGGAAAACCAATCGTAGAATTTCAAGCAGTGCAAATGAAACTTGCAGAAATGGCAATGAAAGTCGAAGCATCTAGGTTGCTTATACATCGTGCTGCACATAATGCTCAAGAAGGATTCCCCAGTATCTTTGAATCCAGTGTTGGTAAATGTTTTTCTAATGAAACTGCTAGAGAAGTTGTAGCATCAGCTATGCAACTTATGGGCGGATATGGATTTAACAAAGAATATAGTATGGAAAGAAAGTATAGAGATGTCTGGGGATGGGGTATAGCAGGCGGTACTATTGATATCCAGAAAATAAATATAGCCTCAGCGATGGTTGGAAAAAGGTTTAACCAACGAAAATGATTATTTAAGCTCTAGAATTATCCTTTCTAAGTTACTTACAAGTTCATCCTTCTCTTCTTCTGTAAGAAAATCGCCAATTGGTACCCTTTCTCCCTTTGAAGATACAATAATATGAGCTGGGTACCACGGATGTTCAGGTCTTTCCACTGACACGAACGACCACAATCTAAAATATTCCCATACCTGATCAGCTTTTCCTTCCCCTTTCTCTATTTTCAGTTTATCTTTTGTCAGAGTTATTACTTCCTGTTTATAAGTTTTCTTCATGACCATATAAACACAAATAGTGACGAATATTATTTCAAGGCCAGCAAAGGGAAGTATCATTGTTGCTCCAGCAAAAGCAAAACCAATCCCAATTGTTAAGCAAGTAAAAGCTATTATGAATATAAATAATAGACTTGTTTTCCAATCAGTTGATTGATTAGGACGTAGTAAAATACGATGAATATTGTCCTGAATGTTAGTTTCTATTTTGACCATATAAAAAGGGTATCTATAATGTAGATTCGCCCAAAGACTTCTAGGATGAAAGGTAATAGCAAAAATACAAAACTGAGAAATATCTATGATAGCGTGATGCTACCAAACTATTCTCCTGCAGATTTCATCCCTGAAAGAGCCTTGGGTTCTAGATTGTGGGATAAGGATAACAAAGAATACATAGATTTTGGAGGGGGAATTGCAGTAAATTCTCTTGGCCATTCTCATCCAGTGCTAATTGAAGCTCTAAACAAACAATCAAAAAAGATTTGGCATATCAGTAATTATTTGACTAATGAGCCGGCCATAGAACTAGCAAAAAAGTTAACTGATCTCACCTTTGCTGAAAATATTTATTTCAGTAATTCTGGATCTGAAGCTAATGAAGCTGCAATTAAGATTGCAAGAAAATACCATTCTTCAAGAAATGATCCAAGAGATGAAATTGTATCTTTCACTAATTCTTTTCATGGCAGGTCACTCCTAAATATATCTCTAGGAAATTCTCAAATGCATAGGGATGGATTTGAGCCCTTGATGGCTGGAATCAAACAAGGAGAATTTAATGATATTTCCGGATTAAAAAATTTAATCACAGAAAAAGTAGCTGCAGTAATTGTAGAACCAGTTCAAGGTGAAGCAGGTGTTATTTCTGCAACTAGTGAATTTTTAGAAGAGATCAGAGAGTTAACATCAAAAAAAGGCGTACTCTTAATTGTGGACGAAGTTCAGAGTGGTGTCGGTAGAATGGGTAGTATCTATGGTTACATGAATTATGGTATTGATCCTGACATTGTTACATCAGCTAAGGGACTGGGAGGTGGTATACCTATAGGGGCAACACTAACTAAAAGATCTATTGGAGAAGTTATGCAACCTGGAAGCCACGGATCAACTTTTGGTGGGAATCCTATTGCTTGCGCAGTAGCTAATGAAGTAATCAATATAATTAGTGATAAAAGTTTCTTAAAAAAAGTAAATGAAAAAGAAGAATTATTTCTAGATCTTCTATCTGAAATGAAAGATAAAGGTATTTTTTCTGATATCAGATCATCTGGCTTATGGATTGGATGCGATCTTGTTGATAGGAATTCTAATGAAGTTTTGAATCAAGCTTATGCAGAGGGTTTGATACTTGTTTCAGCAGGTTCAAGTTGTTTAAGACTAGCACCAGCCTTGAATATACATGAAGAAGATATTAAGGAAGGTGTGGGTCGATTAAAAAAAGTATTACTGGGGAATTAGTATGGAATATAGAAATTTAGGCAGGTCAGGTTTGAAAGTATCTGAATTATCTTTTGGGTCTTGGGTAACTTTCAACAAACAGGTAGATAGTAATCTTGCTGAGAAGATGTTTGGAACTTGTCTAGATGCGGGTATCAACTTTTTTGATAATGCAGAAGGTTATGAAAGAGGAGAATCTGAAATTGTTATGGGGAAAGCTTTGAAAGAGCTTGATAATCCTAGAGATTCTTATTGTGTTTCTTCTAAAGTATTTTTTGGATCAAAAGAAAATCCGCTTCCCACCCAAATCGGGCTGAGTAGAAAACACATAACAGAAGCTTGTCATCAAGCCATGGAGAGACTACAAGTGGATTACCTTGATCTATACTTTTGTCATAGAGCAGATAAAGATACGCCAATAGGTGAGACAGTATGGGCAATGCATAACTTAATTACTCAAGGAAAAGTTTTATATTGGGGTACTTCTGAATGGACTGCTGATGAGATAGCGGAAGCTTACGAATTTGCTTTTTCGAATCATTTGACTCCGCCTTCGATGGAACAACCTCAATATAATTTGCTTGATAGAAAAAGATTTGAAAATGAATATGGTCCCCTTTACGAAAAATATGGTTTGGGTACAACAATATGGTCTCCGTTAGCATCTGGTGCATTAACAGGAAAATATCTTGATGGAATCCCAGACGGCTCAAGAGCTACTTTATCTGGATATGAATGGCTGAAAAAAAGTATGATTGAGTCTGATAGAGGTCAAGACAGAATGAAAAGAATAAGTAAATTGGCTCCGTTAGCAGAGAAACTAAATGTAAGCATGTCTAATTTAGCGATAGCATGGTGTCTTCTGAATAAAAATGTTTCAACTGTGATACTGGGTGCGTCTAAACTGGAACAGTTAGAAGAGAATCTCAAAAGCACAGATGTTGTTCCTTTGCTTGACGAGGATATTCAAAAGGAACTGCTTACTATTTAGATCTTTAATCTAAGATCAAAACCCACTTCTCCAGTAGAGTTATGCTCTACAAGCATCTCGTTTATGTGATTAATTGTCCCTTCATGCATCTCGCAAGATTTTCTGGTACTCATGTCTACATGAACAAGTACATTTTCAGTGAAGGCTGATACATCCCCAACTTGGTTAAGAATAACACCACCGTAATGTATTAACTTCGGTTTCACCGCAAAATATCTAAAACAAGGAAGAGCCAGCTCGCCCTCTTTCATTTCCTTTAAATATCTAATATTCATTTCGAGAGTAAAGAAAGAAAAACCCTTCTCAAAGAGATCTGAACTAAACCCTAATGCAGAGTAAAAAGGGAATTCATCCTCAAATATTTGGGCATAATAAATTACATTCATATGACCATTGAGGTCGCACATATCTTCCGTAATCAGTACTTCATTTCCCAGATAAGGAAATTTATCTTTCATTTCTTTCTCCATTTTTTACTTTAGTAGGCTCATAGGTCAAGAATTTTGACCGTCTGAAGATACTACCTCAACTTTATCTACTTTCCTAAAGCCCTTGGGCAAAAAGTTTCCCCTTCGTCCTCTGTTGCCGGAAAAATTCTCAAGATCCTTAAGCTTTATTGTGAAATGCCTTTTTCCACTAATTAGCTTCAACTCTCTGCCTTCGCCGATGACAGCTATTTCTTGCAGAAATTCCTCCCCACTTTCAAAGTTTGCTTTAGGTATTCCAATAATTTTATTTCCCTTTCCTCTTGCTAGTTGAGGTAATTCTGAATGAGGAAAAACCAACATACGTCCTTGATTTGTAATTGCGGCCAGTACATCCTTTTCGTCTTTAATTAAGCTAGGTAAAAGTACTTTTGCATTCTCTTGAACTTTAATTGCGGCCTTACCAGATTTATTTTTGGTTTGTAAATCGCCTAAGCTTGCTATAAATCCGTAGCCAGATGAAGTTGATAAAATTATCTTTTCGTCATTTCCGCCCGAGACCACACCCATAAAGCTCACTCCAGAATCTGCATTCAATCTACCAGACAGCGGCTCGCCTTGACCTCTAGCTGAAGGCAGGGAATGACAGGCCAAAGTGTATGCTTTTCCTTTTGAGTCAAAAAATATAGCATTCTGATTATTTCTTGAAGAAGCAGAAGCAAAAAAACTATCACCTTCTCTGTAATTCAAAGTCTCAGGATCTATATCATGCCCCTTAGCTGCCCTTATCCATCCTCTCTCAGAAAGAACAATAGTTACTGGATCGGAAGATATTAGCTCAGTTTCATCAAAAGCAGTTGCTTCCTCTCTCACGACGATAGGACTATTTCTATCATCACCATAAATTTCTGCATCTGCTTTAAGTTCATTCTTTATCAAAGTTTTAAGTCTGTTTTTTGAACCTAAAATCTTTTCCAAATCTTTTCTTTCAGAGTCGAGGGTCCCTTGTTCTTCTTTAATTTTTATTTCTTCTAGTTTGGCTAATTGTCGCAATCTTATTTCTAAGATAGCTTCGACTTGAATAATGCTTAGTTTAAATTTCTTCTGAAGGACTTTCTTAGGATCATCCTCATTTCTGATGATGTTTATCACCTCATCTATATTTAAGTAAATTACTAGCAAACCATCGAGGATATGCAATC
>CETH01184432.1_pt1 | contig 11946 bp, 18 predicted proteins | sample 361461 | NCBI WGS metagenome assembly CETH01 (sample SAMEA2622695, study PRJEB7988) | marine metagenome | isolation source: saline water (ENVO:00002010), including
TCTGAAAAAAGCTAGGAGTAATGCAAAATGAAACAACCAACCAAATAACCACGTCCATTTAGTTGCATGAAAAAGACTCTCGAAGAAGACTACTTCGCGGAAAATTCTGACTGCAACTCCTTTTTTGGTTTTTGGAGCAGGCGGCGTTGGAATCTTTAGAGGAGCTGGGATTGTAGCATATTCATATATTCTATAAGCCAACCCTACAAATAAAATCAGGGTTGCAAAATAAAACAACGATCCGTATATAATTGTCACAAGTGACATGCTCCTCTCCTCTCACAACCTTCTTTAAAGTCTTAAACGCAACCAGTTGGCTTTGGTAATCCAGCAAATTTACATGCTTGCTTACCTGGACCATATGGGAACAATTCATACAAGTATTTACTATTCCCTTTGTCTTTACCAAGTTTCTTGCCAACAGCTTTCGTTAAAACTCTAACAGCTGGTGCAATCTGATACTCTTCATAATATTCACGAAGAAAATTGATGATTTCCCAGTGATCTTCACCAAGATCAATACCATCCTCTTTTGCCATTATTTCGGCAACATCTTTTTCCCAATCATTTAGGTTTGAAAGATAACCTTCTTCATCAACTTCTAAGCTTTTACCATTTACTTCTATAGGCATAGTTTTCTCCAAGTTATAGCCAATTTTGAACCCTTTCGTTCTCAACGGCAAGTTTAACAAATTCTTGATAGTCTATAATCTCTATATTATTGATTAGAGAGTTTTTATCAAGCCCTCTGGCCACCAAATCTGGCCCTAAGACATACATTTTAATGGAGGTAAGTGCTTCGGTAACGAGCTGCTCAATTTTTGTCCCCTTTAGTGCGCCATAGACGCCATCCTCTATTAGTAGTATAGAAGCTGAGGATCCAGATAATCGGATACACGTTTCTAAACTATTTTTTTCAAAAGGGGATTTATTTACTGTATGAAGCATCAAAAATTTAATATAACCTCACTATCTTCAATTAATTCTTTCATCTCTGATGAAGGTATAACCTTGACCTCAACTGATAAGTCTTTCTCAGATAAACCTCTTTCCTCTAATGACTCTTTCTCGACATAAAGTTTTTCAACATCATACATCTCAAGAGCAGAATATGTCTTTGTAAAATTCTTTGTTTCGATTTGATCAGTGTTTTGATCTTTTTTAAGCTGGAAAACCCCATCATCAATAAAAGCCATACTCACATCTTGTTCGAAAGCCGCACCTATAAGAACAACTTCTAACGCTTCATGTGCATAGATTGTTCCATGAGGGGCTTTACGATTTATGTAAAGGAATTTTTTAATAACACCGCTTTGAACTTCTTCTTCCATTTAATCACCAAAAGTTATTAATCGATCAGCTTGAATTCCAGCTTCTATGAGTTGCCCTAAACCAGATATCCTAAAATTGTCAGCTATATTGTCAGCATCTTTTTTATTTCTTTTCATTTCCTCTGGATCTACCAAGCCACGTCTTTGTGCCGCTGCAACACATAATACGAGATCAATATCGTGATTCTTAGCTAGTTCTGACCACCTGTTAGGTATGTGTCGGTCATCTTGTGGTGGTGTCGCTAATCTCGTGCCATTATTGACGCCGTCATGATAGAAAAAAACACGAAATATTTCGTGTCCTTGCTCTATTGCAGCTTTTGCAAACATATATGCACTGTCAGATGCTTGATGAGTATATGGTCCTTCATTTACTAGAATTCCAAATTTCATATTATTCTCGTTAGAATCTAACGTATGCAGATGAGTTAAGTGTTTTCCTTCCGCCACGCCAATTATCAATATGGAATTTCGTGAATGGTAGTTCAGTAAGTTCAAAAAATCTTGGCCAGCCTATACGCTCAACCCAATCATTAATTCGTTCCCAATCTTTTGCATCTTCTTTATATACTTTAAGAATTCTTTTTACGATAGCGGTAGCCTCTGGCCATCTAGGTGGATTATTCGGTATACCAGCTGCGACAAGTTTTTGGAATGTTGGTTTGCCACGTGCATTAGAATGATTGCCACCTACCCATATTGCAAGCTTACTATGCTCTGGATCATTTATCTGCATTGGTGGACATGGAGGAAAACATGCTCCACAGCATATGCATTTCTTTTCATCTACTTCAAGTGAAGCTTTACCGTTCACCATAGCAGGCCTGATAGCCGCTACAGGGCATCTAGCAACCACAGATGGGCGTTCACAGACATTAGAGACTAAATCATGATTAATTTTTGGTGGTTTTGTGTGCTGAATGTTAATAGCTATGTCACCCTGGCCGCCACAGTTGATCTGACAACATGATGTGGTCATGTGAACCCTGTTTGGCATTTCGTTGCCTTTAAATTCGTCTATAAGCTCATCCATCATGGCCTTTACAACTCCAGATGCATCAGTTCCAGGAATATCGCAGTGTAACCAACCCTGTGTATGAGAGATCATAGCGACACTGTTTTTTGTTCCTCCAACCACGAAACCCTCTTTTTCAAGAGCCTCAATTAATGGCTCGACTTTGTCAGCATCTTTAACCATATATTCAATGTTACTTCTGATGGTGAATCTTACATAACCATCAGCATACTTATCGCCGATGTCACATAACGTTCTTAGAGTAAATACATCCAAAATCCTTTGTGTTCCTGCTCGAACTGTCCATATCTCTTCGCCACTTTTGGCTACATGTTTTAAAACTCCAGGTTTAGGATGTTCATGATATTGCCACTGACCGTAATTCTTACGCATAGTAGGATGCATATATTGAAAACCATCTGGTGCCCCAGTCTCTATTGGTGCTCTCATTTCTTTTTTCTGTTCTTCACTCATAAATACTTCCTGTTATGCGTTATGCTGTCTCTTTTTTTGCGTCTGCTTTTTCATACCATTTTACAGCTTCGTCATCCCACTCATCAGTTCTTACGTATGAGCTCTCTCGTGGATTCGCTACCATGTTAGGGTCTACGTCTACACCAATGCCCTCGAGGAAATTAACGAGACCAATCCTCTCGATCATCTCACCGCATCTCTCGTGTTCAAGTGCGTTGTCAGCCCAGAAGTCAATGGACTCCTCAGCAATCTCTACTAATCGTTCCCAGTCTTCGTCTGTATCAAGTTTCATAAATGGGACTATGACCGTACCCATTAGGTCTCCGATCTTAAGTGTTCTTTTACCGCCAATTAGTATCGTTACACCTTTATCATCACCGGGATGAAGTGCTTTTGGCACAACGTTCAAACAATGCATACACTTGACGCAGTTTTGGTTATCTATAACCACAGAATCGTCGTCATTTAAAGATATGGCATTAGTTGGACATCTAGTGACAATATTATCGATAACATATTTTCTACCCTTCAAAGCAACATATTTCTTAAATTCTTCTTGATTGACTTGTATGTCGTCTCTCCATGTCCCAATTACTGACATGTCAGCTCTCTCTATCGAGTTCATACAATCATTCGCGCAACCAGAAACTTTAAATTTAAACTTATACGGAAGTGCAGGCCTATGCATATCATCCATAAAATTATTTACCAGTAAACGCATTGCTTTTTGTTCGTTTAAGTTTGACATCTCACAACGTCCTGCTCCTACACAAGCCATTGCTGTTCTTACGCATGGTCCAGCACCACCAAGATCAAAGCCATAATCATTAATCTCATCGAAGAAATGCTGTGTGTGTTCAGTGGTGGAGCCAATAAACATGATATTACCAGTTTGACCATGGAACGTGACTAAACCTGAGCCATATTTCTCCCAACTGTCAGCCAGTCTTCTTAGTATATCTGTGGTGTAAAAATTACCAGCTGGAGGTTGGACTCTTAGAGTATGAAATTCTTTTGACTTAGGAAAAGCATCTCCAACTTCTGAGAATCTAGGTATAATGCCTCCTCCGTATCCGTAAACACTTACGGTTCCGCCTTTCCAGTAGCCTTTTCTTGTCTCATATGAATGCTCAAGCTGACCTAGAAGGTCATTTGTCATCTCATTAATTCTTTCTTCTGGGTGGTTATCCCTTAATCTCTTAATCCCGCTTATAAAGCTTGGCCATGGGCCGTTTTCAAGCTCATCTATCATCGGGGTATCGTGCTTTTTCAATTGTTTCTCCCTGTAAACCCTTTAAGTTATGCTACCTTGCCTTACCTCTCAATATTAAATCCATTTAATATGTTTATTATATTATCATTATTTTCTAATATAATGCTTGGATAATCAATATAACATTGATAATAATTGGTTATCAAGCTAAAAAAAACCATAATTTTATGAATATTTTAGATAAAAATAGCAGAGAGTATAATTCCTGGAAAACCGACAAACTATCCAAATTCTCCAGTAATATTGAGGATTTGATGGTTGAGATCCGAGATCCAATGGAGATGTCATCCGCGGAAAAGCAAAAATGTGCAGAAATCATTAGTAACAGTAATCTTGTGTTTTTTGAAATTGATAAAAAACCTGCGGATATTCAGCAAATGTTGGTCATGTTATCTGGTCAATTTGGCATGAGAAACTTTGAGTTAATGGAGTCAAGCGATGGTGATGGGGTTACAAAAATTGAAGTTACAGATTCCAATGAATCAAAAGGGGACTATATACCATACACAAATAAAGCTCTGAATTGGCACACAGATGGATATTACAATGATGTTTCTGAGCCAATTTTGTCTTGGCTGTTGTTTTGTCAGAATAATGTAATTGACGGTGGGATTAATAAATTTATGGACCACGAAATAGTATATATTCTCTTCAATGAGAATTCTGAATCTATCGAAGATTTATTTAACGAAAATATTTTTACTATTCCAAAAAATGAAAAAACTGATAGGCCTGATATTTCTGGCTATGTTTTTAGGTTTCTCAATGAGAAGTTACATATGAGATTTAGTATGAGAGAGAGAAATATAATCTGGGACGATAAACTTCGGGCATCAGTACAATTGCTCAAAGAAATAATAACAAAGAATGACAATTATCATGTCAAACATAAGCTTGAACCTAATCAGGGTGTAATTTCTAATAATGTCATCCATATGCGTACATCGTTTACAAATCAGGAAAATGAGAATAGGCTGTTATATAGATTAAGATCAAAAACGAGAATAGATATTTAATGCTTTATCTAAGTACTATTTTAATACAAGAAAAAGACGTCGAGAGTTTTGATGAGTTGCTAGATGTAGTAAAGATGTACGCAAAATCTGGTGAGAGATTTATCAGGCTTGACCTGAAACCACCATACCCTGACACACCAAAAAATTGGGAAGAAAAAGTAGAGTCTGCATTTACAGGATACATCGAGTAATGTGGATCGAAGATGAAAAAGAGTCCATTGCAGAATCATCAAAAATGATTGATGTTGCTTATCGAATAAACTGTAAAACACTTCCATATGACCACGCATATTCTCTCTCAGAAGAGATTTTAAAAAATATGCCTTGGTTATCTGAAAATGGCTTAACAGGAATACAAACTCTTCATGGTCCAGATTCTGGTAATGGATGGACTAGATCTGAAAATGAGGAAATATTTTTATCAAAAAGAACAAGGTTAGTTATTAGAGTACCGAAACCTGATTTCAAAAAAGCATGTGATTTAGAGGGCAAAACACTCAAGGTTCTCGGTAACGATATAGAAATTGGGAAAGCTAGTAAGAAACCTTTTTTAGTGGTTAGAGATTTGATTTGTAGGTTTGTTCTAACCGATGAAGACCTTGATGAGAGCCAATTTCTTCAATATGTGACAAAAGAATTTGAGGAACACCAAATACAAATCCGCAAAGCCATTTGTGGAAAAACTAAATCATTTACTGTTGATGGAGACAAAAAATTCACAAGAAGTCTCATGATTGCCAACTTATCAAAAGAAAATTCTATAAAACTTCAAGATGTTGGGGTCGGTATAGGTAGAATTTTTGGGTGCGGAATTTTTCTTCCTCATAAATCCATTGATGCTGTAGCGAATTTTAAGGAGGATTAAGAACATCCTCTAGACATATTTAGCTCAGTATATTAGAATTTTCCAATATAGTTTTATTTGTTGTAGTTTAAATCGGAGTATTGCTATGAAAGTTGAAGTAGACGGAAAAGAAATTCCAACAACTGATTCAGGTTTTCTTACAAATTTAGAAGACTGGACAGAGGATGTTGCAAAAGTAATTGCTGCTCAAGAGGGTATTGAGCTTGCTGATAAACATTGGGATGTTATAAACTATCTCAGAGATGAGTTCATCAATAATAAGGAGAATCAACCTAATACAAGAAATATGGTAAAGGATTTAGGTAAACTCTGGGGAGAGAAAATTGATACTAAAGCACTATTTGATTTATTCCCTGGAAATCCTAGCAAGCAAGCTGGCCGAATAGGCGGCTTGCCTGAAAGTAGGAGAAAAGGCGGATATTAATGTCAGAAGATAAAGATCAAGAGAAAAAGGCAGCTGAAGACAAAGCGGATGTAGAAATCACCGAAGACTCGAAAGAAGAGCCTAAAGAAAAAAAACCAGACAAAAAAGCTCTTGAAAAAGAGAGGAAAGAGATCATTCAAAAAATGCTCAGGATCCAAAAAGAGTTTATGGAACTAGAGAGATCAAAAGGTGTTACTGAAAAAGATATACACCACAATCCTCAAGGAATTGTGAAAGAATATAAAGAAGAGCATGAAAAACTTGCTAATAGATTAGTAGACATTGCTCACGCACTCAAAGGTTCAATAAGGACATAATGAATAAAGAATATTTCGATATTGTTACAAAGCTAGAGGAGATAGGCGTATCTGATGATTATATGATTGGTTGGCAATCAGGATATATGCGAAGTCCAAAACTCGAGGAACAAAGGGTCACAGATGCTTATGATGCTGGTTATGAAGACGGTGAGAATAAAGTCATCGATAATGCTGAAAAATTTAAGATTTAGTTCTACCTCATAAGGGAATTATAAACTTCAACAAATTTCTTACACATTTCTACAGCATCTATATCTACGATTTGATCCATCACCCATTTATTAGTCTGACTTAGCCCCATTGCATCTTGTATTTTTTTTGCTAAGTGTCGATAGATAGAATAGTTAGAATCACCAGGATTAAATTCATACGTTGAATACTCCCCAGATCTCAAGTTTAAAGTTTTGATATAACCAGTCCTATAATCACCCGGGCCGAAAAGATCCTCACAGTTCTCTTGCATAGTTCGAGCAGAATGACTACCAATTTTATTCATCACATCTTTTCTAAATTTCTCAGGATGATCATCACTAAATAACAATCTATCAGCTAGATGAACTTGGAAAGACATAAACTCTACAATAACAGTGATGCGTTGATGATCAGATGTGTATTCAAAATCCTCTCCATGAAGATTTCTCGCCTTATCAAGAGCTAGACGCCATCCAATATAGGATAATGCACTAGCAAAATCTTCGCTAGTTTTATCCCTTTTTACAGTCTTTGACCACTTGCTTTTAATCCTTATAGCCATTTTATAAATTTACGGTTTATATATAATATCTATATTATATAAGATATAGATATATATGGACATCAAGATAGAAAAAAGATTAATTGAATTAGGCTCTGGGAGCTTTATCTTCGAATTCACAAATTCTCTAGATAATGTAATGTGTGATGATATGGTAAGCAGGTTTGAATCATCCTCGGAGGATCACTACAGAGGGAGAGTCGGACAAAATTTCATTGAAAATACTGAAGTTAAGAAATCCACTGATATGGTCATTAGCGGCAAAGAAGACTGGAAAGATGTTGATGAGAAATTGTTTATGAGTTTATCTAAGGCACTTTCTAGTGTGAAAAAACAATATGACTTTTTCAATGGCCCTTTTAAAGACATTGGTTATGCCATCCAACGAACAGAGCCTGGTGAGTTTTTTAATTGGCACATCGATAGTGGAAGTCATCAATTTAGTGACCGACAACTTGTTGCAATTTGGTATCTAAATGATGTAGAAGGCCCAGGAGGAGAAACAGAATTTATCAATCAAAATATAAAAGTTAAACCTGAGAAAGGGAAGCTGATATTATTTCCTCCGTTTTGGACTCATGAACATCGAGGTGTTAAACTTCAAAAAGGTATAAAATATATCGCAACCACATGGATAGTATTTAAAACATGAACGATCAAGATAAAAAAATTTCTTCTAAAGAATTGATGAAATCTGTCATCCAACGCGTGGCTACTGGACCTGAGTTAAGTAAAAATATTTCTAGAGAAGAAGCTAGGGATACAATGAATGCTATCTTAAATCGAGATGTCAGTGATATAAGATCTGCAATATTCCTTATTGCATTAAGGATGAAGAGAGAGACAAAAGATGAAAATCTTGGTGTTCAAGATGCAATGAATGATAATGTCATACAAATCAATTCTTCTGTTAATGATGTCATAAACATTGCTGATCCCTATGATGGATATACAAGAAATATACCATCATCATTATACCTTTTGCCGGTTTTAGCAGAGTTAGGCTTACCGTCATTCTCTCAGGGAGTGCATACAGTTGGGCCAAAATATGGTTGCACGCATCATCAGATTTTAAAATTAATAGGACTAGATGTTACTGCGAAAAATGAGGAGGTACTAGGTAGACTAGAGAATAAAAAAATTGGGTGGGGTTATATTGACCAAAGTATTTTTTCACCAAAATTATATGGATTAATGGATCTTAGATCAGAGATTATAAAAAGACCTGTTATTACAACTATAGAAGTACTTGCTAACCCGATAAAAGCTAAAAAAACACACTTCGTAACTGGGTATGTTCATAAACCATATCCTCCTATATACCTTATGCTTGCTAGAAACGCAGGTTTTGACTCATCGATAGTGATACGTGGAACAGAAGGTGGGATAGTCCCGTCGCTAAGGCAGAGGGTGAACGCTCATTTCTACAGAAATAAAAATGATGCTGATCAAGTCATTGAAATAGAACCTAATGCAGATCTGAATCTTATTCAAGATGTAAGGGCTGTGAAAATTCCTGATAGTATCCAAAAAACAAAAAAGATAGATAAGATTGAAACGAAAGTTAATCCCGAGGAAATAGCTAAAGAATCGTTAAAACTTGGAATCAGTGCATTAGAAGGAAAGAAGGGCCCTATGAAAGATTGTATTGCATTGAGTGCAACGTTAATATTACAACATGTTACAGGCAATTCTGTAAAAGATTGTTTTAAAGAGGTTAATAATATTCTTGATAGTGGGTCAGCACTAAAAAGATTTAAACAAGTATAATGAGTAAGGTCAAACTAGCAAATTTGGAAGACATCAGTATTGGCGATATGAAACAGATATCACTAAAAAATTATAATTATTTGATTGCAAATGTAGACGGTCAAATTTTTATCGTAGATGATTTATGTACACATGAAGATGCTGAACTTACAATGGGTTGCCTTAAAGACAAGACAGTTAAATGCCCATTACATGGAAGTTACTTCGATCTGGTAACCGGTGAAGCATTAAATGAGCCTGCAGATGAACCAATAAAAGTTCATCATCCAATCATTGAGAATGGTCAGATTTATATCAACGTGAAGGAGGATGTTGTTTAAATGAGTAAAGTAATAAGTGAAAGTTTTGACTGGAAATGTGGAGAAACATGGATGCAATCAGCAAAGAATACAATGTGGTGTTTATTAGGTTGTAGTATCGGTGACATCGGTACAATATACTATTTTCAAATTAATGCAATTCCCTGGTCTACTTTTTCTATTATGGCGTTAGCAATGTTTAACGGTATTTTAACTAGCATAATACTAGAAACATTTATCCTTATTAAACAGATGAACTTTAAATCTGCGCTTAAAACGGCATGTGGGATGAGTTTAATTTCTATGATTAGCATGGAACTTGCAATGAATATTGTAGATTACCTAGCTACGGGCGGTGCAAGGATTGAATTGTTTGTAATACCTATGATGTTAGTGGCTGGCTTTGTAACACCTTGGCCATATAACTATTGGAGGTTAAAGAAAAAAGGTTTAGGTTGCTGTGGTTAACTAATGTTGGCTGTAAGAATCTTGGTTACACCGTTCTCGATATTATTTTTAAATTTGCTAACTAATGACCTAAAATAAGATTCAACAACAACAATTGGAATCGCAACAGACAGGCCTGCAGCCGTAGTTAGTAATGCTTCCCATATTCCACCTGATAAAATAGATGGATCTACACTCTTTCCTGCAGCTTCCATTTGTTGGAAAGCCTCAATCATTCCAAAGACAGTTCCAAGTAAACCTAAAAGTGGGGCAATAGTTGCTATAACTTGAAGACTATCGAGTTTCGAACTGTAATAGTTAATCCTTTCATCTGATAATCTGTGTATTTCCTCTCTTACATCACTTTCTATTTTAGCAGAGATATTTTTGTGTTTTAGCAATTGATACATTGTAAATGACATAACCTCTGATTCTGGGTTAGAATTTTTATTTACTTCTTCATAAGCCTCTTTCTTTTTATCAGAAGTCCACATATCTAATATTTCTGAAAGCTTTCTGTCATCAAAAAAATTTACTTTATAGAACATATGTAGTTTGTAAAGGATTACACCAAGCGCATATACAGATAACAATAATAAGATGTAGACAATAGGTCCGCCAAGATCAAGAAGTGAATTTATACCCATAAGTAATTCCTTTTAAATATGGGTATATTGTAATGCATAAGGCTCATATCAGCAAAACAATTATAAGTTTTTACCTACAATCTCTTATAGTTAGAAATCATATATAATCGATCCCCATATACTTCTTCCTGGCTCATCGACCTTAGTTGCTGATGCATCAAGAATATTTGCGTTACTCAAATGCGATGAGTATCTTTTGTCAGTAAGATTACTGATACCTAAGTTTATATCCATTCCAGGAACTGCCTCAAAACCAGCAAACAAATCTAGAGTTGCATAACCACCTGATGCTGCCGTATCAAGAACTCTTGAGTCAAATCTATCTTGTGAGTCTGCAAAGTTTAACCTTATGCCAAAATTTGAAGAAATAGTTTCATAGTCTATAACTAAATTTCCAGATAGCGGCATGATTTGAGGCAGAGGTCTATTTTGAGAATCATCATTACCATTGGTATAGTTTAGATTAAAATTTGTTCTGATTCTTTCTGTAATATCTCTAGATACAGATAGTTCATATCCCCAAATTGTAGCATCAACATTTTTATAAACCCTTGCGTCATTTGCATTGTTGGCAAATGTGCCATCAGACACACGGTATGTTGTAATGTAGTCATTGATATCTGTGAAATAAATCGAACCATTCACATGATTGCCAGCTATCATCTCTTCCAAGCCTAATTCAAAAGTAATATGCATTTCTGAATCTAGATTAGGGTTTCCAACATGTCTATCACGATACTTTGCACCCATAGCCATTGTGTTTTTTGCGTGAAATAACTCTGTTGCATCAGGTGTTCTCTCATTGAAACTTAGAGAAACATAATACTTGGACATTGGATTATAGGTTTTTTGTAGTCTTGCAAAACCACTAAAACTATCCCAATCCCTCTTACTCGCAGTTACAGTCCCAGTATAGTGTGCTGTGTATAAACTGTTTGCTGATACCTGATTTCCATTCCCTCCTGAAGGGACATCAGCAGCTCTAGTAGCCTCTGCCTCAACTTGATCCCAACGTATTCCATAAGATAGTGTTTGTGCGCTAGACATAGGCATATCTTTCTCATAAAAGACACCAAATTTTGATATCTCTACGCCCGGCCACATATAAGTTAAGTGTCGATTAGTGCCCATAATAACCATATTTTGTTCGGCATCACGAGTATTGTGCTCATAGTCAACACCGACTCGTACTGTATCACTCAATGCTCCATGAAATCTCCATCCATATGTATCAGACGAGGCAAATGTTTTCATAGTATTAGTTGACCTCATCACATAATTATCCATTAAATGGTCCATGTCTGAATTAAA
>CETH01036920.1_pt1 | contig 11942 bp, 10 predicted proteins | sample 361461 | NCBI WGS metagenome assembly CETH01 (sample SAMEA2622695, study PRJEB7988) | marine metagenome | isolation source: saline water (ENVO:00002010), including
TAATCTTGAAGAAACTTTTCTTAAATTAGCTAGAGGTAAAAATGAATCTGGGTAAAATTTATGCTCTAGCACTAAGACATATTTATTTAATAAGTAATTCTTTTCCAAGAATTATAGATTTAATTTATTGGCCCACTGTTCAGATTTTCCTTTGGGGATTTATTTCTAAATTTTTTACTTTAAATTCTGATTATTATAGTAATACCGTCGGAATTATCTTAACCGCAGCAATATTATATGATTTTTTATTTAGAGTTAGCATTAGTTTCAATATGATGTTTTTGGAAGAAATTTGGAGTAGAAATTTTACAAATTTATTCATAGCACCAATAAAAATAAGTGAAATGATAACTTCTCTTACTTTTACTGCTATTTTAAGAGCCCTGATAGGTATGGTGCCTGCTGCAATTATAGCAATACCTCTTTTTGGTGTTTCTGTATTTAAACTTGGTTTTCCACTTTTATTTTTACTTTTAGCTCTTTATCTTTTCGGTATAACCCTTGGTCTTTTAGTTACTTCGGGACTATTAAGATTTGGGCCTTCATTTGAAAATATTGCTTGGGCAAGTTTATTTTTTTTAGCACCTTTAGGGTGCATTTATTACCCATTAGATATATTGCCTCTATCACTTCAATTTGTAGCAAAAGGTCTTCCTCTAGTACATATATTTGAAGAAATGAGAAATATTCTGTTAAATGATGTAGTAAATTATTTCGACATATTTAAAGCAATATCTATATCTATACTTTATTTTGTTTTAGGTGTTATAATTTTCTATGTTTCTTTTTATGGGGCTAAAGTTAGAGGAACATTAATTAATATGGGTGAATAAATAGTATGCATAAAAAAATTGAAGAAATAAAAAAAAATGAAAATCCACCAAAAGTTTTAAAGAATTTTTATAGTAAAAATGAAATCAATGAATTTTTGGAATTATATAAAAGCTTACCTACAACCGTTCACAATAAAAACCAAAACGTTATTAAAAAAAGATGGCTTCAAGGTTATAATGAAAAACTAGAAAAATTATTTTGTGAAAGATTGAAAAATGAGATTGGCGATTTTAAAATGGATAATCTACAAGATGAAAAGGGGAAAGATATTTATGGACTTATTCAAGAAAGTTATAACCCGATAGGACTTCACGTTGACGCTGGTTTTAATTTTGAAAATCTTATATACAGACAAACGCTAATACCGTTAACTCCTTATGGAAGTACAGTTATATTTAAAAATAGATATTATGGAGGTTCGACGATGTTCACTTTAGATCCTAAAGAATTAGAAAAGAAAAACTTAAATTATGGTCAAAATGTACGTTCTTCAGAACATATTAAAATTTATGGAAAAAAACCTTTTAATAAAGAACATTATGAAAAGTATTTAAAGCATGAAAAATTAGAGAATTTAACAGGTTTAGAGATAGAATTTGTGTATGAGTGGGAACTAGGTTCTATGTTAATTTTTGATAGAACTAATTTACATTGTTCATCAGATAAAATTGATGGTAAAAAAATTGGTTTAACTACTTTTACAAAAAAATAAACTCTAATGGCCGTATTTGACTGTTTTCAATATTTTAATGAAGAGCATATTGCTGATATACGATTTAATATTTTGGATAAGTTTGTAGACTCGTTTGTAATTGTAGAGTCTACAGTAAATCATCAGGGGAAACATAAAAAATTAAATTTTGATATTAATAAATATAAAAAATTTAAAAAAAAAATAAATTATATAGTAGTAGACGATACTCCAGACAAAATTAAGAAATCTCATGAAGGTGGTGAGTCTTTGGTGGAACAACATCAGAGAAACTCCATTGCTAAAGGACTAAAGAGCGCAAATGATAATGATTTAATAATTCTTTCTGATGTTGATGAAATACCAAATTTAAATAAACTTGATGAATTCGATAGAAATAAATATGCAGTTTTTTCTCAAAAAATGTTTATGTATAAATTTAATCTACTAAACTTAGAAGAAAATGACTGGCATGGATCTAAAATTTGTTTAAAAAAAAACTTTAAATCTCCTCAATGGCTTAGGGATTTGAAATTTAAAAAATATCCTTTCTGGAGAATTGATAAAATAAGAAATATACAAATTATCCAGGACGGTGGATGGCATTTTGCATTTCTACAAAGTCCAGAAAATATATCAAAAAAAATTAAATCTTTTGCACATGGTGAATTTAATAAAGTCGATATTTCAAGTGAAGAAAATATTAAGCTTCGAATTCAAAAGGGAGAAGATGTTTTTAATAGGGGTTACGATTTAAAAAGAGTAGAAGTTGACTCATCATTTCCAGAATATATTTTTAAAAATAAAGATAAATTTAAGGAATGGATTGTCTGATTTATGGTGCGCCCGGAAGGAGTTGAACCCTCAACCTTCTGATCCGAAGTCAGACGCTCTATCCAGTTGAGCTACGAGCGCATATGATATGTTTTAAATTATTAGATGAATAAAACAATAACAATTTTAGCTAAAGATTTAGATAATAATCTAAGATTAGATAAATTTCTTACTAATAACTTAAAAACTATTAGTAGATCCCAAATAAAGAAAATTATTATGACAGGAGGTGTTAGTATTGACACAAAGAAAGTTCTTTCAGCATCAGAAAAGATAAAAAGTGGCAATCAAATTAAAATTGTAATAGGCGATAATAAAGGCGAAAATATTAAGCCTAAAAAAATTAATCTTGATATAGTTTATGACGATAAAGAAATAGTTGTTATAAACAAGCCTAGTGGTCTCACAGTTCATCCAGGCGCTGGTAATAGGCATAGTACATTAGTAAACGGACTAATGCATATATATAAAAATAATCTTTCAAATTTGAGCGGTTCTTTTAGGCCTGGAATAGTTCATAGAATTGATAAAGAAACAAGTGGCCTCCTTGTAATAGCAAAAAATAATTTTTCTCACGCAAGATTAGCTGAGCAGTTTAGTAATCATAGTGTTAAAAGGAAGTATGTTGCATTGGTTTGGGGAGTGATTAGACCTCTAAAAGGAAAAATTTCTACTTTGTTGTCTAGAAGTAAAAAAAATAGGCAACTTATGTCTGTTAGTAAAGTATCTGGAAAAAAAGCAATTACAAATTATAAAACAATAAAAGTTTTTACTTATAAAAATATTCCTAAAATAAGTTTGGTAGAATGTATTTTAGAAACTGGAAGGACGCATCAAATTAGGGTTCATCTTTCCTATAAAGGAAACCCTTTGTTGGGAGATAAAAAATATGGAAAAAAAAAATTACAGTTTAGAAAAATTGATAAAAATTTTTATAAAATTTTATTGCATTTTAATAGGCAAGCTCTTCATGCTAAAAGCTTAGGGTTTTTGCATCCAAAAAAGGACAAGATTGTAAATTTTGAATCAAAATTGCCGCAAGATTTCAATGATATATTGGATTTTCTTGAAAACTTTGATAAATGAGAAAGATAAATTTATTAATTTAAATACAAAATATGAGTACAAAATTTTTAAATCCTAAATTACCTTCACTCAGCAGTGAGGGAGGGCTCTCAATATATTTAGCTCAGATAAAAAAATTTCCCATTTTAGATGCAGAAGAAGAATATATGCTTGCAAAAAATTGGAAGGATAATGGAAATTTAAAGTCTGCTCATAAATTAGTAACTAGCCATTTGAGGTTAGTAGCAAAAATTGCGATGGGCTATAGGGGTTATGGTTTGCCTATGGCTGAAATTATTTCGGAAGGAAATGTCGGTTTAATGCAAGCTGTAAAAAAATTTAATCCAGATAAGGGTTTTAGATTAGCAACTTATGCTATGTGGTGGATCAAAGCATCTATACAAGAATATGTTTTGAGATCTTGGAGTCTTGTCAAAATGGGGACAACAGCTGCACAAAAAAAATTATTTTTTAATTTAAAAAAAGCAAAAAAACAGATAGCACCACGTGAAGAAGGTGATCTAAGGGAAGAACAAGTTCAAGAAATATCAGAAAAACTAAACGTTGAACCTCATGAAGTCGTTTCTATGAATAGAAGAATGATGGGACAAGAGAAATCTCTTAATGAACCTATAAAATCTGGTGAAAAGGGAGAGTGGCAAGATTGGATAGTGGACGACAGTTTAGACCAAGAACTCCATGTAGCTCAGCAACAAGAGCTTGATGAAAAAAAATCTTTACTAAATCAATCAATTAAAATTTTAAATGATAGGGAAAGAGAAATTATTGAAGATAGAAAACTTTCAGAAAATCCAAAAACCCTTGATGAACTAAGTAAAAAATATAGAATTAGTAGAGAAAGAATTAGGCAAATTGAAACTAAAGCATTTGAAAAACTTCAAAAAGCAATGTTAAATTCAAGTAAATCTAAAAATCTTCTTCCAGCAAAATAAACCAAAATCTTAAAAGGGATTTTCTATAAGTATTGTATCTTTCCTTTCAGGACTTGTGGAAATACTAGATACCTTTGCTTCAATAAATTTCTCTAAATCTTTAATATACAATTTGGCATTATCTGGAAGTTTTTTAAATTCTTTTATCCCTTTTGTAGAAGATTTCCATCCTTTATAATTTTTATAAATTGGTTTAACTTTTAATTGATCTTCAACAGCTGCAGGAAGATAGTCTATTTTTTTTCCGTTAATTTCATAAGCAACACACATTTTAATTTCATCAAGTTCATCTAAAACATCTAATTTTGTTAGAGCTATTCCATTGATGCCAGATATTTTAATTGTCTGTCTTACAAGAACACCGTCGAACCATCCACATCTTCTTTTTCTGCTAGTGACGGTTCCAAATTCTTTTCCTCGAGTACCAAGAAGTTCCCCGATTTTATCTTTTAGTTCAGTTGGAAATGGTCCCTCACCAACTCTTGTGGTATATGCTTTTGTAATACCCAAAACATAATTTATAGTATTCAATCCACATCCGCTACCAGTTGCAGCTGATGACGCCACAGTATTAGAAGAAGTAACAAATGGATAAGTTCCATGATCAACATCTAACAAAATTCCTTGAGCGCCCTCAAACAATATCTTCTTTCCTTTTGTTTTGTATTCATCTAATTTTTTCCATACTGGCTGTGAAAATTTTAAAATCTGCGGGGCAATTTTTAATAGGTCTTTTTTTAATTGATCTTTTTCAAAAAGTTTTTTTCCTAAACCTTTTCTAATGGCATTGTGGTGAATAAGAACTGTTTCTAATCTGTGATCTAAATTACTTTCAGAAACTAAATCCATAACTCTTATTGATCTTCTTCCTATTTTATCCTCGTATGCAGGACCAATTCCCCTTCTTGTAGTACCTATTTTTGCTTTACCAGCTGCATCTTCTCTAATTTCATCCATTTCTTTATGAAAAGGAAGTATCAAATTTGCTGATTCTGATAATATTAAATTTTTTTCATCGACGGTGATACCTTTCGATTTTATCTCTTTTATCTCTTCAAGAAATGCCCAAGGATCTACTACTACGCCATTACCAATTATTGAAATTTTACCTTTTCTAACTATTCCCGATGGCAGCAATCTTAATTTATAAGTAACACCATCTATTACTAGTGTATGACCAGCATTGTGTCCCCCTTGAAAACGAACAATCACATCTGCTTCGCTAGAAAGCCAATCTACAATTTTACCTTTGCCCTCATCACCCCACTGTGAACCAACTACTACTACATTTTTCATTATTTAAACTTCCTATTTATTTTTATTGAGCTCAAGTGATTAATAGGTCCATGTCCTTTTCCATAATTAAGATTAGATCTAATAGATTGATTAACATATTTAATTCCAAGCTCACAGGATTTATTTAAACTTTTTCCACATGCAAAAAAAGTTGCAATTGCACTTGATAAAGTACAACCAGTCCCATGAGTGTTTTTAGTTTGAATTTTTTTATTGTTAAAAATTTTTAGTTCTTTTTTATTCAAAAACACATCTTGCATAGTTTTCACATTTCTATGTCCACCCTTAATTAGAATATTTTTAACCCCAAATTTTAGCAAAATATCGGCAGCATAAATCATATCTTCTAGGCTTTTGATTTTTGTTTTTGTCAAAACTTCTGCCTCTGGAATATTTGGAGTTATAAGATGAACTTTTTTTATTAGTTTTTCTCGTAAAGTTTTAATAGATCTATTGTCTATAAGTTTATACCCACCTTTAGCAACCATAACTGGATCTAATATTATTTTTTTTGTCTTAACCTTTCTTAAAGACTTTATCACTGAAAGAATAACGTCTGATGAGTGAAGCATCCCAATTTTTATTGCATCTGGTTTTATATCATTAGAGGTGAACAAAATTTGCTTTTCTATTTCTTTTGGTTTTACTGGAACTACTGAACTCACTCCAGTTGTGTTTTGAGCTGTAATTGCTGTAACCGCTGTCATTGCGAAACTACCTAATGCGGTTACTGTTTTGATATCTGCTTGGATACCTGCTCCTCCAGAAGAATCTGATCCTGCTATTATTAAAATTTTAGACTTAGGTTTCAATTTACTTTATCGATCTTTTTATTATTTTTATACATTTTAAAATTAAATTCCTATCATATGATTCTGCCATAATCCTAATTTTTGGTTCAGTACCCGACTTTCTTACTAAAATTCTTCCTTTTCGATTCATAAATTTATTAGCCTTTTTGATTGCTTTTTTACATTTAGATTTTGAAATAACATTTTTATCCTTAACAACTACATTTTCTAAAACTTGAGGCAAAGGTTTAAAAACTTTTAATAGTTCACTTGCTTTTTTGCCTTTTCGTAATGAAAACAATACTTCTAATGCTACAAGTAAACCATCCCCTGTTGTTGCAAACTTACCTAAAATAATATGGCCCGATTGTTCACCGCCTAAATTAAAGTTAAATTTTTTCATTTTTTCTTTAACATATCTGTCCCCTACCTTAGATCTAGAAAATCTTATTTTTTCTTTTTTTAAAAATTTCTCTAAACCATAATTAGACATTAGTGTTCCTATTACACCACCTTTTAGAATTTTTTTTGATTTCCAGCGACGCGCGAGCATGGCAATAATCTGATCACCATCTACGATCTTGCCTTTTTCATCACACATAATTACCCTATCAGCATCACCATCAAATGAAATCCCAAGATTTGCTCTAAATTTTTTGACAGCAGATTTAACTTTGTATGGGTAAGTTGAACCACACTTCTCATTTATATTTAATCCGTTTGGTTTTACTCCAATAGATATAACTTTTGCCCCAAGCTCTTTTAATAATTTTGGGGCAGCTTTATAAGAGGCTCCATTTGCACAATCTAAAACTATTTTTGTACCTCTTAGATGAAAATTGCTTGGAAAATTACTTTTTAATATCTTGATATATTTATCATCACCATCTTCAAGTCTTTTTACTCTTCCTAATAGTTTTGGATTGGTTAATTGATTTGTATTTTTAGCATCTATTAATTTTTCAATTTTTTTTTCAATTTTGTCCGATAGTTTCATTCCATCAGGTCCAAATAATTTAAGTCCATTATCATAATAAGGATTGTGTGAAGCTGTTATCATTATACCCATATTAGCTTTCATAGATTTTGTTAACATTGCGAGTCCGTTAGTCGGTAAAGGTCCTAAGGTAAAAACATGCATGCCTCCAGAGACAAGTCCTGACACTAAAGCAGGTTCTAAAGTGTATCCTGAAAGTCTTGTATCTTTAGCAATGATTGCGATTTGCTTAGATTTTTTTTGATTTTTAAAATAATTTCCTGATGCTAAGCCAAATTTAAAAAACTTTTCCCCGGTAATATTTCCTTGATTTACAGTTCCTCTAATACCATCAGTACCAAAATATTTATTTTTCATTAATTTTTTCGAACACCATAATTCCTTGTTTTACTTCTCTTACATTGTGCACTCTAAAGACTTGAACTCCTTGAGATAATAAAAAAAGAACTGAAGCTAAGGTACCCCCCGTTCTATCTTTACTGTCATACTCTCCTGATATTTGATTAATAAATCTTTTTCTTGAAGTTCCAACCAAAATAGGAAATCCGAGACTATGAAACAAAGAAATCTTAGAAATTAAAGTCAAATTATGTTTCAATGTTTTACCAAATCCTATGCCTGGATCTACTATAATTTTATCATTCTTAAGATTACGCTTTATTTTGTTTTCGAAAAAATCATATATATCCAATAAAACATTGTTGTACTTAGGATTTTTTTGCATTGTGTTAGGATTGCCCTGCATATGATGTAAAACTTTTGCAATATTATAATTTTTTAATTTTAGCAATGAAAGTTTATCGTAATTAAAGCCCGATACATCATTTATTAAGTCTACTCCATATTTCAAGCTATCAACCATAATATCTGATTTTCGTGTGTCTATAGATAAACAGACTGACCTATATTTTTTTTTAAAATTTTTTATAACATATTGAATTCTTTGCCATTCAATTTTTTTAGGTATTGTTTTAGAGCCAGGTCGAGTTGACTCACCACCAGTATCAATAATTTTTGCTCCAGAATTGATCATATTTGAAATTTGTTTAAATGCTTTGGTGCTATTATTAAATTTGCCTCCGTCAGAAAAACTATCAGGAGTTAAATTTAGTATACCCATAATAGAGGGCTCACTAAAATTAACATTTTTTAGAAAGTTTTTCTTTTTTGATATAATTTTTTTTAAATCTTGCTTAACAATTTTTCTAATTTTTTTATTGAGCTTATTTACTTCTTTGATATTAATTAAACTTATTTTTACTTTATTTTTTTCTCTGGAAAAAATTTCTATTTTATCAAAGGCTATATTTTTTTTACCATTTAATGGAAAAGCTTTCTTTAATTTAATGAGATTTATTGCTGCTCTTCCATGATAAAAATTACACGCCCTAGTGTAATATTTTCTCATGATTTATGTATTATAGTGCTGGTTTTGGTTTTAAACCAATAGAATCTATGCCTGAAGATGTTTTATCTTCGGATTCTTCTTCTTTTTTAGATAGTTTGGCAGGTTGAATATTTTTTAAAATCAAATCTCTTATCTCATCACCTGTCAAAGTTTCATAGACAAGTAGTGCTTTAGCAATTTTATGAAGATCGTCGATTTTTTCAGTTAATACTTTTCTAGCTCTTTCATAACCTGTATCAACTATTTTTTTAACTTCGAAATCTACTTTTTTTGCAGTTTCTTCAGACATGTGCTGTTGTCTAGCAATTTGTCTTCCAAGAAATACCTCGTCTTCGTTTTCTCCATAAGCTACAGTACCTAAATCTTTGCTCATTCCATATCTGGTTACCATATTTTTTGCCATTTTTGTGGCCATATCAATATCTGATGAAGCACCAGATGTTATTTTTTCATAACCAAAAATTATTTCCTCAGCAATTCTTCCTCCCATAGCAACAGCAATATCTGAATACATTTTTTCTCTTGTAACTGATAACTGGTCTCTTTCTGGTAATCTCATTACCATTCCTAAGGCTCTTCCCCTAGGTATAATAGTAGCTTTGTGAATGGGATCAGATGCTTTTTCATTTAGAGCGACTATTGCATGACCACCTTCGTGGTAAGCTGTCAATTTCTTTTCTTCCTCGGTCATTACCATAGATCTTCTTTCCGCTCCCATCATTACCTTGTCTTTTGCTTCTTCAACGTCAGACATTGTAACAACCCTTTTATTTTTTCTTGCTGCAAGTAAAGCAGACTCATTTACAAGATTTGCAAGATCTGCTCCAGAAAATCCAGGGGTTCCTCTTGCAATAGTTCTAAGTTTTACATCGGGACCAGTATTAATTTTTTTGATATGAACTTTTAAAATTGCTTCTCTACCTAGAATATCAGGATTTGGAACTACGACTTGTCTATCAAATCTTCCTGGTCTTAATAAAGCGGGATCTAAAACGTCTGGTCTATTAGTAGCTGCAATTAAAATAATTCCTTCATTTGTATCGAAACCATCCATCTCAACTAAAAGCTGATTTAAAGTTTGTTCTCTTTCATCGTTACCACCGCCTAATCCTGCTCCCCTGCTTCTTCCTACTGCATCTATTTCGTCTATAAAGATAATACATGGTGCATGTTTTTTACCTTGCTCGAACATATCTCTCACTCTTGAAGCACCAACACCAACAAACATTTCAACAAAATCTGATCCAGAAATTGTAAAAAAAGGAACATCTGCTTCACCTGCAATAGCTTTTGCTAATAAGGTTTTTCCAGTTCCTGGTGGACCAATAAGTAGAGCACCTTTCGGAATTTTTCCGCCTAGTCTTCTAAATTTTTTTGGGTCTTTTAAAAAATCAACTATTTCTTCTACTTCTTCTTTTGCTTCTTCAATTCCTGCAACGTCATTAAATGTAACTTTCCCTTGCGCCTCTGTTAAAAGTTTTGCTTTTGATTTTCCAAATCCCATAGCTCCACCTCTTCCACCTTGCATTTGACGCATAAAGAAAATCCAAACTCCAATAAGCAAAAGCATAGGAAACCACGACAATAGTACACCGATCAGTGAGGGCATTTTATCTTCCATTGGAGAGGCAACTATGTTGACACCTTTATCAGAAAGTTTACCAACTAATTCAGGGTAGTTTGGAGAATAAGTATAAAATTTTGAACCATCAGATAATATTCCTTTTATATTATTTCCCTGAATTTCTACTTGTACAACTCTACCATTATCAACCTCTTGAAGAAATTTTGAAAAAGCAATTTTTTCGTCTTGCGATCTTGCTTCTCGGGGATCTTGAAATAGGTTAAACAGTCCAACAGATAAAAGGACTATTAAACCCCACATAATTATATTTCTAAAGTTCATACTATATAAATAGGTATTTTTAAAAATTTAACAAGTATATTGAGGAAATAACAGTTGTTAAAAATGTGGCAATTTGTACCTAATTTATAAAAAAATTGATCAAATTATTAAATTTCTTAAAATTCTCTTGAGACATAAAGTAAGTTTTTTCTTTTTTCAAAAAGACAGCCCCCAAGAGTACACTTTTTTGATTTGTTACCTTCAAAGCGATTTATCAAGTTGACCACTTTTTTTGATCTTGGAGGATAATAAGAATTGGTTCTTTTTTTGATTATATTGTTCATTATTCTAAATTTAACTTCTTTGGGTTCTTTTTTAAAATCTGTCAAATTCAAAATTGTTTCTGCCTTTCTAAATTTTACTAATTCTTTCATTGATTTAATAACATAAAAATTAATTGCATCTTTTGTAAGAGAAATGTTTCTTATTGAGTGTGCTATTCTTTCTGGACTAATGCCTTTGTCTTCAAGTATTTTTTTTAAATTTCGAATATTTACTCTTAAAAATTTTTTATTAGTATTACTTGGGTCTTTTATGATTTGTTTAAAAAATTTTTTAGCAACATATATTAAATCTTTTTTGTCTGAGTTTAAAAAGGGCCTTATTAAACTAATACCGTGTTTGATTTTGGTTTTTTCATCCATAGAAGACAATCCCTCGACACCACTACCTCTAGAAAGTCTAATAAAAAAGGTCTCGATTTGATCATCTTGATGGTGAGCTGTTAATAAGTAGTTTGTTCCTTTTTTTTTACAAAATTTTGATAATAGATCGTATCTTAAGTCTCTAGCATTTTTTTGAATATTTTTTGTAATTTTTCTTTTATTTTTTAAAATTTCAAGTTTTGTATTATTTTTTTTAAATAATTTCTTAACTTTAATCGCTTCTTTATTTGAGTTTTTCCTTAGGCCATGATCAACATGAGCAAAAAAAACCTTATACTTTCTCTCGTTTGCCAAAATAATACTCAATCCTGATAAAGCCATACTGTCGGATCCTCCTGAAACTGCAACAGTAAATGAGTTAATTTTTTTATTTTTTGTGAGAGTTTTTTTTAATTTATTGTATAGATTTATTATCTTCTTATCTTTTAGTAAGGTAATTTTAAGCTTTCGAACATTTGAACTTTTTCTTTTCATACTCAGCTTTTTGTAACACAGACGGACT
>CETH01000691.1_pt1 | contig 11933 bp, 16 predicted proteins | sample 361461 | NCBI WGS metagenome assembly CETH01 (sample SAMEA2622695, study PRJEB7988) | marine metagenome | isolation source: saline water (ENVO:00002010), including
TGATACCTCAAGGTGAGCTTGAATTAGAAAAAATTGTACACTCTTTTGCGGCTAAAAAATTTTTAAATGCTCATTTAATTAAAGATGGTATTGGAGAAGAAAAACTCAATAAAGAATTATTAAAAATTGTCGATATTCGTTATGGAAAACCATATGAAGAAGAAACAACAAAAAACTGTGATGATTTTATCTTTAAATTAATTCCTAATTCAAAAGATGAAATTAAAAAAATAGCAGAATCAGGAATATATTAAAAAAAAAGGAGAAATATGAAAAACTATATGGTCACTCACACATTCAAGTCAAAAGAAATGAAAGCTAAATTTGGTGAAACAGTTGCTTCAATGAAAATGGAGGATATTATTAAGTCTATGACAAGTGATAAAGCAGCATGTCAAATGACTTGGAATACACCTGGTGATACAATGCAAATGTTCTGTTGGTGGAAAGCTAATAGCGAGGCAGATATAAATAATCAATTAGGTCAAATGAATGATTTTTTTGAACCTCATAATTTTGTTGAATGTGAAGATAATGTAATGGATTATAACGCTTAAAAAATGAAAGCAATTTACACAAGAACCATTGGTGTTTATGATGACAAGCTTGGTGAAGCTATGGAAATAGCTAAAGGTTTAGCTGAAGTTAGAAAAAAACATTATCCAGATCATGAGGTTTATTTTTCATTTCAAATTGGTGGAAATCCTAGAACAGTAAGAGAAACTCTTGTTGGTGAACAGTTTACAGAAAAAGCATTTCAAAATGATCAAAATATGTCAGCTGATCCTAAGTTTATTGAGCTTCAAAAAAAAATGAAGGGTGTTTTTAAAGAAGGAACAATTCAAGACGAGATGAGAGTAATTTTTAATGATTAAGGAGTGAAATGTCGATAATAGAGAAAATGTCAAAAATAGTAAATGAGGGTGATACCGCAGGTGCAGAACAATTAATTCACGATGATTATCAATTTTTAATGCATGCATCAGGAAAAACTTTAACCAAAAAAGACGTTGTAAGTTGGGTTGGAATGAAAGATGTAAAAAAAAGTAATGTTAGAGTGCTTTTTGAAAATGATGAAGTAGGTTTTGAGCATGCAATGGTAACTTTTAATGATGGTAATAAAGAAGCTGTAATGTCTTATTATAAGTTTAAGGATGGTAAAGTTGCATACCAAGAGACTGGAGCTACAAAACTACCTAGATAAGTGAAACAAATATTCTATTTTTTAGTTTTTTTTGCTCATTCTTGTTTTTCTTATGCTGATAATAATCAGCAAAAACAAATTGATGATTTATTTAATCAATTAAAAACAGCTACTAATTATGAATATTCAAAAAAAATTGAATCTAAAATCTGGGAGCTTTGGACAACTCATCCTTCAGAAAAAAGCCTAACAGCTCTTCTAGCAAACGGTTCTTTATATATGTCACAAAATAAATTTGAGTCTGCTTATGAAACATTTACTAAAGCAATCGAATTAGATCCGACTTGGTCTGAAGCATGGAATAAAAGAGCTACTGTATTATACTTAATGGGAAAGTACGAACTATCTCAAGCTGATATTAATGAAGTTCTTAAACTTGAAAAAAGACATTTTGGTGCTTTATCAGGTCAAGGATTAGTTCAAACTGCATTAAATAATTATCAAAAAGCAATTGATAGCTATATTGAAGCTCATAAAGTTCATCCTAATATGAAATCACCATTGATAATGATTGAACAACTTCAAAAGCAAATTAAGAAAGAAAGTATATAAAATAATGTTTCCTAAAAAATACTCCAATCTATTATTTATATTAGTTATGGGTTTTGGAATGAGTTTGTTCATGACTTTAATAATTACATATGTAAATACTGGATTAGATGATGGTTATATAAATAGATTCTTAAAGGCATGGGCAGTTGGACTTCCAATTGCTATAACAGCTGCATTATTAGTCGGTCCTATTGCAAAAAAGTTTGTAGATAAAATAACTAAATAATCATAATCTTTACTATGACTAATTTATCTGGTTATATTTTTTTACTACTGGGGATTGTTCTTGGAATAGCATCCAATGGTTTCTTAAAGTCTACAAATGGTTTTACAATTATAATACCAACAATTTTTTGTATTTTTTCAATAATTGCTTGCATATTTTGTTTATCAAAAGCAATGAATATTATTCCAGTTGGTTTTACCTACGCTACTTATGGTGGTCTTACAATAACAGCAGTAACTTTATTTGGTGTATATAAATATAATCAAATACCAAATTTATATGGAATAATTGGAATTACTTTAATTATCATTGGAGTAATTTTATTAAATACTCTTGGTAAAACTACTTAGAAACAGGTTTAAGAATTTTAAGAATTTTATTGTGAAGGATTTTATTTGCTGAACAAATTATATTTCCAGCTTTTTTAGGATCATCATTTTTCCAAGTTGTAACTATACCTCCTGCAGCTCTAATTATTGGTATCAGAGCATGAATATCCCAAATTTTATTTCCACATTGAATAACAACATCAAGTTTACCCTCAGTAAAATGAGAATAGCTTAAAGCGTCTGCACAAGGAAATTGCATTCTCTTTAATATTTGTGGTATTTTTTTTTGTTGGTTCAAAGTAAGGCTGCCGTGAAAAGCTGCTGATAATTTCATATTTGAAAAATTTGCTTTACGATTAATTTTTATTCTTCTTTTTTTTCCATTCTCTGAAACATATGCCAAATTAAATGAAGTGTTTAGATAATATTTTTTAAGTATTGGAAAGTTAGCAAGGCCTAAAATAGGATTACCTTTATAATTTAAAGATATCAAATTACTCCAAGTGGGATTACCTATGACAAATGATCTTGTGCCATCGATTGGATCAATAACCCAAGAATATTCACTCTTAGATCTTTTATGACCAAACTCTTCTCCTATTACTTGGTGATTAGGAAATTTATTTTTAATTTCATTTCTAATAAACTTCTCAAATGCTTTATCAGCATTTGTTACTGGGTCATAACCTCTCCCCTTTAATTTGTTTGATACTTTAAATGGCTTATTTAATTTTGAGTAATAAAATTTAGTTAACTTTTTTGCTAAATTTTCCATAAATTTAGAATAAGCTTTAAATTCTGAGGATTTTAATATTGGCACAAAGGACTAATACTATTTTATTCCTATTGATTAAAGCTAAATTTTAAATAATGATTTAAGAAATTTATGAAAATTGAATTAAAAAATAATAAGGTTTTTTTTGTAAATCATGGTTCCAAAAAAGAAATTCATCCTTTTTGGCTTAGAGAAAGAGTAAATGGTGATAAGTTTGTTGATAAAGGAACTCAACAGAGACTATTTGATCCAACTGAGCTTAAAGAAAATATAAAAATTGATACATTGAAACTATCAGATAATTTTTTGGAGATAAAATTTGATGATGGTATCTACACTAAATTAGCAATTCAAAATATTTTAAAAGAATTTTCTGATAAAAATGAAGTTAAAAATATTAAAAAAATTAAATGGGATTCTTCACTTAAAGAATTAAATAATTTTGAATTTAAAAAAGATTTTTTTGAAAAAGAGGAAATGTACAAAGCTTTGATAAGTTTTTATGAATATGGTTTCGTAATATTTAAAAAAGTTCCAACAAAAAATAATTTTATTGTGGATTTTGCTAATTCTATTGGAAGTATAAGGAGAACAAACTTTGGTGAATTTTTTAATGTAAAATCTAAGCCAAATCCAAATGATTTAGCTTATACATCTCTTCCATTAGCTCCACATACAGATAACCCTTATCGAAATCCCGTTCCATGTATTCAAATGTTACATTGCATAGAAAATGAAGTTAATGGCGGTTTATCAACTTTAGTAGATGGTTATGCAGTTACTGAAAAACTTAAAAAAGATTTTCCTGATTATTATAAAATTTTGACGGAAATTAAAGTGAGATTTCAATTTGTAGATCAAAGCGTGGTTTTAGAAGATTGGGCTGAAATGATTCAAATTGATGAAAATGGTGAATTTAAGCAAGTAAGATTTAGTCCAAGATTAGACTTTGTTCCTTTGATGGATAAAGAAAAATTAGAAATATATTATGCAGCTAGAAAAAAAATATCTGAACTTTATAATTCAGATAATTACAGAATTGAATTTAAACTTCTACCTGGTCATTTACTTATGATGGATAATTATAGATTGCTTCATGGTAGAACTACTTATGATGCTAATGAAGGTAACCGTTTTTTACAAGGATGTTATATTGATTATGATAGCACAGAAGGGAAATTAAAACATTTAAAAAGAAAATTTAATCTTTAAGAAATATTTTTTATTTGTTCTTCTGCATCTTTAATGGATTTTTCATAATCTAAAGCCATTTGATCAGCACAGATTATATTAATTTTTTCAATACCAAAAAAATTTAAAATAAACTTTAACCAGGGTGTAAGAAAATCTTCTTTGCTATTTAGTTTTGTTCCTCCTGAAGTAATTACTAAATAAGCTTTCTTATTTTTTAACAACCCTTCTCTTCTGCCATTAGGTTTAAATTTAAAAGTTTCTCCAACTCTTGCAGCAAGATCAGACCAGGCTTTTAAAGTAGCAGGTGGCCCATAATTATAAATTGGAGCTGATATGATTATTATATCACTCTCTTTAAGTTCTTTGACTAAAGTATCTGAAAGCTCAAACATTTTTTTGTGATGTTCTGTTTGGTCTTTTATATCAATTTTCATTCCCGACTCTGTTAGGCCAGACACAAAAACCATCTCATCATCTAAATCTCTATAGATAACTTCATCCTCAGGTTTTTTAATTTTATCCAATAATTTTTTTGCTAATGCTCTTGATGTTGAACCCTCTTTTCTTGCGCTAGAGTCTATTTGATAAATTTTCATAATAAAAGTTACCCAAAACTTTGCAAGAATGGAAAAATATTTAATAGATAAAAACCTAAAGCTTGCAGTTGATTAGTTAATATTAAAATACCAGTAATTAATAGCGTAATTCCACCTATTTTAGTAACTAAAACAATATTTTTTTTAAAATTTTTAGAGAATATTAAGAACTTTTGCATCAAATAACCAGACAAAATAAATGGAATCGCTAAACCTAACGAATAAAAAATTAAAAGTAAGATACCTTTGCTTAAATTTTCTTCAGTAGCAGCAAGAACTAAAATTGATCCCAAGATAGGTCCAATACAAGGTGTCCATCCAAAAGCAAAAGCCATTCCAATTAAAATTGGGCTAAAAAAATTGACATTTGAACCTGTTTGTATTCTTTTTTCAAAATTTAAAAATTTTAAGTTTAAAATTCCAATTATATGAAGCGAAAAAAGAATAATAATTAAACCAGCAAATACCCTAAGCTCATAAGAATTTTTTAGCAATACTTGACCTAAATAAGTTGAAGCTGCCCCAAAGATAATAAAAACTATTGAAAACCCTACTGTAAATAAAAAAATTGGAGTTAAATTTATACTTCTTTTTTTTGTCAACTCAGTTAGTGAACTCCCAGAAATATAAGAAATATATCCAGGTATTAAAGGTAATACACATGGAGATAAAAAACTTAGTAAACCGGCTCCAAATGCTATTGTTATTTCAAACATAAATTTTTATCTACAAATTATGATTGGTCTTTATAAGGAAAAACTTGATGCTCTTGAGATCCAAGTTTATCAATGCCCAATGTTACTTTTTCTCCCCCTTTTAAAAATTTTGGAGGAGACATATTTTCTCCTACCCCAGGAGGAGTTCCTGTACAACAAATATCTCCTGGATGTAAACTCATGCATGAACTCATATATGAAACTAATGCTTTAATATCAAAAATCATTTTTTGAGTGTTACCTGTTTGCATTCTTTTTCCATCAACATCTAAAAACATATCTAAATTTTGAAAATCTGGAAGCTCCTCCTTCGTAACGATATAAGGACCGATAGGACCAAATGTGTCAAAACCCTTACCCTTATCCCAAGTTAAGCCTTTATTTTTTTGAAAATTTCTTTCGCTTACATCATTTACAAGAAAAAAACCCAAAACATGTTCCATGGCATTTTGTTCACTAACATTAATTGCTTTTTTGCCAATTACAAAACCTAGTTCTACTTCCCAATCAGTATGAGTTGACCCCTTAGGAATAATTATTGGATCGTTAGGTCCAGTTATACAACTAGTAAATTTTGAAAAAATAATAGGTTCTTTTGGAATTGGTAAATTTTGCTCCTTAGCGTGATCTTTAAAGTTTAAGCCAATACCAATAAATTTTGATGGTTTAGAAACACAAGCGCCAATTCTTAAAGATGTCTTTAATTTTGGTAAATCAGAAATGTTACTTTTTTTAATTTTTTCAATTGTTTGAAAATTTAATGTATTCGGATTAAAATCCTCAACTATCGTTGATAAATCTCTATAATTTCCATCGTTATCTATAATGGCTGGTTTTTCTTTCCCAGGACTACCCAATCTTAATAATTTCATATTTACTTTTTTAACCTTTTATACCTAAATGTGTATACTTCACATTTAGATAGTCTTTAATTGCATTTGATCCACCTTCTCTACCATATCCGCTTTGTTTTATTCCTCCAAAAGGTGCTTCGGCAATAGCTACAAAACCTGTATTTACAGCAACAGAACCTGTTTCAAGTTGTTCAGAAGCTAAATGAGCTGTTTCCATAGAATTTGTACAAACATAACTACACAGTCCGAGATCATGATTATTGGCTCTTTCTATGACCTCATCAAAAGATTTAAAGGACAACATAGGAACTAATGGTCCAAAAGGCTCTTCTTTCATAATTGTAAAATCATCTTTTACATCATCAAAAATAGTTGGTTCATAGAAAAATCCTTTATTGAATCCTGATGGTCTTTTTCCACCTAACAAAACTTTGGCTCCTTCTTTTTTAGTTTTCTCAACTAGTGCTTCAACTTCATTCAATCTTTTTTGAGTTGTTAAGGGACCTAATTGAGTATTTGGATCCATACCATTACCAATCTTTAATTTTTTTGTTTTTTCGATGAATAAGTTTATGAATTCATCTTTCTTTTTTTCATGAATATAAAATCTATTAGGAGATATACATACCTGTCCATTATTTCTAAATTTAGCAGCAATTGCCATATCTGCTGCTTTTTTAATGTTAGCATCATCAAAAACAATAAACGGAGAGTGGCCACTTAATTCCATAGTAACTCTTTGAACTTTATCAGCAGCTTGTTTTAGTATGAGTTTTCCAACTCTTACTGAACCAGTAATAGAAATTTTTTTAATTATATCAGATTGAATTAATTGAGAGGCTATACTTGGAGGGTCTCCTGATAAAAGATTGACTACACCAGGAGGAACCCCACACTCTCTACAAATATCAACTAATTGCATTACCACTCCAGGTGTTATTGTGTCAGGCTTAATAATAACAGAACAACCTGCTCCTAAAGCTGTAGAAATTTTTCTTGCTGCTAAGATTAGTGGAAAATTCCAGGGAGATAGTGCAGCGACAACTCCAACTGGCTGATAATAAACATGTACTCTAGTATCTTCAAATCTACTTTCTATGGTTTGACCATAAATTCTTTTTGTTTCTTCAGCGTTCCATTCAAAAATATCAGCTGTTCCATTTGCTTCAGCAGCACCCTCAGCTAAAGGCTTTCCGTTTTCTAAAGTCATCCATTTTGCCAAAACATCTTTTTTTTTTCTAATTGTATCTGCAATTTTTCTTAAGATATTTGATCGTTGCCATGGAGGAGTTTTTTTCCAAATAGTTAATCCTTTTTCAGCAGATTTTAATGCTCTTTCAACATCAGTTGATGTTGCTTTAGAGGCTTGACCTATTATTTCTTCAGTAGCAGGATTTATAACGTCATAAGTTTTTTTATCTGAAGATTGAGACCATTTTCCATCAATAAATTGACCAAGTTTTTCGTACATAATTTAATTTAACATTACTATAGGTTGTGTCTACTATGTAATTTTTACGCATTAAATAATTTTCTAGTAATGATAACTTATATTTTAAACAAAGGAGTTATATGAAAGCATACATAATGGGAAATTACACTGAGAAAGCTTTTCAAGGTTTCTTAAAAGATCCTACAAGTGACAGAAAAGCTGTGGTGGAGCAACTTACAAAAGCTATGGGTGGCACGATGCACAGTATGGATATTGTTAGAGGTTCATACGATTTTATAGTAGTTAGTGAAGTTCCTAACTTTGAGGATTTTGCAGCAATTAAATTAGTTGTTGAAGCTTCTGGCGCAGTTAGAAATTTGACAATACTAGAGGCTATAGATTTTACTAAAGCAACTACAAAAGCAAGTAAAATAGGTTACAAAGCACCAGGTCAATAAAATATTCTTTTTCCCTCTTTCAATCTTGTGAGAGAGGGAAAAAATGATAAAAAGAAAATAATTCTAAATGACAATTCTATTAAGCTCTCAAAAAATAATTAAAGATTGGATCGATTATAATAATCATCTAAATGTCTCATATTACCTGTTAATTTTTGATAAATTTGGAGCAGATATATTAAATGATTTATTTAAAATGGGTGAACATTCAGCAAAAACAACTGGCAAAAGTACAATGATTGTAGAAACAAACATTACTTATAATCAGGAGCTTAGGCTTAATGATGAAGTAGATGTTAATCTAATCTATTTTGATCATGATAAAAAACGTCTTCAATACAAAATGGAAATGGTACATAAAGAAAAAAAATTTTTAGCTTCTACAATTGAAGTTCTTGCTTTGTATGTTGATTTAAATACCAGGAAAGTATCTGAATTTGAAAATGAAAAAGCAGAAATAATGGATAATTATATTAATAAAAATAAAGCATTTTTCAAAAATGAAGGTTTAAAATTTTCATCACGATTAAAAAAATAAAAATTAAGATATAATAAAATCTATCTACCTGACCAAAGTATTAATTTTCAAAACTCTCTATAATATTTAAAATCGAGCTATTTACCAATTCAGAACCCTTTAATGTATAGTGGTGATAATCATGAATGAACAAATTATTTTTATCATTAAAAATACATTTACCATTTAATTTTGTATTACAAAAAAGTTTGAAGTTAGAAAATCTTTTGTAGTTTTTGTGATTAATAGAGTTAAAAAGATCACGCTGTCTTTTATTTTTATTCAAAAATTCCTCTTGTTTTATATTTATATAAAAATCAAATTTTATATTTTTGTTTTCATCAAAAAGATTCTCTTTAAATGTTTTTCTCTGTAATAATTCGAATATATTTTTCTTATAACTTAGAGTATCGGTGAGCTGGATAATTTTATAATCATTAGATAATAAATTCATAACAAATTTATTATAGTTTTCCTCAAAAGTAACATTATCATTTTTATAATGTTTAAAATTTTCAAAAGGTACTAATCCACCCATAATAATAATGGAGTCTGGTTGGCTCAATATTTTATCTAATCTTAATTTTTGATATTTATAATCACAAATAAGGTTTGAAACTACCCGTTGTCTGTCATTTACTACTGAATTAAATTCAGGTATGAAATGGCAAAGACTGTTGTTCATAACAACAACATTAAATCCAGCATTAATTAATTTAGGAGTTAAATCAGCTGTAAGACCTTCCATAATTGAATCTCCAACAATAAAGACAAATTTTTTTGAGTTTTCATTTTTATATTGACAAAATTCTTTTGCCCCAAAGCAAGCTTTTTCATTAACAAATAATTTTGGTGGTTTTTGTTTCATTTTATATTCGTTTAACAATTTAAGTTGTTCATTTTTATCATCATAAGTTTTTTTTATATAAAATGCTGCGCTAGTTAGTAGTATTAAGAGGATACTTAAAGTGTAAATTAATGTTTTTGTAAGTACTTTTTTTTTATTTCTAAAAGGTTTTTCAATTAAATAATAAGAGATAAAAGATAATGCTAAAATTAATAAGATATATTTTTTAGAAACCTTATCATGATAAATTAAAGCATGTTTTCCCAAAGAAAAAAATATAAAATGCCATAAATAAAATGAATACGAAACTAGGCCAATCTTTGTTAAAACCGTATTAGATAAAAGTCTAGTAATATAAAAGTCCTTGTGTGAATAATAGATTACTAGAACGGTACCAAAGATTGGAATAACCGTATAGAAAGAGGGATGATAAGTTTGTCCGTCAAAAAGTAAAAATGAGGCAATTATTGCTGTAAAACCAACTATCGAAAAAAAATTTCCAAAGTTTGAATACTTATTTTTAATATTAGATAATTGAATAATTGCAATTAAAGCTCCACTAAATAATTCCCAAATTCTTGAAGTTAAAATATAGAAATTCATAGAGGGATTAACATTAGCTAATATATGTGCTGAAAAGATGCTTAATAATATAAACACAATAAATATTTTAATTAAATGTTGTTTAAAATTTTTAAATATAAAAACTAACAGGAAAGGATAAAAAATATAAAATTGTTCCTCTACAGATAATGACCATGTGTGCAATAAAGGTTTAAGTATTGCTTCTGCATCGTAATAATCTGATGCTATAAAATGAATATTAGAAAAAAAGAATGTCGCTGACAAAATTGAGTCAGCATAATCGAGAAGATGCTGTGGCAAGAGAATATAGTAAGCAAAAGGTACTGATATAAGTATTATGAAGAATAGAGCTGGTAAAATTCTTCTTGTTCTTCTTTCATAAAATCCCAAATAACTAAATTTCTTTTTATTATTTAATTCTTGTAAAATAATCCTAGTTATTAAATATCCAGAAATAACAAAAAAAATATCTACACCAAGATATCCACCACTAAATAAATCCACATCAAAAGGTTTAATATTGGAATGAAAAAAGACTACTGAAAGTACGGCGATGGCTCTAAATCCATCTATATCTGGACGATAATGATTTTGCATTAATCAAAATAGATATAATATTTTAAATGTAGTGTAAAATTTTAAATAGAATTTAATTTTGTTTAGGTTCGTTATCTACTACTAAACATATCTCTGATTTAGTTAAAAATCTTCTTCCAGTTCCATTGTCTAAAGAAAACATTCCCCCAATACCTTTAACTGCATCAATAGTTAGGTCTGTATGTTTCCATTTTTCATACTGATCACCATTCATATAAAATGGAACGCCACCTATCTCACCTAATTTGATATCATTATCACCAAGAGGGAATTCACCTTCCTGAAAACACATGGGCGCACTTCCATCACAACATCCACCTGATTGATGAAACATTAATTTTTCTCCATACTTCTGTTTTAATTCAGATAGTAAATTTAAAGCTGAGTGTGTTGCTGAAACTTTCATTTTTAATGTACGGCCCATGATATCGAATCATGGGCCAGTATATATTATTTGTTTAAAAGAAGCCTAATTTTTTTTCAGCATAAGAAACGTGAAGGTTCTTATTCTGTCTGTAGTGATTAAGCATCATTTTATGAGTTTCCCTTCCAACTCCTGATTGTTTGTATCCACCAAATGGTGAGTGAGCTGGATAAGCATGATAACAATTTGTCCATACTATTCCGGCTTGAATCGCTCTTCCCATTCTGTGAGCTCTATTACCATCTCTTGTCCATACAGCTGCTCCTAAACCATAAAGAGTATCATTAGCAATCTTTAATGCTTCTGCTTCATCTTTAAATTTAATCACAGATACAACAGGTCCAAAGATCTCTTCTTGAGATATTCTCATGTCATTTTTAGCCTCAAAAATAGTTGGTTGAATGAAATTACCTTTTTCCAAACCACTATTAAGCTTAGCAACACTTCCTCCTGATAGGACTTTGGCACCCTCTTTTTTACCAAGATCTAGATAAGATTTTATCTTTTCCATTTGCTCTAATGATACTTGGGCTCCAATCATTGTTTCCATTTTTAAAGGATTATCTTGTACAACTGCCTTTGTTCTAGCAATAGCTCTTTCCATAAATTTATCATAGATAGACTCTT
>CETH01061757.1_pt1 | contig 11933 bp, 18 predicted proteins | sample 361461 | NCBI WGS metagenome assembly CETH01 (sample SAMEA2622695, study PRJEB7988) | marine metagenome | isolation source: saline water (ENVO:00002010), including
GTCTATTGGACCTTCATGGGATAGTGATAGATATTCACCCTATGATATAAAGTATACGTGCGACTGGGATTGAAAAAATGACTGATGTTCAAAAAGGTAGATGTCAATGCGGCGATATAAGTTATTCGTTTCAAAGGGATAAAATAATTTCTTCTCATCACTGTCATTGTAAAGACTGTCAAAGAGCAACTGGATCTGGAAAAGCAACCATTATTTTTATAGCAAAAAAGCATGTTAATTTAATAGGCGAACCAAAATATTATGAAAGTAAAGGGACATCCGGATCGCATGTAAGGAGGGGTTTTTGTCCAAATTGCGGTTCGGGCGTCTTAAGCTATACCAAAGAATTACCCCACATATTATTTATAAAAGCTGGAACTTTAGACGATTCTAGTTGGGTAAAAGTTGATTCTAATTTTTTTACTAAATCAGCAAATGATTGGAATAAACCTGACGAATCAATTAAAAGTTTTGAAAAAAATCCAGGACTTATGTCCGGCATTAAAACACTACTTAAGTCTTTTTAAAAAAGCGGCTTAAGCCGCTTTTATTTTTTTTTAATTATTATTTATTCAACCTTAAAAACTTCTGCTTCCATTTCTCCAGCAACTAGATCAATCGTTCCTTGTAAGAAGTTAATGCCATCACTAACACTATCGACTGATTTTACATGAAGCTTAGTTCCATCCAATGTCCAAACACCCATCAAATCGCCTCGAGCAAGAACACCATCTGGACTAATGCCTCTTCCGTGTCCAGTCCAAGTGCCTGAAGTGGTGATATTAGGATTTGATCTTAAAGTATAGGAAACATAAACCTTTCCATACTGACCTGTATCTGCACTTGATAAGTTAATTGTGCTTTCTAATTTACCAACTGTAATTGAGTCTACTTTAAATTTTGCCTTGAAACTCTCACCAGTTATTTCAAAAGCATTTGATGATACAGCAAAAATTAAAATGAATGCATAAAAATAATTTCTCATATTCTCTCCTTATATTTATTTTTAAATCTTTTACATTTTAATTATAAGATGAATTCCTAAATCAACTAATAAATATATATTTGCAATAAACCCAATTGCCCAAAACAAACTTCTAGGGCTTGGATTTTTTTCGGTCACAATCTTATAGTACAAAACCATATGAATGATTCTAGTAATTGCATAAATCCATGTAACTATTGCTAGTTTTGTAGCACCATATTCAGAAAGAACTCCCAAAATCACCATCCCAAAAAATGGAATAATATTTTCTAGTGAATTATGAAAAGCTCTATGAGATCTAAAGACGATTGAAGATTGACCAAGCTCTGGTTTAATCACACCAACTTTATATCCGCCTTTTTGACTCCGATGGAATCTAATTGCAACCATGGCTTGAAAGAGAATCGTTGTTAAGATTAACCACAAGCCTAGAAATGTTGATAGATATTCTTCAAACATATATAACCCCGAAATATTTATTTGATAAGTATTGTTAATTATAGACATAATAGGTCTATGAAAGTATTAAAAGAAAAATTGATTCTAAATTGTGATGCCCAAAAACTCTGGAATATTTTATCTGACGTTTCTCGATGCGACTGGGTACCAACAATTAATGCAATAACACTCGAAGGAGAATATAGGACTTTTGAAATGGAAGGTATGGGCACTGTCAAAGAAAAGATATTGCTTAATGATGATAATAAAATGATGTTGCAATATTCTGCTACAGAAACAAGAACACCTATTGATCATCACTTAGCAACAATGCATGTGACCGAAATTGATAAAAATTCGTGCACTTTGACATGGACAACAGAAATTGAACCTGAAATTTTTGGTGATGCAGTTCATCAAGGAATGCTTGTTTCAATAGATGGTATAAAAAAAGTAATAAAAAAATGAGAATATTCCTAATCCTAATTCTAACACCCATTATATTTTCTTCAGAAAATGAAATTAATAAAGCGTGGTGTTCAAGCATTGATGGAAATGATCAATTTATTACCAAATATGGAACCTATGTTGATTGTTTAACTAACGAGTATGCAATAGAAGCAGAGTTTGATTATAAATGGAAGGAAGCTATAGGTCAGTCTTTGCATTACGCAGAGGCTACAAATAAGAAGGCAGGTATATTATTAATTAAGACAAAAAAAAGTAAAAAAGATTATTACAATGAAATGATGAATGTCATTAATAAATATAATTTACCAATCAAAGTTTTTTTAATTGATGAGTAAGATATATAAAATTTTGACAAAAGAAGAATGGAAGAATTCTAATCTTCATGGATATGTAAAAACAGATTTAGATGACAAAGATGGGTTTATTCATTGCTCAACTTCAAAACAATTAGCTTTAACTCTTCATCTTTACTTTAAAAATGAAACTTGTTTAGTTTTGTGTGAGATTGATGAACATAATTTAAATAAAAGTGAATATTTCTTCGAAAAATCTTTTAGTAATAGCCGACCCGAACAAGAATTCCCCCATATTTATGGTAAATTGAGCATTGAGCAAATTTCTCAAACTTGGAATTTAAATAAAAATGCATTTCGGATACCAGAAGAAATTCTTTTTGAATTAGAAAATGATGAAGTGGATGATACAGATATCCCTTCTCATTAAAACAAATTAGCTATAAATTAAATTTATGACAAACATAACAATAAATGAAGTCTATGCAATTGGAGCGCCAATAGTATTGACAATGATTTTATTTGAAGTCCTCTTTTCTAGTCTAAAAAATAAGAATCTTTATAAAAAAGAAGATACTTTGTGCACTATTGGACTCCTTTCAGGAAATATTGTGATGGTTTTTGCATTAAAGGGAGCAACATTAGCACTCCATTTTTATTTATTTCAGTTTAAATTAATTAGTCTATCTGAAATTATGCCTAATTGGGTGTTATGGCTTGTTACATTTGTAATGATTGATTTAGTTTTTTACATCTATCACAGACTCTCCCACAGGGTAAATTTTTTATGGGCTATACATATGAGTCATCACTCTAGCGAGGAAATGAATTTTGCTGTTTCATTTCGTCAAGCTTGGTTTGGACCAATATCAAAAATACCCTTTTTTATGACGCTGCCTTTGATTGGATTTGACCCAACAATGATAGCAGTTGCGGGTGTTATAAGTACCTTATGGGGAATCGTTGGACATACTCAGATTGTTGGTAAATTAGGGCCATTGGAGTGGATTTTTAATACTCCATCGCACCATAGAGTTCATCATGGATCCAATGCGCAATATATAGATAAAAATTATGGTAATTTATTAATAATATGGGACCGAATATTTGGCACTTTTGAGCCGGAAAAAGAACGAGTGAAGTATGGATTGGTCAAGAATGTAAATACATTTAATCCAACTAAAATAACTTTTATGGGATGGCAAGAAATATTTCAAAATGTTAAGACTGCAAACAATCTTAATCAAGTGATACATTTTGTGTTAGGCCCACCAAAAACAAGGAGCGAGTAATGAAAATAATGATTTTAACTCTTTTAATGTCACCGTTTTTACTATCTCTTGAAAAGATGGATCTGGAGTGCTCAAATGTTGAGCTATATTTTAAAAGCCCAGACAATGGTTATAAATCAAAAGATAAAGAATTTAAAGTGGAATTTGGTTCAAAAAATATTGATGTAAGTCCAGCGGGCGTGAAAGATGATAATGTTAAGAATTGTCATGTAAGTGGACACCATCATTTAATAATTAATGACGCTTATGATGTTTTGGGAAATGCTAAAAAACCAATTCCTTATGGAAAAAACATTTTACACTTTGGAGGCGGTCAAACTTTTGCAAATCTATCTCTACCGCCAGGCAAGTATTCTCTTCAACTTGCATTAGGCGACTATGAACATAGACCTGTAGAAACACTTGATAAAAATAGTCTAGTTTTATCTGAGATAATTCAAATCGAAGTCTTGCCATAAGATACATTACTTCTTTTTTTTATATCATATTCCTAATACAATAACCTTTAAGCTTATAGGGGAATAAGTATAAATATAAAAGTTAAAAACAAATTTAACAATTTGCTCAATTTAAGCGTTATTTTTATTTTATTAGTATCGTTTAATCTTTTTGCAAAAGAAGTTGTTATTAATCCGGGTCCATATGCTCATGAGCGTCTTCAAGAGGCTATGATTCTTATGAATGAAGGAGATACCCTCATCATAGAGTCTGGTTATTATAGTTTTGAGGACGGCCTGTCTTTAGATGTAGATGGAGTAACAGTTGTTGGTCGAGGTATGGAAGAAACTATTCTTGATTTTAAAAATCAACAATCAGGGGCTCAAGGGTTGCTTGTAACTTCGAACAGAGTAACTTTAAAAGACTTTGCTATTATGGATGCTAAAGGGGATGCCTTAAAAGTAATTGGCGCAAAGGGCATTAACATGATTAATTTAAGAACAGAATGGACAGGTGGACCAAAAAGCACTAATGGCGCCTATGGCTTTTATCCAGTTGAATCCGAAGATGTACTGATTGATGGATGTGTTGCAATTGGCGCTTCCGACGCTGGAATATATGTAGGACAGTCTAAAAACATAATTGTTAGGAATAGCATTGCTCAATACAATGTAGCAGGCATTGAAATTGAAAACTCATACTATGCAGATGTATACGATAATCTTGCCTCTCACAACACAGGAGGGATTCTTATTTTTGACCTTCCAGATTTGCCTCAACAAGGCGGACACCACATAAGGGTTTTTGATAACAAATCTATAGATAATGACACAGATAATTTTGCTCCTGAAGGCAATATTGTAGGAGAGGTTCCAAGAGGAACAGGTATTATAATAATGGCAAATTCAGATGTTGAGGTTTTTAATAACCTTATGAGTGGGAATGGAACTGTCAATTTATCTATAGTTTCTTACTCTGACGAAACTGATGATCCAAACTATTATCCCCATCCTAGAAGAATACAGGTACACAATAATACTTATGGGCCGAGTGGTTTTGATCCGGATGTTGAAACTGGAGATTTAGCGAAAGCATTGTTTGAAATAAGTGAGGGAAATATGCCAGATATTTTTTGGGATGGAGTAGTTCCGATGTCTCAAATGCTATTTGGTCAACCGCAAGATGAAAAGTTAGTAATGGTTGAAGGAGATGAAGTGAATTTTCTTACAATTAGCCCAATTAAGTATATTTTGGGTTTCTCCTCACCAATTAGAACTGATAAAAACGAATTTAAAGGGGTCATTAATCCACTGGAGCCGATAAATATAGACGGTATATAGGGGTAATGAGAAAAATATTTAGTAGTTTGCTTGTGCTTTATATGTGCACAAATCTTTATGGCGTAAATGATGATCTCATTCTTGCAGAATCCTTTCCAAACAAGCTATCTGATTTTAATTTCTTTTTAGATAATTCAGCACAAGTACCTCACGAGGAAGTCTTGCCATATGAATTAATTTCAACATTATTTTCTGATTATTCTTATAAACAAAGATGGGTTTATGTTCCTGCGAATCAGAAAGCAACTTATAAAGAAAGTTGGGTTTTTGATTTCCCTATTGGTTCAGCTTTGATCAAAACTTTTTACTATCCAATTGATGAAAGAGATCCAAGCTTGGGCATGAATCTACTAGAAACAAGATTGTTACTGAGGAAAGAAAAGGGCTGGGAAGCTGTCTCATATGCTTGGAACGATGAACAAAATGAGGCATATAAGAAGATTGCTGGTAAAACTATCAATGTTTCATGGACTAATTTTTTAGGTGAAAACAAAAATGTAAGGTATAGAGTTCCAAATGTAAATCAGTGTAAAGAGTGTCATGCTGCAGACGATAAAATTACCCCAATTGGACCAAAAGCAAGAAATATTAATAAAGACTTGAAATATAAAGAAGGCGAATTTAATCAGTTAAATTACTGGATGACCAAACAAATTATTGATTCTTATCCTATAGATTTGGTTTCACCAGTGGACTGGAGTGACGAATCACAAAATATCAATGATAGAGTTAGATCTTATTTAGATGTAAATTGTGGACATTGTCATTCGCCAACAGGAAATGCTAACTCAACTGGATTATATTTACATCTAGATGAAACTAGAGACATTCATTTAGGCGTATATAAAAAACCAGTTGCTACTGGAAGAGGAAGCGGCGGTCTGAAATATTCAATTGTACCTGGCAAACCTGAAGAATCGATCCTATTACATAGGATGATCTCACTCGATCCAGGTGTTATGATGCCGGAATCTGGCAGAGCAATGTCGCACGAAGAAGCAGTTGAGATGGTGAGAGAATGGATCTTACTTCTCAAAGAATAAAAAATAATTTTTTAAATCAATGAAGTTTTTAATTAACATTTTTTTAATTATGTTCTTTTTTGCATCTTGCGAGGTACAGGAATCAAAAAATATATATACAGAGCCTCAGGCAATTCCATTTTTTGAATATGAATTCAAAAATAAAAATTATTCAGAAGATGGCATCGAATCCTTAAAACAACGTTTATCTATTTTGCTTGACACAGAAATATATGATTTAAGAGAAATCACAATTAATTTTGAAAATAGAGAAATTTCAGATTTTATAGATTGTGGCAAAATGAATGACGAAATATATGTGAATTATATAGATAGAATTTTTGACTCACATCTTGAAGCAGTTATAAATTTTGATCTTCTTCAAGATAACAATATTTTTAAAATAAGCAACAAAGACATTAGATACACTTTTTTTTCAAAAGAAACAGGAACAAGATGGAAGTTTAGGACAAATCAACCAAAGGTTTTGTTGGTTGGAAATCCGGTATATGAAGATAAGCCCTACAGAACATGCTTATCAAAGAACACGCTTGAGAGTAAAATTTTAAATATAGTCAATAATTAAGAACATATGGCAAATTACGTTTTAAAAAACCTCTTATTCTTCTCTTTGTTTGTAATTCCAAGCTTTATAAAGGCAGAAGTGCAGAAAACCATGGAAGGTTATTGGTTGACTTCACAATCTATAGTACAAGTTAAAAACTGTAATAAAAATCTATGCGCAACTATTGAACATATCTTTGTTGATGATGATATAGATCCTAAATCTATAAAGGACTCAAATAATAAAAAAAGGTCTTTGAGAAGCAGGCCTTTGATAGGAGTTAATTTGTTAAAAGAATTTCCATCTTATACTTTGGATAAGAATGAACTTAAAAATGGGAAAATTTATGATCCGGGCAGAGGTAGAATATTTAAATCTAATCTTTATCTTTTAGATGATGGAACTTTAAAAGTTGAGGGTTGCTTAATGGGTATTTGTGACCATGAAATATGGCAACCTCTTGTTGTTACCATCAATGCCGACGGAACTAGGTCTGCAGAGCCTCTAAATTAACTTATCTTAGCTCTTCAAGAGACAAGTCATTTACATCTTCGATTATTCCTATAAATGCTTTTGTTGCTCTTTTCATTCCCTCAGCAGGTACGAGTTCAGGAATATCAAAGGTTGTGTGATAGATAACATGATCAATTATATGAAATCCAGGAGCTTTATCTGTTAATTTGGGTTTGTCTGTCATATTGTTATATATTGAGACACCATTCTCAATGAGCCTTTTTTTAAATATTCTTTTTAACTTTTCACTTCCTGTTACATTCCATCTAAAAGATCCAATTGCATTTGAAACCACAATATCTTCATTAAACCAATAAAGTTGAGATTGACTTGGATGTTCAAGAGTTAAAACAATGGCGACGTTATCCCAATCATAATATTCCTCTACTTCACGAACACTATATTCTCCATGATGATGATCAGGATATAGAAAAAAAGTTATAGATCTTTGCCTCTCTCTTTTTTTCATTTTTGAAAAGTATTCTGCCATTTCTAAACCAACAGCAATGCCGCTCGCATTATCCATCGCACCAGCAAAATAACCATCTGTATGCGCTCCTATAAAAATCTCTTCGTCGGACAATCCATCTAATGTGGCAATCATATATGTAGTTTTTAGATTATCTAAAACATCAATTTTTAAATTGAATTCTACAAAAATTGTTTCCTCAATCATTCTATCTCTCAGAAGAAAACCTTCATCTTGGCTTATAGTTATAACGGGGGCCTTAAAGGATTTGGTAGGTTTGCCATTAGTCCCATGAAATGCTCCTCCAGCAAATTGTCCATCACCTGGAACACCCATAATGTTAATAATTAAAGCAGCGCCTTTATCAGATGCTAATTTATTAGCATTAAATAATTTAGCTCTATTGCTAGCAGAATGACTTCTTCCACCAGGTACAAAGAAACTGTAAATGACAACAGCCTTTCCTTCGATATCTTTGTTCAAAAAATCTGCTTCTGATCCTAAACCAACCCAAACAAGCTCAGTCTTTACATTACTATTGATATGATTTATGTTCTCGCCAGTTGGAAAGGCAGACTTTACAAAATGAAATTTGTTATCAAACTTATAACTTAGGGACCATTCAGATGGACGCCATTCCTTTGTGATAAAAACGTCTTTTTTTTCAATATTAAAACCTAATTTCTTTAATCTATCTTCAATATAGCTCATGGTTTTCCTATCTTCAGGCGTTCCTGGTAATCTTCCCCAGTATGGAGTTCTTTTCTTGCTTTCAAGAGCAATATTTGAAATATCAATAACGATATCTTTCATTCTTTGAGGATTTATAGACTCGTATTTTCCGGTTTCCCAACTAGGATAGGATGACTCACTTGGTACTAACTTATTTGAATCTCTTGGAAGACCTTTACCATATTTAGAAATAACATCATCAGAAACAAGCAAAAAAGAAAAAAAAAGAATTAATGAAATTTGAAAGCTTTTCATAATTTTATTTTAGCATTTACAAAAATGTACTAATATAAAAATTCTATGAAAAAAATTAATTTCAAATCAAAATTTCTAAAGTTTAAAGAACATTGGGCTCCCAAAGTTATTGCTGAAATGAATGACTATCAATTTAAGCTTGTCAAAATTAAAAAAGATTTTATTTGGCATAAACATGATTCGACAGACGAAGTTTTTATCGTAATAGAGGGGAAAATATTTATTGAGTTCGAAGATGAAATTGTAGAGATTGATGAGGGCGAGATGATTGTAGTCCCAAAAGGAGTTAGACATAAACCGTTTGCAAAAAAAGAAGCAAAAATTATGTTGATTGAGCCCAAAGGAATTGTAAATACTGGAGATGAAAAAGATAAACTTACAGCACCAACAGATCAGTGGATTTAAAATATAAATTTTTTCAAAAAAACATACCAAAGTTATGATAACTTGTATCTATGAGTAAGCTTTTAATATTCCTGTTATTTGTCTTAGTATCTTTTTTGATTTTATATAGTCCAAATTTTTATAGGCTCTATAAATTAGCCAATTTATATAACGAAGATAAAATATCTCATAATTTTATTAATATGGATGATTTTTTTCATACATCAAATCCAATTCCAGCTTCAAAGTCACCATACATTTTTAAAGAATCTTTCATAGATTTACCAGAAACATATTTGTTTGAGGGCAAAGAACTAGATTTAGATGAGGCTCTTGATTATTTTAATACCGATGGACTAATTATTTTGCATGACGACAAGATGTTATATGAACAATATTGGAATGGAAATAATCAGGAAAGTAAACATATTTCATGGTCTGTAGCAAAATCAATTTTATCTGCTTTAATTGGTATTGCTGTCGATGAGGGGCTTATTGATAGCATTGAAGACCCTGCAACCAAGTATTTGCCTGATTTTGTCGGTACGGGATATGATGGAGTAAAAATAAAAAATATTTTACAAATGTCATCTGGAGTTGCCTTTAATGAGGATTACGCAGATCCAAATTCTGACATAAATAAATTTGGTAGAGCTGCGGCAAGAGGCACTTCTTTTAAAGATTTTGCTAAAACGCTACAAAATGGAAGAGAGCAAGGCACATATAATCATTATGTGAGCATTGATACACAAGTGCTTGCGATGATTCTCGAATCTGTTACCGACATGCCATTAAGAGAATATTTGTCAAAAAAAATATGGAATAAAATTGGTATGGAAAGTGATGCATATTACATAACTGATAAAGGTGGAGTTGATATGGCTCTTGGCGGCTTAAACGCAACCTTAAGAGACTATTCAAAATTTGGATATTTATATCTTAATAATGGAAATTGGTTTGGTGAACAAATCGTTCCAGAAGATTGGGTTATAAAATCACATACCCCAGATGCGCCTCATTTGATGCCAAATGCTGGCGATTTATCATCAAGTGACTGGGGTTATGGTTATCAATGGTGGGTGCCAGGTGAACCAATGACAGATTACACAGCTCATGGTGTTTATAATCAATTTATTTATGTTGATCCAGAAACGAAAATTGTAATTGCAAAAACTTCCTCAAATTTTAGATTTAGAGCAGAAAAAGAATATTCAAAAGCAGCACATATCGCAATGTTTAGATCTATAACAAAGCATATTAAAAAAGAATATAAATAATAGATTTGTATTAAATTTAATTCTTTCATAGAATTAAATTTACATTGATAAGAAATTTAATAGGAGAGTAAATGAATAATATTTTGAAAAGTTTTGCAGTTATTGTCTTCACGATAGGCTTATCAGCGGGATCTGATCATGGTGATCATCATATGCATGGAAATTCAGATGCCTGGCAAATTAAAGCCTATACCAGTGCAGCACCTGCTTTTATAGGCGATCATGCAACCGTCATAAGTGCTGATGGTAGAGTTTTGCGAGATGGAACTAATGGCTGGACATGTAGAAATCTTGTACCAATGCCTGATGGAGGATTTGCTGATGCACATGCAACAGCAGCAGCCTGTTCAGACCCGAATGCTGTAGCTTGGGTTGAAGCTTACATAGCTGATGAAACACCGCAATTAAATGGCGATGGGTGGATTTGGATGAAGCATGGTGATTTAGGTGTAGATAACTTTAAGCCATATACAGATGGTCAAAAAGATGCAGGTCATAAACACTATATTGAATCTGGAGCGCATATGATGTTAATGCCAAAAGATCCTTCATCACTTGATGGACAGACAACAGATTATACTACTGGGGCTCCGTATGTGATGTTTAAGGGAACAAAGTTTGTTCACTTAATGATTCCATTAGACGGATATTATGATTATCAGCCTGAGGCAGCACCACAATAATTTTTACATTATGGAAGAAGTTAGAGTATATATGATTGCAAATTTGCAAATTCATGATGCAGATAGATATAGAGAATATGAGAAAGGGTTTTTTCCATTGTTAAAAAAACATGGTGGCGAGTTTATAACCTATGACGACAACATAGTTAATGTTGAGGGAGAAACACCCATGGAGGGTAGAGTAGTATTGTTTAGCTTTCCCTCTGTAAAACATGCTGAAGATTGGTATTCAGATAATGAATATCAAGATCTTTCAGAGCATAGAAGGGCAAGTGTAACAACAACTTTAACGAGAGTTAGCGGTTTGCCACCAAGGAAATAAGAACATGGAAAGATACAAAACATTTAAAGATTTTTATCCATATTATTTATCAGAGCATGATAATAAGTACACCAAACTCATGCATTTTATTGGCACAAGTATTGGAATTTTCTTTTTAATTAAATTCTTTTTATCTTTTAATTTTTTATTTATCGTTTACGCTCTTTTATCTGGGTATGCATTTGCATGGATTGGTCATTTTTTTATAGAAAAGAATAAACCTGCCACCTTTAAATATCCTTTCTATAGTTTCATAGGTGATTACAAAATGTATTTTGAAATACTTCAAGGAAAGCATAAAATTTTTTAAAAAAATAAAAGCTTTATTGGAATACCTGAAACCTTAACTATAGTAAAATACAGAATCAGGAGGATTGCTATCACAGCTACCATGTATTAATGGATAAAAATAAGTATTCTGAATTAGTTATAAAGTCAAAAAAAATATCAAATA
>CETH01016448.1_pt1 | contig 11929 bp, 7 predicted proteins | sample 361461 | NCBI WGS metagenome assembly CETH01 (sample SAMEA2622695, study PRJEB7988) | marine metagenome | isolation source: saline water (ENVO:00002010), including
ATTATATCTATTTTCATTTTATTTTTTTTTTCAAAATAAGTTAAATCATCGACAAAGTTTTCTTTTAAAAAGTTAGAAATTTTTTCACAAACTTTTAAATTAACAAATTTAGCTTTTTTTATAACAGCATTTAGTTCCACTAATTTAAGTAATTTTAAAGCAAATGACTCATCTGTAAGGTTCACCTTCCACTTTACTGCACTTTCTCTTAATCTTTGTCTTGACATCTCGAGTAATCCAAAATTACTAATTCTTCCAATTTGAATTCTGGCCCTGTCTGACCTACATTTTTCTTTTAATCTTCTCTCTACTAATTTTCTATTTCCATAACTTAACATATCTATAAAATCTATTATAATTAAACCTGATAAATCCCTTATTTTTATTTGTCTTGCTATTTCATCTGCAGCCTCAAGATTTGTATCTAACGCGGTACCTTCAACATTTTTTTGTTTAATCGAACTTCCTGAGTTAATATCGATTGAAACTAGAGCTTCCGTTGGATTAATAACTAAATAACCACCTGAGTTAAGTTTAATCTCCGACTCAAATATTTGATTTAATTTTTGCTCAATTCCTTCTTCAATAAATAAAGAGTTTTTACCTCTATATTTTTTAATTTTTTTTACATGTGATGGCATCATCATCTTCATAAAATTTTGAGCTTTTTTGTAACCCTCATTACCTTCAACCACTATACTGATAGTATTATCATCATACATATCTCTCAAAGTTCTTTTTATAATTTCACTTTCTTGATGAATAAGAGAAGGAGCAATAGAATTAATAGCAGTTTCTTTTATCTGGTTCCAAGTATTTATAAGAGTAGTTAAATCGTGGTTAATCTCATTTTTTGTTTTATTGCTACCAGCCGTTCTAACAATTAATCCCATTTCTTTAGGAATTTCTATTTCATTCAAAATTGATCTAATTTTTTTTCTATCTGCAGGATTAAAAATTTTTCTAGATATACCACCACCTTTTGGTGTATTTGGCATTAGAACAATATATTTTCCAGCAATAGAAATAAAAGTACTCAAAGCAGCACCTTTTTGGCCTCTTTCATCTTTAATGACTTGAACTAAAATAACTTGATTAGGTTTGATAACTTCCTGAATTTTATATCTCTTAAATTTTAAATTTTTTTGATTTTTTTTCTCCTTTTCATTTTCAATTTCATTATCAAAATTTGTCTTATCCTGAGTTTCATCTTTTTTATCAATGGGATCATCGATCTCAACGATACCTTCTGCTATCTTCTCTTCTTCCTTAGCTTCAATTTCTTTAGAAAGCTCTTCTCTTGCTCTTTCTTCTTCTTTTTTAATAAGTTCTAAGTCACTTTTTGGAATCTGATAATAATCAGATTGAATATCATTAAATGGTAAGAATCCATGTCTTTCTCTTCCAAAATCTACAAAAGCTGCTTGAAGAGATGGCTCAATTCTACTTACTTTTCCAAGGTAGATATTGTTTTTAATAAGATTGTTCTTTAAACCTTCGTACTCGTAATCTTCAATGTTGTCGTTTGATTTAAGTACAACCCTAGTTTCATTTGGATGCGAAGCATCAATAAATAAATTTTTTTCCATAGTTTTTTGATTATTTTGTTCATTTAAATAATTATTTATAAAATTTTGTTTATTCTTCTGCCTTATCTTTAACAAATTCCATTATATAATGGAAACAAAATGAACGCCTTGATTAAAAAAATATTTATTGCATTTGCTAGTTTTTTACTGGTTTTATCTGTTTTAGTGCTAGTTATTCTTTGGAATTTTTCAAATAACATTCCAGATTATAAGTTTTTAAAAAATTATAAGCCACCTGTGTCAAGCAAAGTTTACTCAGGTAATGGTGAATTAGTTGCTGATTTTTCAAAAGAAAAAAGAATATTTGTTCCTTATAGCTCAATACCCAAAAATGTAATTAATGCTTTTTTATCAGCAGAGGATAAAAATTTTTTTTCTCATCCTGGCGTTGATGCAAAAGGTGTTATTAGAGCAATAATTAAGAATATTCAAAATGTAATGACCTCAAAAAGATTAGAGGGAGCTTCAACAATTACTCAACAAGTCGCGAAAAATTTTTTATTAACAAATGAAGTAAGCATCAATAGGAAAATTAAAGAAGCAATTTTAGCATTTAGAATTGAAAGAGCTTTATCAAAAGAGAGAATTTTAGAATTATATTTGAATCAGATTTATTTAGGAAGCGGAGCTTACGGAGTTGCAGCAGCTAGTTTAGAATACTTTGATAAATCAATTAAAGAATTAAACCTTGAAGAGGCAGCCTTGCTTGCAGCTCTACCAAAAGCACCAAGTAAATATAATCCTTACCAAAATATTGAATTAGCAAAATTTAGAAGAAATTTGGTTTTGAAAAATATATTTGAAAATAGATTTATTGATAAAAAAACCTTTGAGGATTTGAAAAGATCAAAAATTAAACTAAAAAAAAAGAAAAGAGTATTTCTTGAAGATGCTCAATATTATATTGAAGATGTTAGAAAAAATATAATAGAAAGACTAACTTATGATAAAGTTTATAAGCAAGGATTTAATATAAACACACCAATAAACTTAGAATTACAAAAAATTGCAACAGAGTCTTTGAGAAAAGGATTGATTGAATACGATAAACGGAAAGGGTGGAGGGGCGTAATTAAGAATAGTGATTATAGTTCTGATTGGTCCAAAAATTTAAATGATTTCAAATTAGAAAAATCTATTAATTGGAATTTATCAATTGTTAAAAGAGTAGAACAATTTTCAGCAGAAATCGAAACACAAGAGGGTGCAATTGGTAAAATTGAATACAGTGATATCTCGTGGACAAAAAAACAGTTTGATGAAATATTAAAACCTGGTGATATAATTTATACTAAAGATATTGGTAATAATAAATTTAGTTTAAAACAAATTCCAAAAATAAATGGTGGTATTGTTGTGATGGATCCTTTTACAGGTAGAGTAATTGCATTAAGTGGGGGGTTTAGCTTTAAAAATAGTGAATTCAATAGAGCATCACAAGCTTTAAGACAACCTGGATCTGCTTTTAAACCCTTTGTATATGCTCTAGCTTTAGAAAATGAATATACACCTTCATCACTAGTTTTAGATGCACCATTAGTTCTTGATCAAGGATCTGATTTAAAAATGTGGAAACCAGAAAATTATGGAAAAAAATTTTATGGTCCTTCAACCTTAAGGGTAGGTTTGGAGAAATCTAGAAATCTAATGACAGTTAGAATAGCTCAAAATTTAGGTATCAACAAAATTGCTGATTTTTCAAAAGAATTAGGTATTTATAAAAATCCAGATGAATTATTATCAATATCATTAGGTTCAGCAGAAACAACACTCTTGAAATTAACCTCAGCATATTCATCTTTTGTGAATGGTGGAAAATTAGTAAAACCGATTTTAATTGATAGAATTCAGGACAGTGAAGGAAATACAATTATTAATAATGATAATAGAATCTGTATCAATTGTGATCAAATTTCTTATTTGAGCAAAGAATATCCAAAAATTAGAGACAATCATAAACAAGTTTTTTCACCACAAACTGCTTATCAAATTACATCTTTATTAGAAGGAGTTATTCAAAGAGGAACAGGAAAAAAATTAAATAAATTAAAATTAAATCTTGCTGGAAAAACAGGTACAACAAATAAAAATACAGATACTTGGTTTATTGGTTTCACCTCAAATTTAGTTATTGGAGTTTATGTAGGTATGGATAACCCGGCACCACTTGGAAAGTTTGAAACTGGGTCAAAAACAGCATTACCAATATTTGAAAATTTTGTAAAAAAAGCTATAAAAAAGTCAGATGCGAGACCGTTCAAAGTTTCTGAGGGAATAACAATGATGGTTGTAGACTCTTTATCAGGTCAAAAGGCTAAGTTTTCCTCGAAAGATACAATTATTGAGGCCTATAAAAGTAGAAACATTGTAGATGGGAAAATTTTATATTTAAATAAAAATAGATTAGAAAACAATAATATATTAAAATTTTATTAATGGAAGATAAATACTTAAATTACAAAAAAGAAATAGAAAAAATAAATCAAAGAGTTAAGGAGTATCTTTGAAAAAAATAGCATTCAAACAAAACTAGAAAACCACAATAAAAAAATGCTAGAGAATGATTTCTGGCAGGATAAGACTAATTCCAAAAAAATAGTAAAAGAAAAAAAATTATTTGAAGATTTAATCAATTCCTTCAATCAGACTTACAAAAAATTAAAAGATTTAGATGAATTAAATCATCTAGCAGTTGAAGAAAATAATCAAGAGATTCAAAATGAAGTTTTTGAGAATATTAAATTATTAAAAGTATTAGCTAGAAAGACTGAAATTCAATGTTTTTTATCAAACGAGGCTGATACTTTGGATTGCTACATTGAAATTCATGCTGGCGCAGGGGGTACAGAAAGTCAAGACTGGGCTGACATGCTAAGAAGAATGTATTTAAAATGGTCAGATAATAAAAAATTTAAATCAAGTTTAATAAGTGAACACAAAGGAGAAGAGGCAGGTATAAAATCATCGACTATAAAATTAGAAGGAGACTATGTATTTGGATGGCTTAAAAAAGAGTCTGGAATTCATAGATTAGTTAGAATTTCTCCATTCGATTCTGGCGCGAGAAGACATACAAGTTTTGCAAGTGTGTGGGTGTATCCAGTTGTAGATGAAAATATAAATATAGAAATTTTAGATAAAGATTTAAGAATTGACACTTATCGATCTAGTGGAGCCGGGGGCCAACATGTTAATACAACTGATAGTGCAGTGAGGATTACTCATACACCGTCTAAAATTGTTGTACAATGTCAAAATGAAAGATCACAACACAAAAATAAAGAAACATGTATGAATATGTTAAAAGCTAGACTGTATGATTTTGAAATTAAAAAAAAACAAAAAGAATCTCAGAATACTGAGTCGTCAAAATCAGAAATAGGATGGGGGCATCAAATAAGATCCTATGTTTTACAGCCTTATAGACTAGTCAAAGATAACAGAACCAATTTTGAAAGCACAAGTCCAGACAAAGTTTTAGATGGCGAAATTGATGATTTTTTAGAACATTCACTTTATCAGACAAAATGAAAAAATTAATATTAAGATTTCTTATTATAACAATATTTGTTCTATTATCTTTAATTACATACCTAAGCACTATTGGAGTCGAAACTAATAAATTTAATAATCAAATCTCAAATTTAATCAAAAATATTAACAAAGATCTCAATATTGATCTTAAGCAAATTAAGTTGGTTTTAGATCCATTTAATTTTAAGATTAATGTAAAAACTGTAGGACCAAAACTAAAAATTAAAGAGAATGAAATAGATATTCAAAATATTAAGACATCAATTTTAATTAATTCATTTTTCAAAAAAAATATTTCATTAAATAATTTAGAAATTTCAACTAATTCACTTGAAATTAAAAACTTAATTTCATTTCTAAGAAAGTTTAATGATAGTCCAGAATTGTATATTTTTGAAAAAATAATAAAAAAAGGATATCTGATATCAAATATTAATTTAGAATTTGATGATAAGGGAAAAATAAAAGATAATTATAAGATAAATGGATTCATAAAAAATGGTAAGCTATCCCTACTGAAAGCATATCAAATTGAAAAATTAGATTTAGTCTTCAATATTTCAAATAACGACTATCAAATTAATGATTTGAATTTTACATTTAATAACATCCCTTTATTATCTGAAAAAGTTTTAATAAAAAAAACTAAAAATGAATTTTTAATAGAGGGTTCCTTTGAAAATAAAGATATAACAGTTGAAAAGAAAATAATTAATACTTTTCTCAGCTCTTTTATATCAAATTATAATTTTGATAATTTAAATTTTAATTCAAAAAATAATTTTAAATTTAAATTAAATAAAAAATTTAAAGTTAGTAACCTAAAATTAACATCAAAACTTCAATTAAATAATTTAGATCTCAAACATGATTTTAAACTTGATAAATTTTTTTCTGATAAAAAAAAAGATATAAGTATTAAAGATCATTTAATAAACATAGATTTAGCAAATGAGAAACTATCAATAAAAGGCTCAGGTAATATTTTGTTTCAGGAAAAAGCAGATAAAATTGATTATTCGATAATTAAGAAAAATAATAAGTATAATTTTGAAACATCTATATTATTAAAAAATCTAATTGAATTTGATTTCTTGGGTTACAAAAAAGAAAAAAATTTGGAGGCAACTATCAAGTTGAATGGATTATTTATACCTGAGAAAAAATTGATAATAAATTTAGCCTCTTTTAAAGAAAATGATAATAAATTAAATTTCAAAAAAATAATCTTTGACAAAGATTTTAGTATTATTGATTTAGAAAAAATAGATCTTAATTATATTGATAAAAATAAAAAAAAAAATCAATTGAATTTGATTAAAAAAAATGACCAATATACTTTGAGTGGAACAGAATTTAATGCAAACTATTTATTAGAAAATTTTATAAAGTCTGATAAGACGAATAAACTTGATTTTGTTAAAAAGGATTTTAATTTAAATATTGATATAAAAAAAGTTCATCTCAATAAAGATTATCAACTTAGTATGTTTAATGGAGATTTAAATTTTAAAAATAATAAAATCATTGATACAAAATTAGTCGGTAAATTTTCAGATAAAGAAAAATTTAAATTTACAATTAGCCATAAAGACGATGGTAAGGTTACAACATTATTTTCAGATAAAGCTGAGCCTCTTGTAAGAAGATATCAATTTATCAAAGGGTTCAAAAATGGATCTCTTGATTTTTATTCGATTAAAAAAAAAAACAAATCAATATCAACCTTAAAAATTTATGATTTTAATCTAAAGGAACTACCGATCCTGACAAAGATTTTAACTTTAGCATCACTTCAAGGAATTGCAGATATATTATCAGGAGAAGGAATAACATTTGATGAATTTGAAATGAATTTTAAAGGAGAAAAAAATGGAATTACGATAGATGAAATTTATGCAATAGGACCAGCTATATCAATCTTGATGGATGGATATTATATAGATGATGAATTAATTAGTTTGAGAGGTACATTGGTTCCTGCAACTACAATTAATAAATTTGTTAGTTCAATTCCAGTTCTTGGAAAAATACTTGTAGGTAATAAAACTGGAGAAGGAGTTTTTGGTGTTAGTTTTAAAATAAAAGGCTCACCAAAGAATCCAAAAACCACAGTCAATCCTATTAAAACCTTAACACCAAGATTTATAACTAGAACTTTAGAAAAAATTAAAAAAAATTAATCCAATTCTATTTTAAGGTGTCTTTTTTTACCAATTGATAATTTTATATAGTTTTCATTAAAAAGTTTTTCATTAATTAAAAACTTATCATCAGAAATAACTTTATTATTGATCTTAATCGCATTTCCTCTTATTAATCTTCGAATTTCACTTTTAGAATTTTCAAATTTTGAAATTATTACTAAATCTATAATATTAATTTTCTTTTCTAATTTTGATTTTTGTAGAGTAATCGTAGGTAAATTTGATCCTGTTGAGTTATATGAAAAAGTTTCTTTCGCAATTTTTTCAGCATTAACTGACTCTTTTTTCCCGTGAAGCATTTCAGTTGTTTTATTTGCCAATAAAATTTTGAGATTGTTAATGTTATCTTTGTTTAAGTTTTCAATCTCATCAATATTAAGATCTGTAAAGAACTTAAGAAACCTTATGACATCTCTATCGTCTGTATTTCTCCAAAATTGCCAATAGTCATATGGTGCTAAAAACTTTTTATCCAACCAAATTGCACCATCAGCAGTTTTTCCCATTTTAGCACCTGAAGCTAAAGTAATTAAAGGAGTCGTCAAACCATAAGCTTGATTATTCAAATGTTTTTTAATCAATTCTACTCCATTAATAATGTTACCCCATTGATCAGAACCTCCTATTTGTAAAATGCAATTTTCCTTTTTATTTAATTCTAAAAAATCATAAGCTTGTAAAATCATGTAGTTAAATTCCATATAGCTTAAAGATTGTTCTCTTTCTAATCTAGTTTTTACACTGTCAAAAGTTATCATCTTATTAATTGTGAAATGTTTTCCTATATTTCTTAAAAATGAAATATAATTTAAATTTTTTAACCATTTATAATTATTAACAAATATAGGTTTGGTTTTTTTATTTTTAGTATCTAAATATTTACGTAATATTTTCTCAATATTTTTTGAATTTTTTTCAATTTCTTTCTCTGATAAGATCTTACGAGTTTTATCTTTACCTGAAGGATCACCAATTCTAGTAGTTCCACCACCTAAAAGAACAATTGGTTGATGACCATGATTTTGAAGTAATTTAAGACACATTATTTGAAGAAGGCTTCCAACATGCAAGCTTTCAGCCGTGCAATCAAATCCAATATAAGCTTTAATCTTACTTTGATTTAATAAATCAGATAATTCTTTTTCATCAGTACATTGATAAAAAAAACCTCTATCTTTAAAATCTTTTAAAAATTTATTCATATGCGTATAAATTTACAATATACGTAATTTAATAAAAAAAAAATAATAATGGGAAAGATTTACACAGCATTAGGTCTTATGAGTGGCACTTCATTGGATGGTGTAGATGTCTCTATAATTGAATCTGATGGTAATAAAGAATATTCAAGGATTTTAGATAGATATTTTGAATATGATGGTGAAATAATAGAGAAATTATTGAAAATTCGAGGGGAAATTTCATCTTTAGAAGATTTGAAATTAAAAGAAATGGAAATTTTAAATATTGAAAAAGAAGTTACATTATTTAATGCAAGAGCAGTCAAAGAAACTTTAGAAATAACAAAATTTCCTGTTGATATAATAGGTTTTCATGGACAAACAATATTCCATGATTCTGAAAAAAAAATTACAAAACAACTAGGTGATGGAAGGCTTCTTTCTCAATTAACAAAAAAAAAAGTTATTTATAATTTTAGACAAAATGATTTAAAAAATGGTGGACAAGGTGCACCTTTGACACCAATTTTCCATAATGCTTTGGCAAATAAGATTAATAAGGAATTTAATTTACAATTTCCAATTAATATTTTGAATATTGGTGGGATCTCTAACATCACAACTACTGTCAATGAAAATGATTTATGGAAAAAAAATAAAATTTATGCATATGATATAGGACCTGGAAATTGTTTAATTGATGAATGGATAAGAAAAAATTCAAAAGATAAATATGACAAAGATGGATTAATAGCTAAATCTGGTAAATCAGACAAACTTATCCTTAACCAAGCTATGGAAAATCTTTCTGATAAATTTAATTATAAAAAATCTTTAGACATAAAAGATTTTGATGTTTTCTTTGCAAAGGGCTTATCTTTAGAAAATGGGGCAGCAACAATAACTGAATTAACAGCAAAACTAATTGCTAATGGAATAAGCCATGTTAATAAAATGAATGAACAATCAATTAATAACTGGATTGTTTGTGGCGGAGGTAGAAAAAATCAATTCCTTATTGAAAATATAAAGAATAATTTTGAAAAGATAAATATCGATACAATAGAAAAATATAAAATAGATGGTGATTTTGTAGAGTCCCAAGCTTTTGCTTTTTTGGCAATTAGATCATTAGAGGGAATGCCAATTTCTTTTCCAACTACCACCAGATGTAAGCAGGCATTAACAGGTGGAGTTGTAGTTAAAAATTTTTAATAAAGAGCTGTCTCTTTTTTGATATATTTATTTAGATTTTTTACCAATGCATTTTCGCTTTTAGAAAAAAAATGGTTTGCTTCTGGTACTGATTGAAAATCAACCTTAATACCTTTTTGTGCACTTAGTCTTTTATCTAATTCATTTAAATATTCATTTGGAACTAACTCATCTTTCTTTCCATAAACTACCAAACCTGATGTTGGACAGGGAGAAAGAAAAGAAAAATCATAGACATTTGGTTGAGGTGATATAGCAATAAATCTATTTATCTCTGGTCTTCTCATTAATAATTGCATTGCGATTAAAGATCCAAATGAAAAACCAGAAACCCAGCATTGTGAGTTATCAAAGTTTTCTCTTTCCAACCAATCTAAAGCTGCAGCAGCATCAGCAAGTTCACCCTGACCATTATCAAACTCACCATCACTTTTTCCAACACCTCTAAAATTTACTCTACAAACTGAAAAATCATTTTCCATAAAGGTGTGAAAAGTTTCAACAACTACTTTGTTATTCATTGTACCACCATATTGAGGATGTGGTTGTAATACTAATGCTATAGGAGATGTATTTTTTTTACTTTTATAATATTTTGCTTCTAATCTTCCAGCAGGGCCAGGTATAAATATTTCTAAAATTTTATTTTCCATAACTAGTATTGATTACTATTCTCAAAAAAAATTAGGTTTATCACAACTGCGTGACAAAATGTTAGTTTTTTTTTTCGTTAGATACTTGACTATTTTAGTCAGGTATATATATAACCCCCAAAATAGCGGTTTTATGAAACTAACATCTAAAGGCAGATATGCGGTAATGGCTTTAGTGGACCTGGCAAGATTTAATAATATAAATCCAGTTTCCCTTAGAGACATTTCTTTAAGACAAGGTATTTCGTTAGATTATTTAGAGCAAATCTTTTCAAAATTAAGAAAAAAAGAAATAGTACAAAGTATAAGAGGAACTCAAGGTGGATACATTTTAAATAGAAACGCAAAAGATATAAAACTTACAAATATTTTCGATGCTGTTGACGAAAAAGTAAAGACAGTTCAATGTAAAAAAGATTCTAAAAAAGGTTGTAATGGTAAAGCTACCAAATGCATTACTCACAATCTTTGGGATGAACTTGAAAATCATATAAATAATTTTTTTAAAGAAAAAAGTTTAGAAGATTTAGTTAAAGATAACTCTGAGAGAAGAATTTAGATATGGATACTAGAGAAAAAGATATAGAAAAATTAAAAGATTATAAATACGGTTTCACAACCGATATAGAAAATATCAAGGCTCCGAAGGGATTAAATGAAGATGTAATAAAATTTATTTCTAATATTAAAAAAGAGCCAAAATGGATGTTAGATTTCAGATTAAAAGCTTTTGAAAGATTCAAGCTTTTAAAAGAACCTGACTGGCAAAAACCCAAATATCCAAAAATTGATTATCAAGATCTGTATTATTATTCAGCTCCAAAAAGTTTGAAGGATAAGCCTAAAAGTTTAGATGAACTAGATCCAAAACTTTTAGAAACTTATAAAAAACTTGGTATACCTTTGCAAGAACAAGCAAGACTCAATGGTATAGCTGTTGATGCAGTTTTTGACTCTGTTTCTGTTGCAACTACATTTAAAGGTGAATTAACTAAACATGGAATAATTTTTTGTTCAATGTCAGAAGCCATTCAAAAACATCCTGATCTTGTAAAAAAATATTTAGGAACAGTCATTCCAACAACAGATCATTTTTTTGCTACACTTAATTCTGCAGTTTTTACAGATGGATCATTTGTTTATATTCCTGAGGGCGTTAGATGCCCAATGGAGCTTTCAACTTATTTTAGAATTAATGCATCTGAGACAGGGCAATTTGAGAGAACACTAATTATAGCTGACAAAGGAAGCTATGTGAGTTACCTGGAAGGTTGTACAGCTCCAATGAGAGATGAAAATCAATTACATGCAGCAAATGTAGAATTGATTGCTTTAGATGATGCTGAAATAAAATATTCCACAGTACAAAACTGGTATCCAGGTGATGAAAATGGAAAAGGTGGAATATACAATTTCGTAACCAAAAGAGGACTGTGTAAAGGTAAAAATTCTAAAATTTCTTGGACACAAGTTGAGACAGGCTCAGCTATAACTTGGAAATATCCTAGTTGTATATTAAAAGGTGATAATTCAATAGGTGAATTTTATTC
>CETH01025388.1_pt1 | contig 11927 bp, 8 predicted proteins | sample 361461 | NCBI WGS metagenome assembly CETH01 (sample SAMEA2622695, study PRJEB7988) | marine metagenome | isolation source: saline water (ENVO:00002010), including
CCCGCTGGTCGCGAAGGTTGATTTCAAGCCCTTTATTTAAATACGCAAGTTCCCTTAGTCTTTCTGCTATTATATCATATTCGAAATGGGTAGTGTTAAAAACTTTACCATCTGGCATAAAACAAACTTTTGTGCCGCTTTTTTTAGTTTTTCCAATTTCTTTTAATTTGTTTTGAGTTACACCTATCTTATAGTCCTGTTTATATGTCTTGCCATCTCTCTTTACCTCAACCCAAAGCCACTCTGAAAGAGCATTAACCACAGAAACACCAACGCCGTGAAGCCCACCCGAGACTTTATAAGTATCTTTGTCAAATTTTCCACCTGCGTGCAAAACTGTCATAACAACCTCTACAGCTGGTTTTTTTTCTTCTTTGTGTATCCCAACTGGAATTCCGCGGCCATTGTCCTCAACAGTAATAGACCCGTCTTTATTAAAAAACACGGTTATTTTAGTACAGTAACCAGCGAGAGCCTCGTCAATTGAGTTGTCAACGACTTCGTATATGAGGTGGTGCAGCCCCCTTTTCCCAACATCTCCAATATACATTGCAGGCCTCTTCCGAACAGCTTCAAGGCCCTCTAAAACCTTTATGCTCTCGGCACTATATTTTTTTCCTTCATTGCTCATATAAACCTTATTTCCTTTATGGCGTTTGTGCCAATTTTTTTATTTATTTTGTTTATCAACTCTTCTTTTTGCATATAAAGTTCCTGCCTCCAAACGGAGGTCTCAACACTCACAAACAAGGTGCCAGACTCTACCTTCTCAGCCTTTGCAATAGAACTAATCGCCTGACCAACAACTGAGTCCCAAAAAGTAACCGCAGCTTCTTGGTCTAGTGCAGACTTAATGCCTGCTCCCAACACCGCTTTTTCTATTGCTTTTTTAAGGTGTTTCATTAATCTGCAGCTTATGTTTTTTTATTTTGCTATAGTCTGAAAAAAAACCTTCTTTTTGAACCTCTAAAAGATCTGTTGTTGTTATAATAGTTTGTGGCTTTGATTCTTCATAGAGCTTTAGTTTTTCAATAAAGCGCAACAACCTTTTGCTTCTATCAACATCTAGGCTTGAAAAGATGTCATCTATTAAAAAAACAGGGTTTTTGTTGGTTTTTCTGGATATAAAAAGCAATTCTGCTGTTTTTAATAAAGCTAGATACATCTTGTGTTCTCCTTGAGAACCGTGTTTTCTAATTGATCTCCCCCCCCACATAAGAAGAAAATCATCTCTGTGTGGACCACTGGAAGTAAAGCCAAGAATCAAGTCTGTTTTTTTGTTTTTTTCTAAACCAATTAATATTTCTTCTTTTCTTATTTTTTTTTTGTCATAAATAATATCACATGTTATGCCGAGATCTAATTTTTTTACTGTTTCCTTAAAAACTTTTAAAAATTCTGTTAAGAGTTTTTTTCTCTTTTTCCAAAGCTCTTCAGCTTTTTCAGCAAATTGTTCATTCCAAACTTCAAGTTGTTTGTTTAAATCTTTTTTTAGACCAATCTTTAAAATCGCGTTTCTATGTTGAAGAATTGAATTATATTTTAATAGATCCTCTAAATATTTTTTTGAAACAATAGAAAAAACTCTATCGAAAAACCTTCTTCTGTCTTTCGGTCCACTTTTTGTAATTGTTTCTTCTTCTGGCGAAAAAACAACAACATTAATAAGACCTAACAGGTCTTTTCTTTTACTTATTTCTTTTTTATTTATTTTGATCTTTTTATTTCCTTTTGTGTCTTGTGAAAAAAAAACTGTTTTTTTAACACCTTTTTTACTTTTAAAGAAACCCTCTATTAAAAAATTATTTGAGCCCTCTTTAATTAATTCTTTTTTGTTGTTGGTTCGAAAACTGCTTCCAATAGACAAGCTATGTATTGCTTCAAGTATTGATGTTTTTCCAGATCCGTTTTCGCCCCAAATAATTGTTATTCCAGGACTAAAAGACATGTTTGTTTTTTCATGGTTTCTAAAAGAAATCATATTAATGCTATTGATTTCCACTGGGGGAGGATTCAACTATTTATTCGAACTGGCATTAATAGCATTATTTTATTTTCATTTTTGTCGGGACCAATAAAAAGGGTTGCACTTATCGGCGTGTTTAGCTTTAGAGTAACTTCATCTCCCGTCGTGTGATTAATTACATCTTTTAAGTATTCCCCATTATAGCCAATTAGTAAATCTTCTCCATCATAGGTAGCAATTAATTCTTCTTTGGCTCGCGAGCTTGCTTCTGGGTCCTCTGTAGTAATAAAAAATTGTTCCCTAGAAAGATTAAAAGCTATTTGATGTGTTGACTTATTTGAAAATATAGAAACTCTTTTAATTGCCCCCAATAAAGATTTTTTATCAACTATTAGTTCATTGTTGTTATCTTGTGGTATTACGCTCTCATAATCAGGAAAAACCTCACTAATTGTCCTGGATATTATTGTGTCTTGATCTATTGTTGCTGTTAAATGTGTTTCTGCTATAGATAAAACAACCTCCCCATCACTTAGATGGCTAGATAAATATGATAAAAACTTTTTGGGTACAACAACATCTCCTTTAAATATGTCTTTTTTATATTTATCGCTTACTATCTTTACAAGTCTATGACCATCTGTAGCAACAACAGTTAAACCATTACTATTAAATCGAAATAAAACACCTGTTAATGAAGGCTTTAAATCATCTTTGCTTACAGCAAAAAGAGTTGAATTAATTAAACCTCTTAAAACCTTACTTTCTATTTTTATTTTTTTTGTTTCGCTAATTTTTGGGGTAGTCGGAAACTCTTCTTTTTGTTTTCCCATCAAATCATATGATCCAGAGAGAGTGTTTATCTTAATTTTATTTTTATTATCAATTGATATTGTAATTCTTGTTCCTTCAGAAAATTCGTTTGTTATATCATATAATTGTTTTAGTGGAACAGCTGCACACCCCTCTTGTTCAATGCTAACAGATAAATTAACATTAATTGTTATCTCTAGATCTGTTGAAACCAAAGTTGTTTTTTCATTTGTAGCATTGATAAGCACACAACTTAATATCGGAAGGGTTGATCTTATTGGAGTAGCTTTTGATAATTTTTGTAAAGCTTCTTGTAGCTCATTTTTGGATGTGGAAAATTTCATATATCTTAAAAAATCTTTTTAAAAATATTTAATCAATTAAACGATAAAACTGATGATTAAAAATACCAAAATAACGTCGTTTTTAAAAGAAGTTCTCTGTAATATAATTTGATAAAAAAAATAACTCTTTTATAGTTATTATTATTTATACTATTGTAATTGTGTATAAATAAATAAACATTAATAAAAACCACTAATAAACTATGAAATGAAAAAAACAGTTAAACAATAACATTAAATAAAAAAATGTGGATAATGTTGTTATTTTGTTAAAGAACAACAATTATAAAAAAGAAAACAAAGTGTTCACACTAAAAAAAAGATATGTGGAAAAAAATGTGGAAAAATTAATTTATTATTTCAATATAAAAATTTTCTTTTTCTTTTTTTATCCAATTTTCATACCAAATCATTTTTTTATTATTCAAAGATAGTGCCTCTATTTTTGGCCAGTGGTCTTTTAAACTAGGGTAACCGCCGGGTCTAATCTTTTCTAACCAAAGCAAATGAAAACCAAAAGAAGTGTTTATTGGAGGACTGCACTCCCCAACTTTTATTAGAGGAAGGGCTAAACCAAATTCTTTAATGGGGTAGGTATCTGGGTTTATCCACCCAAGGTTTCCACCAACTTGAGACGTTTGTGGGTCTTTTGAGTGTTTTTTTGTAAAACTTTTAAATTTATTTAGAGAAGTGCAAGAATCTTTTAAAGAAATAGCAAAATCAAACGCTTTTTTTTCATCTTTTTTTGTAATTGGGGGAGTAATTAGAATGTGTCTGACTCTCGCCCGCTCTCCCTTTCTTTCAAACACTTCTAAAATGTGGTAACCAACCTCTGTTTCTATTGGTTCACTGATCGTATTTGTTTTTATTGTAAAAACAACTTCTTCAAAATTCTTTAGTAAAGAACCCCTTTTTACCCAACCAAGATTTCCACCCTTCGCTTTTGAGCCGGGGTCCATTGAGTGAGAAGAGGCTAGCTCTTCAAATTTTCCTCCTTTTTTAATTTTACCAGCCAATTCTTTTAAAAACAAAAAAGTCTCTTTTTTTGCGCTATCACTTGGTTCTGGCTTTATTAAAAGGTGTCTTATTTTTACTTCTGTTGGAAAAAGAGGAAGACTGTCTCTGTAAGTTTCAAAAAAAGAATGAACATCTTTTTTTGAAACTTTTATTTTTGATAATATTTTTTGTTGAAATCTTTCGGATACTATTTTGTCTTTCATTTCAAACCAAAACTCAGAACGAAAAGATTTAATGCTTTGTTGAAGCATTTTTTCAGCCCCCTCTTTTCCTCCCGCTTGAAGAATAATGTTTTCAATTTGCTGATCAAGGGCTTGATTAACTTCTTTTTCACTAACCTCAATAGTGGTATCCTTTTCTGCTAGCTCCAAAAGAACCTTTTGATCTACCATTGATCTTAATACAGTTTGTCGCAGTTCTAAATATTTTCTAGAATCTTTGTTAGGGTCTATTTTTTGTTGTATAGCCATCATATTTGCCATTTGATTTAGGTCGCTTTTTAGTACAATTTTGTCTTCAACTAGAGCGGCAACCCCATCAACGAAAAGAGTTTGTGTTTGTGTAAAAGAAAGAAAAAATATAAAAAAGAGAATTTTTTTCATTGGTTTAAAACCGCCTGAGAAATAAAAACGTCTGTGTTAAAATAAAGACTGTCTAAAACAGACCTCAAAAGCAAAACCTCTTTCTCTTTATACAGTCTTTGGTATATTTCATCATAAACTATTTCCAACCCATAATAAGAACCCTTTTTATGCTTTTGAAGTATTTGAAATATGTGAAAATTACCATTGTGTTCTTTGGGGCCCAAAACATCTCCAACAAGACCATTAAAAACAAAAGACATATGATTTGAACCAGCACCGTTTTTTCTTACTGTCTTTGTCTCAACCTGTTGCTTAGACAAGAGCTCTTCCATATCGAGTTTTGGTTTTTTTTTCTTCAGTTCTTTTTTGGTTTTTTTAGCTGCCTTACTACTAGAGAAAGTAAAATGTTTGACAACAGCCTCATCACTTATGCGCACAAAAGAAGCTTTGTTTTTTAAGTAATAATCAGACACTTCTTTTTTTGTTGTTTTTATTTTCTCTTTTGTTTGGGTTCTTATAAAAGATGAAACCAAAAGGTTTTCATAAAAAAGGTCTCTTTCTTTAGTGAGAAGGTGGTCTTTGTCTAGGTCAATAGACAGAGCTGCGCGATAAAAGAGTTTTTTTTCAACCCAGGAGTTTACCGCTCTTGAATAAGCACCGGGGTCACTGGGTTCCCTTCCCACAAGAAAGAGAAGATCCTTCTTAAAAAGAGTTTCACGGTCAACCCGCGCAACAATCTCCCCGTCTGGGTTTTTACTGGGCCCACAGGAAACCAAAAACAAAAGAACATAAAGGTACGCGCTTTTCATAGACTAAAAATTACCCAATTATGTCTTATAAAAAAGACTATTACAACTAATGAGCTCACTATACCAATCATAACCCCTCTTTGTTGAAAAAACCACAGAAATAGATTTGGGTTCTTCTTTGAATTTTTTTTCAAGAACAAAACTACTTTTATAAGAAAGTATTTTGGATATTATTTGTTCCACATCAAAAACAAGTTTTTTAGGAAGCTTAAAAAGCAAAGACTCTTGTTCAATAATAATATCGACAACTAACGTGTTCCGGTATAAATTGCTCAATTCAGCCAACTTAATAAAAGATGTTGTTTCTCTTGGTATTTTCCCAAACCTATCGCGAAGTTCGTTTTTAATATCATTAAAAACTTTTTCTTTTTTTGCATTGTGTATCTTTGAATAAAAAGAAAAACGATCTGTGTCACTAGAAATATAATTCCTTGGTATTAATGACTTACCCCAAAAAACCAAAGATGGTGTGGTGATTCGCTTAGGCTTGTTTGTTTTTTTATTTAGCGCGTCTTTTAAAAGAGCGTTATAATATTCAACACCAACTCGAGAAACAACACCGCTTTGTTTATAACCAAAAACAAGACCAGCACCACGGATATCTAAGTCACTAATAGCTATACTATAACCAGAACCCAAAGAGGTGTGTCTCTCGATTGTTTTTAACCTTCGAAAAGCACTTTCACTTAAGGTTGTTTTGGGCGGGACAAACAAGTAACAAGATGCTTGTCGAGAGCCCCGCCCCACTCGCCCTCGAATTTGATACAACTGACTTAAACCAAGGTTTTGCGGGTTGTTAATAATCATACAATTTGCGTTAGCAACATCTAAGCCAGATTCTATAATTGTACTACAAACTAAAACAGAAACTAAACCATCAAAAAAACCCAAAAGAGTTTTTTCAAGATCTTTACTGTTTTTTTGGCCATGTATGTTTCTAACAACGGTATCTGGAACCAATTCTTGAATTTTTTTTGTGTAATAGTCAATAGATTGAATGTCATTATGTAAAAAATAAACCTGGCCGCCGCGGAAAACCTCTTCTTTTATTATTTCAGCAGAGCGAGACCAAGAAAAGAACTCAACATATGTTTTAATGGGTTTTCTTGTAATTGGGGGTGTTTCAACCCTACTAATATCTCTAATGCCCAAAATAGATTGTTGTAATGTTCTAGGTATGGGGGTTGCAGAGAGGGACAATAAATCAAGACTCGGGCGAAGAGCTCTTATTTTTTCTTTATGTTTAACACCAAAGCGATGCTCTTCATCAACAATCAACAAACCAAGGTGTGGGCAAACAACATCATCTGATAAAAGGCGATGTGTTCCAATTACAACATCGACTTTTTTTGTAATTAGGTTTTTTATAATTTTCTTTTGTTTTGCCCCGCTTTGAAACCTCGACAACAAAGCAATGCGGAGACCAAGTGGTTCAAGGCGCTCAACAGTTGTTATATAGTGTTGGTCTGATAAAACAGTTGTTGGACATAAAAAAAGAACCTGTTTACCAAATGAAACAACCCGAACAATGGCTCGCAAGGCAACCTCGGTTTTACCAAAACCAACATCACCGCAAATAAGGCGATCCATCGGCCTTTTGCTTCTTAGATCATTCAAAACATCTTTAATTGCCCTTTTTTGATCTTTTGTCTCTTTATATGGAAAAGAAGTTTTTATGGCCAACTCAAGGTCTTTGGCTTTTTTATAAACAAATCCACGGGGCTTGTTTTTAGCTTGGTGTATATCAACCAAAAAACCAGAAACAACATCAACCTCCTTTTTTGTTTTAGAAACACTTTTTTCCCAATCCTTTTTCCCCAACATATCAACCCTTGGTTTTCCACCAAGGCTTTTATATGGGTGAACTAGCTCTAGTTTGTTTAAAGGAACATACAAAACACCACCACCTGCGTAACGAATCCGTATATATTCTTTTTCAAAACCACTAACACCACGGGTTTTTAAACCACCATAAACCCCAACACCGTGTAACACGTGGACAACCAAATCACCCTCGTTTGTTTTGTTTAAGTCTATATTTAACAACTGTTTATCTGATATTTTTTTTGAGCGGGACCTAACGCCTGTTTCCCAAAAAGGGATATAAAATGACAAATTGTGCTTAACAAAAAAAGGCTGTTCTATTTTTCCAGGTTTGAAGAATGTATTTTTGTTTGGCTCTAGCCCTACTTTATTATTGGCGCAAAACAAATAAAACCTAGCCCCCTGTTTTTCTTTTACAAAATCTAAAAAGCTTTTTCTAGAACCAATCCTATCTTTAACCAGGCTCGTTTTAGCACTTATTTGTTTAACCGAGTTTTTTTGAACAAGGGAAAAAGACTTACCTTCTTTTTTTAGCTCAATGATAGCGTCCCAAGCAATAAAATCAAGAAGCGCCCTACCAAGCTTCACTTCCCTACCAAAAACATCCCAAAAACTATAATTTTGGACAACCTTAATTGTTCTTTGGGAGTCAATGTTGAAAAAAGAAATAGACTCCACAGTATTGAAGTCAAAACTTATTCGCACAGGTTCTTTTTCATAAACAGGGAAAACATCCACTACATCACCTCGGATGGATATATCTCGAGGATTAAAAACATTATCGACCACATTATACCCAAGCTTAAGCACTCTATCCACAAAAACATCTCGATCAACTGAAGAATTTGTTTTTATTTCAAAAACGGCGGGCTTGGTTTTTTTATTTATGTCGGTTTTCTTTGATGCTGTTTTTGTTGAGAGGCAACAAACTGATTTGTTTGTGGCTATTTTAATTATAGCACTCGATCTTTGGCGGTTATATTGAGACGTAAAACCAGGAACCGCTTTTCTAATTTCTTTTTCTGGGTAATAAACTAAGCCCCGCCCAAACCACTGTGAGCCCCGACATAAAACCTTGTTTAAGTTGTCTAAGTCCGACAAAAAAAGAAATTTCTCCCCCTTTAAACTATTTACAACCTCAGTTAAAAACACAAGAAGAGCATCTTCGGTGAACCCACCAATACTTCCACCACAAAAGAAAGCTTTTTTCTCTTTTTCAAACATATAAAAAAAACAAAAAGTGTTTCACGTGAAACCTATCGTCGATCAAGATGAACCATTAAAGTGGTTATGTCTGAGGGTGAAACACCAGATACCCTTGACGCTTGTCCCAGTGTTTGAGGTCTCACTATTGATAGTTTTTCTTTGGCCTCGTTAGAGAGGCCAGATATTGATAAATAATCAAACCCTTTATTGATTGGAAGGTTCTCCCCCTTTGTGATTTTTTCAATTTCTTTAAGGTGTCTTTTGAGATAACCATTATATTTTATTTCGGTCTCAATGTCTTCTATTGCTTCTTTTTCTGCTTGGTTAAGGGGTTTTTTAAAGGCTTTGTTTTTTCTTGTTTTTTGTAAAACATCAAAAAGTGAAACAGTTGGTCTTTTTATGTATTCCTGTATTGGTATTTTTTGTTTTAACTGAAGTTTTTTAACCTCGTCACTAGTAAATGAGGTTTTGGTTGTTTTGCGTAGTTTTTCTTTTGTTTCGATTCGACCATAGATCAAAGACAGCTCTGATCTGCTTAAAAGGTTGTGTTTTTTAGCAAGCTCGTATAGTCTTTCATCTGTGTTTGAGTACCTTAACATCATTCTGTATTCAGCTCGACTTGTAAACATTCTATATGGCTCACTAGTGTCTTTTGTAATTAGGTCATCAACGAGGACTCCGACATAGCCCTCCGACCTCTTTATAACAAGCCCTTCCTTTTCGTTAATCTTTTGAACACTGTTAATCCCAGCTAAAACACCTTGGGCGGCCGCTTCCTCGTACCCAGATGTGCCATTCACCTGTCCAGCAAAAAACAAACCAGAAACATCTTTTGTTTCCAGCGTTGCTTTTAGTTGTGAGGGGAAAAAGCAATCATATTCTATTGCGTAACCCGGTCTTAAGAATTTAATTTTTTCAAAACCAGGTATGAGGCTTAAGCTCTTAACTTGAACCTCCTCTGGTAAGCTGGTTGAAAAACCATTAATATATATTTGATCTGAGTTTTTCCACTCTGGCTCTAAAAACAACAAATGAGAGGGTTGTTTTGAAAAGCGCTCTACCTTATCTTCAATTGATGGACAATATCTAGGACCCACCGCTTCAATCTCTCCGCTGTACATTGGTGAAAGATGAAGGTTTTTTTTGATCTCGTTATGGCATTGAGCATTTGTTCTTATTGTGTGACAGGGTTCGTTTTTTGGCTTAAAGTTTTGTGTAAAGTGTGAAAACGGAACAGGGTCTTTGTCGCCATATTCTTTTTTAAGTGATGACCAATTAATTGAGGTTCGCAATACCCTTGGGGGTGTTCCTGTTTTTAGGCGCATGGTTTTAAAACCCATGGAAACAAGGTTTTCTGTTATTCCTTCAGATCGAGCCTCACCCATTCTTCCTGCGGGTATTTTTCTATCACCAATATGAATTGTCCCAGATAAAAAAGTGCCACATGTAACAATAATTGTTTTCGTTTTAATTTTATACCCACCCCTTAAAATAACAGAAGTAACATTGTTGGTCTTTGTGTTAATAGACACAACCTCCCCCTCAAGAAAATCAATGTTTTTTTGTTGCTTTATATGGTTTGAAATTGTTTTTTCATAGACACGTTTGTCAACCTGGGCGCGTGGAGACCAAACTGACCGCCCTTTTGATTTGTTTAAAACTTTGTATTGTAGCCCAGATAAGTCAGTAATGCGACCCATTAAACCACCAAGCATATCAATTTCTCTCACCATTTGTCCCTTTGCAACCCCACCTATGGCTGGATTACATGACATCCTACCAATTGCTGAGAGATCTATGGTGATTACCACAGCTCTTTTACCTAATTTAGAAACAATGTTGGCGGCTTCTATTCCAGCGTGACCACCACCAACAACAACAACATCTGTGTTATTTATCTGTTTCACGTGAAACTATTTCCCAACACAAAACTTTGAAAAAACGCTTTCTAATATATTATCTGTTGATGTTTTTCCAAGAACCCAATCAAATTCATTTAAGGCCAACCTAAGGTTGTGTGCGATAATTTCTAGTTCAAACAAGCTCTCTTTTTTCAAGGCCTTTTTGAGATGTTTTTTTGATTCTTTTAGGGCAGTTTGTTGTCTTTTAGATGATAGAAAAAGTGGTTCAGTTGACTCTGTTTTTTTCTTCAATAGTTTTTCTGTTTTTGACCTTAGCTCTTTGATGCCTCGTTTGGTTTTAGCTGAGATAATAACGCAGGTAGGGTTGTTGTTTTGTATGTTGTTTTTTTCTTGTTCTGTCATAAGATCAGACTTGTTAAAAATTTTAATTGTTTTAGTGGGGTCGGTTTCAACGTTTTCTTTTTTTGTGTTAGATTGTATGTTGAAAATGATATCAGATGATTTAATTTCATTTTCTGTTTTTTTAATTCCAGCTATTTCTATTTGATTCTTTGTTTTTCTAATACCAGCCGTATCTATAAGTAAAGCAGGATAATTAGAAAAAGAGGTTAGGGTTTCTATAGTGTCCCTGGTTGTTCCTGGGGTGTTTGTGACAATTGACCTGTCGCGTTTGATTAGTGTGTTTAGGAGGGTGGACTTACCAACGTTTGGTGCTCCAATTATAACTATTTTTGCACCATCTGTAAGGATGGATGCTTTGTTATGTGACTTTATTAGTTTTTTCATATCACCAATCACCTTCTTAATGCTTTCCTTAGATTTTTCAATCACTAAGTCTCTATTGTCAACTTCTGAAATGTCGAGTTCATACTCTAGCTCACCCAAAGAGATTACAAGTAGTTGTTTTATTTTCTCAAGCCTATTTGATAGTTTACCAACAACACCCAAAAGGGAGGATTTTACCCCTGTTTTTGATATGGCATTTATGGTGGCTAGTATTGACTCTGCCTGCACAAGATCTATTTTTTCATTGTGGTATGCCCTATTCGTAAACTCTCCAGGGTTTGCTAGGCGAAGACCAAGGTCCAGGAGGGTGTTAAAAAGGTTATCAACAATAATGGGGTTTCCATGAGTTGTTATTTCAACAAGGTTTTCTCCAGTATATGAATTAGGCGAGCAATAAAAGCTTAAAACAACTTTGTCAATTAAATTGTTGTTTTTATTGTATATGTTTGATGGTATTGACTTTTGGTGTTCAAATTTTTTTATTTTATTTTTTGTGAGCTTTTCTACGATAAGAAAAGCTCTCTCACCAGATATTCTTATAACAGAAAGGGCGGCTCTTCCCTGAGCTGATGATAGAGCAAACACTGTATCCTTGTTAACACTCATTGGTTTAAGGTGTTTTTATTATTATATGTTTTTTTATCAACACAATAAGAAATGTGTTCGAATGTTGACCTTGTGAGTGGGTCTTTATTTTCTTTTTCCATGTTTTTTTT
>CETH01184440.1_pt1 | contig 11926 bp, 5 predicted proteins | sample 361461 | NCBI WGS metagenome assembly CETH01 (sample SAMEA2622695, study PRJEB7988) | marine metagenome | isolation source: saline water (ENVO:00002010), including
AAATTGAATGATGAGGCATGGAAAAATATTGAGTGGAGCCAGCCATTTGTAGATATAGAGGGAGAGCTGAAGCCTAGGCCTTACCACGATACGAAGGTAAAAATGATTTGGGATGAAAATTATTTTTATTTTGGAGCTGAAATGGAGGACCCCCATGTTTGGGCGACTCTGACTGATCGGGACGCAGTTATTTTTAAAGATAACGATTTTGAAATATTTTTAGATCCTGATGGAGATACTCACAACTATTATGAGCTTGAGGTAAATGCATATGGCACAGAATGGGATCTAATGCTTTTAAAGCCGTATCATGATGGCTCTAATGTTGCACTTGATTCCTGGGATATTCCTGGTATCATAACCAAAGTAGATGTGAACGGAACGATTAATGATCCAAGTGATAGCGATATAGGTTGGAGCGTTGAGATTGCTATTCCATGGATAGCTTTGGCAGGAAATTTTCGCTCAAATACGAAACCTAAAGATGGTGAAATGTGGAAAGTGAATTTTAGTAGAGTTCACTGGGAGACAGATATTATTAATGGCAGGTATGTTAAAAAAGACAAACCAGAGTTTAACTGGGTTTGGTCGCCGCAAGGATTAATCTCAATGCATATGCCAGAGAGATGGGGTCTTGTTCGGTTCACTGAAAATAATCAAAAAGAAAAAATCAACTTCAAAAAGAGTGATTTAGATAAAATTAAATGGTCTTTGAGACAGATCTACTATTACCAGGGAAATTATTTCTTAAAAAATAATAAATATGCTTCATCAGTTAAGGAACTAGGGCTAGCTAGTAATCCTCTAGAAAATATTGATTGGAATCCAAAAATTTTTATAACTGCCTCAGGCTGGGAGGCCAGTATTTTATATAAAGATAATAAAATTATAATTAGAAAAGATGGAAGGGTCTGGGCTGAATGAATTTGCATTGGATTGATTGGGCTATAGTTATTTCCGTCTTATGCGGGATGTTTTATTCAATCTCTTTGACAAAAGGTCTGATGAAGAGTGTATCGGACTTTCTGTCTGCAGGAAGATCAGGGGGGAGGTATATACTATCCATATCAAGTGGCGTCGCGGGTGTAGGCGCAATATCTATTGTAATGTTCTTAGAAATGGGTTACGTATCTGGATTTGCATTATCATGGTGGGGTTTGAGTCAGGGGATAGTGCTATTACTGATTCAAGTATCTGGATGGGTCAAATACAGATTTAGGTCTACGCGCTGTCTTACACTAGCTCAATTTTTCGAAAAAAGATATAGTAGAAATTTTCGAATATTTACTGGGATAATAGCATTTACTGCTGGCATTATTAATTTTGGTATCTTCCCCGCAGTTGGTTCCAGATTTTTTATCACATACTGCGGAATCCCTGATAATATTTTGGGTATATCATCCTACCCCTTGGTTATGATTTTTCTATTGGGTATATCTTTATATTTTGTTTTTAAAGGCGGTCAGATTGCGGTAATTATTGCAGATTTCTTTCAAGGGCTTTTTGTGACCGCAATTTTTATTGCGATACTATCATTTTTCTTTTTTACAGTTTCCTGGGAACAAATCTCAGAATCTTTAAGAGACACGCCTGCAATGTTAGCAGAAAAAGAGATGGTAGATTTAAAAACAGATAAATCCTTTAGAGCTTTATCTACCTCAGAGCAAAAAAAAGAGCTGGAAAAAATAGAAGAGAAGTATGAAAACTCATCGAGGATTAACCCATTTAAAACTGGACACGTAGAAGACTTTAATTTTTGGTATTATCTTATTGGTACAATAGGCTTGCTCTATGGTTGGATGGGATGGCAAGGGAGTCAGGCTTATAATAGTTCAGCTAAGAGTGCGCACGAGGCAAAAATGGGTGAAGTATTAGCTAATTTCAGAATGATGCCTCAGGGAACGTTTATGCTATTTATACCGGTAGTTATTTATGTATTTATGAATCATCCCGATTTTAAAGCTATCTCAGACTCTGTGAATCTTTCACTAGATAAAATAAGTACAGACACATTAAAAACTCAGCTAAGAGCGCCTTTGGTTCTAGCAGAGGTTTTACCTATCGGTTTGTTTGGTGCATTTGCTGCTCTAATGTTAGCAGCCTTTGTTAGTACTCATGATACTTATCTTCACTCTTGGGGTAGTATACTGGTTCAAGATGTAATAATGCCTTTTAGAAAAGAGCCTTTTGATAAAGACACACATCTAAAGGTTTTAAGATTATCAATTTTTGGTGTAGCTATTTTCATATTTCTTTTTAGCCTTCTATTTCAACAGAATCAAAAAATCGCACTTTTTTTTGCAATTACAGCGGCCATATTTGCTGGTGGGTCTGGAGCAGTAATTATAGGCGGCCTCTATTGGAAAAGGGGAACAACGGCTGCAGCTTGGACTGCAATGATTACTGGTGCTATTATCGCGATTGTTGGAATAGTTGTTAAAGAAGTATCATTAGATTGGCTTAATGATAAATCCACTGTTGCTTTTTTTAAAAGCTCTATCCTTTATCTAAGAGATATTAATGGGCAGGAATATTGGGGAATCGGGATGGCCTCATCATCATTGTCCTATATTTTTGTTTCTTTAATTGGTGAGAAAACTGAGCATAATATGGATAAGTTACTTAACAGAGGTAAGTATGAGATAAAGGGGGAAATTACCGTTATTAATAAAGAGCCGGAAAGAGGGTGGAAAGTTTTGGGTATGGGCAAAGAATTTACCAGGAATGATAAATTAATTTTTTTAATTAACTACATCTGGACTGGGATCTGGACCCTGATCTTTATAATTGGTACTATCTACAATTTATATAATCCCGTGAGTGATGAGGCCTGGATGAATTTTTGGAAATCTTATATGTTTATCTTTATTATTGTTTCTGGTATGACCATAATTTGGTTTGCAATTGGAGGATTTAATGATCTGAAGATAATGATGTCAAAATTGCGTTCTGAAGAAAGAGATCACGCTGATGATGGCTGGGTACAAGAATAAAGATTATTTTTTTAAATTATAAAAAATGAATAAGAAAGAAAGAAAAATTATACTTGGAAGAATTGAAAAGTGGTACTCCAAACTACCAACTTTATTTTTTAAACAGCAAAAACAATTTTCTGCTGAATACGGGTGGTCCAAAAATCCCACTTTATATAAAGATCGAAAAAATCTTAAATATAAAGCTATCAAAGAGGGGCATAAATGGGGCAAAGAGTGGGAAAGTGCCTGGTTCCATTTAGAAGGAGAAATACCAAGTGATTGGGAAGGGAAAGATATATATGCTGACTTAGATTTTTCTGGTGAAGGGTTGGTTTATGATCAATCCGGATCAGCGATACAAGGAATAACTAATGCCTCGATTTGGGATCCAAATTTTGCTAGAACAAGAGTCCCATTATTTAAAAATTGTAATAACATTAAAAAATTTGATATTTGGGTTGAAGCAGCGGCAAACTCACTCTTTGGTGTATATTTAGATCCTGATCCAAAAAAAGAAGACCCTAAGCGTTTTGGCTGGTATAATGCAAAAGTAGAAAGAATACGATATGGTGTTTTTGATAATGGCCTCTGGTCTCTATATCTAGACGCTAGAATACTTGTGGGTATTCTAAGGAGGATAGATAAAAAATCGGTAAGATATTCTCGAATATTATTTTCTTTAAATAACTGCATAGATGCGTTTTCTAATAATCGTGAAAATGTAAATCAAGCCAGAGAGTGTTTAGTTCATGAACTTGATAAACCAGCCTCTTCATCTGATCTAAGCGTCTCTGCTGTTGGCCATGCCCATATTGACACTGGTTGGCTCTGGCCAGTAAGAGAGACTATACGAAAGTGTGCCCGCACTTTCGCAACTCAACTTAGTATTATTCATAATTACCCAGAATATATATTTGGAGCATCGCAACCGCAGCACTATCAGTTTATTAAAGATCACTATCCTGATATATATAATGGTATAAAAAAAGCGGTCAAAAAGGGTCAGTGGGAATTACAGGGAGGGATGTGGGTAGAAGCTGACTGCAATTTAATCAGTGGTGAATCAATGGTCAGACAAATTCTGAATGGGAAAAATTTTTATATGGATGAGTTTGGAGTAGATGTAGACAATCTATGGTTGCCTGATGTTTTTGGATATTCTGCAGCATTACCTCAAATATTAAATAAATCTGGAATTAAATATTTTCTAACCCAAAAATTGTCTTGGAGTCAGTATAACAAATTCCCGCATCATTCTTTTAATTGGCGTGGAATTGATGGCACTGAAATACTAACACATTTCCCGCCAGAAAACACCTATAACAGCGAGCTGGATACAGAATTTTTAATTCCTGCTCAAACTAACTTTAAAGAAAAAGGTTTTCTTGATGAATTTATCTCTCTTTTTGGTGTTGGCGATGGAGGAGGAGGACCAAAGCCGGAGAATGTAGAACTGGGGAATAGAATGAGTTCACTTGAAAATTGTCCTCGTGTAAGGTTTGATACAGCAAAGAATTTTTTTGATCGGTTAGAAAAAAATAAGGACAATTTAGAGACTTGGGTAGGCGAGCTATATTTAGAGCTCCATCGTGGTACTCTGACTACCCAAGGATTGGTCAAAAAACAAAACAGAAAGCTAGAAAATAAGCTTATATTGGTAGAAATGCTTTGGTCATATTTGCCTTTAATTAATTATCCATCTAAAGTTATGGAACGACTTTGGAAAAAGTTATTGATTAATCAGTTCCATGATATAATTCCTGGCTCAAGCATAAACATTGTTTATAAAGATACTCACAAAGACTACAAAGAAATAGAAATTGAATGTGATAATCTGATCACTAAATCGAGTGATTCTCTTTTCAAAAACAAAGATGATTCTTTTGTATTTTTTAATCCCTTATCATATAAATGGAAAGGCGTTATTCAAATCCCTGACAGGTTTAGTGAATATTTAATTGAAGATAAAGAGGGGGAAAGGTTAGTTGTAGATTGCAATAAGCGTGGCAACTTTACTTATCTAGAACTTGATCCATTTTCCTTTACTACTTTCAGGAGGGGCGAAAAAGTTAAACCAAAAAAAGAAAGGAGCGCTGATCAATATGTATTAGAAAATCAACTGGTAAAGTATGAGTTTAATACTGATGGCCAAATTATATCTGCTTTTGATAAACAATTCAATCTGGAAATAATGACAGAACCGGGTAATGTTTTTACATTGTATGATGACACTCCAAATAATTGGGACGCATGGGATATTGATTTTTTTTATAGAGATGCAAAAATAGAGATTGCAAAAGTCATTGAGTTTTCAGGGTTTGTTGATGGTAAAATATTAAAAGAATTGGGGTTTAAATATTCTATTGGTGATTCAATAATCACTCAGGTTGTCTCTCTTGGTATAGATACAAAAAGATTGGACTTTGAAACCGTAGTTGATTGGAAAGAGAGTCACAAGATGCTCCGGGTTCATTTCCTGGTTAATGTACATACTGATAGAGCTTCTTTTGATATTCAGTACGGATATGTTAAGAGGAATACTCACAGAAATACTAATTGGGATAAGGCAAAGTTTGAAGTTGTAGGCCATAAATATGCAGACTTATCAACACATGATTATGGTGTTGCGCTTATGAATGATTGTAAGTATGGCTATATGGTGTATGATAATATGTTAGATCTAAATCTGTTAAGATCCCCCTCTAATCCTGACCCAGATGCAGATATTGGCGAACATCAATTCATTTATAGTCTATTACCTCACAAAAATAATTTAATACGTTCAGATGTTATAATTGAATCAAAGTATTTGAACCAGAAGCCAATTTTATTTGATAGAGTCTCTAGTGATATAAAAACTGAGATTTTTCTTGATGCGGACCAAATAGAATTATCTGTTATTAAAAAAGCTGAAAAAGAAGAATGTTTGATCCTGAGAATCATCGAGACTCATGGTAGAAAATCTAGTGGCAGGCTATATCTTAAAGGCAGCCTTATCGAGTGTGATCTTTTAGAGTGGAAACAATTATCAGAAAAAGTAGATATAGTTGACCACTACTCGATTACCTTAAATCCTTTTGAGATAAAAACCTATATGTTCTATAAAAAAGATTGATATGCTCAGAGTTTAACCTATCTCGCTAATCTCAAGATTGTAATTATCAAGAAATTCATGCAGTTTAGTTATTAGTTTTTTGTTTTTATGAGAAATAGATTACATCAGTTAAGTTCAATTTTTGTTAAGGTTTTTTCCCCAACATTTATTTTTTTTTATTCGTTCCTTCTTTTTCATTGCAAGAATACTCCGACAGATAGAGATCATAATGGACTAGCTGTTCTCGCTGAGCTACAGTCTTCTTGGGTTAGAAATTTCAATCCGCTAAGCCCCTCAGGCCTTGCTAGATGGGCTACGTCCTCTGGTATTTATGAGCCGTTATTCATTTATAATTCATTGAGTCAGGATTTTATACCTTGGTTGGGGCTTAAATATAGTTGGAGCAAAAATAACAAAGTTTTGGAAATCATTCTCCGTTCTGGGGTTTTATGGTCCGATGGAGAGCCTTTTTCAGCGAAAGATGTTTCTTTTACATACAACTTAGTAAAAAAATATCCGGCATTAGACACTCGAGACTCATGGAGTTATTTGGATAATGTAGAAGCGGTTGATGATACAACGGTAGAATTTGAATTTAAGCGAGCATATGTTCCAGGATTTTATGATTTAGTTACTAGGTCTATAGTTCCAGAACATCTTTGGTCAGAGGTAAATGATCCGGTAAAGTTTTCTAATCCAAACCCTGTGGGGACTGGGCCTTTTACTGAAATTATTAGATTTGAAAAACAAATTTTTGAATTAGGAAAAAATCCGTACTACTGGAACAGGAATAAACCAATAATTGAAAAATTAGTGTTTAATGCATACTCTGGGAACGAAGCAGCTACTTTGGCTCTTATAAATGGTGATTTAGATTGGACAGGCATATTTATACCCTCAATAGAAAGAGTGTTTGTACAAAAAGACCCAGAGCATCATAAATATTGGTTTAGCCCTACTGGTTACTCATCTTATCTTTATCTGAACACAACTAAGCCTTTTTTCAGGGATAAAAATATAAGGAAAGCAATAAGTTATGCTATAGATAGAGAACTAATGATTGAAGTAGGAATGTATAACTATATGGCACCAGCACATGTTACGGGCCTTTCAGCTCACAATAAAATTTGGTATGCACCAGATTTAGAAAAAAAAGAAAATTGGGTAGTTTATAACCTCGATCTATCAAATAGGTTGCTAGATAGCTTGGGATTTTTAAAGAATGATAGGGGTTATCGTATTTCCTCTGATAGTTCAATTTTGTCTTTCGAAATTATTTGTGTTTCGGGATGGAGTGACCAAATTCGTTCTGCTCAGATATTAAGCAGTAATCTAAAAAAAATAGGAATTGATGTTAAGGTTCAGTCTTTTGATTTTGGTACATGGATTAGCCGGCTCCAAAGAGGAGAGTTTGATATGTCTTTTGGGTGGGGTGATATGGGAGGTACAAATCCATTTCGTTTGTTTAAAGGTTTAATGTCTTTCGAAAATGTGAAGCCTGTGGGGGAAATAGCAGATGTAAATTGGCACCGTTTTGGTTTGTCGTCCGCTGATTCTTTGTTTAGCATTTTTGAAGAGATTTCTGATCCGGATCGTATTAAATCAATTATTTTTCAGCTACAGGATCTATTCATAGAGCACGCTCCTGCTCTTCCGATTAATGCTGTTGCTAATTATGCTCAATGTAACACAAAATATTTTACCAATTTTCCAAGCGAAGATAATCCATATACCGTTCTTGCTCCGTATTCCAGCCATGCGAATTTATTGGTGCTGCTAAATCTTAAAAAAAGGGGTAAATAACACTTTTTTTAAGCTACTATATATATTTGTTTATTTATTATCTATTAGTGTTTGGTTCGAAGGACATATTCTTTTGAAAAGGGAATGTGGGCACGGGTCTGTTTTTATTTTCAAGAGATGCTATGTTTTGGTCAACTGCCCCATGGGATAGAACCATGAAAGAGTTGCTGGTTATTTTTTTAAGTTCCGGAGATAAATAGCCTGATTTGACTATCAAAAGTTTATAATTATTTATATCTATATTTAATTCTCGAAAATCATTAAGAAAATGAAATGGTCTTCTATATTTAGTAATTACTAATGTAATCCCCGATATATTTACTATAGCACAATCATTTTTTATATATAATTTTTCAGGTTCAAGATGAAGTGTAGGTCCTCCACCACCGAGCATTCCTCCAATCTTAAATGGAGTTAGTTTATTAGCCGATTTTAATTTGTTATATGTTTTTGGTGATGCTATTCCTGCAACAATGACCTTTTGAAGTTTTTCATTTAAAATTACTTTTAAAATATCTGCTCGATCGCCAATTCCACCTGCAGTCGGATTATCACCACTGTCTGCGATTATTGAAAACGAATTTGGCAGCCATTTTAAGGCATCTTTTATTTTCCCGGAAGGCATATCAAAATCAAGATTATTTCTTTTCCCCCAATAAGACATTGCGAGTTGATCACAGATTTTTGCACCCCTATTTCTGTCAGTGCATGTAATTACTGCAGCGGCTGTGGCGCGTTTAGTATCTGCCCATATATATCCAATCATTAGATTAGCATCTAGAATTCCTTTTTTTTTATTAAGATTATCTAGTGATTTGTATAGGCTTCTACAAGGCTCAACAAAAGTGGAAGACATTTCACCAGACACTAGAAGAGGGATGGCTGACCACACAACCTTCGGTTTTTCCCCACCGACTAATGCATCTGAAAGAATTTTTGCTGATCGAAAATACGTTTCTTTAATATCAATGTGCGGTGCAGTACGAAATGCACAAAAGGAATTAATGTTTTTAATAATCTTATTGGTTACCTGCCCGTGCAGGTCAAAGCTGACAGATATTATGCAATCTTTTCCTACTGTTTTTCTGGTTGCTTCTATCCAATCTCCTTCGGGATCCTCTAATCCATTAACGAACATAGCACCATGCATTATTAGCAGAACCCCATCTAAAGGGCTTTCGCTTTTTAAGGAATTTATAAATTGGGTTTTTACAGTTTTATAGAAATCTGCATCTACTGGACCTCCAGGGACTGATTTTTTTATAAAAACTGGTTTAACGGATATATTGTATTGGTCAAATGGGAAATCAACTAAATCTAGGATTGATTTATTCTCAATAGTTTTAAAATCGGACTCTTTTTGGATTAAAGACGAATAGGTGCTGCATTCTGTGCTTATACCACCAATAGCAATCTTTTTTCTAACTCTTTTCATTATAGTCCTAGACTACTATAAAATTTTTATTTTCTTAAAATTAGTTATCAAAAAATCTGCATACCTGGTAAAACCAAGATCATTAAAATGTACTCCATCAACGGTACCCTCATGGTCTCTGCCAATTGCATATTCCTGGGGAATGTAGAATAAGTTTTTAATACCACAGCCTGTCATTTTATCAAATTGAGTTTTTAATTCATTATTTTTTTTTTCAATCTCTAATTTAATTTTTTTATCAAAGTAACCACTTTTAAAAATGATGTTTTCAATAAAAACTATTGGAGCTAGTGTATTTTTTTTTCTTATTATTTTAACTAATGGTATTGTATTTTTTTCTACTTGGGGTGTTGTCATATTTGCCAAGCAATCAATAACATAGAAAAGTGTATCTATCTTTGCTATAGTAGTTGCTATTGTTTTTTCCATCCGACCATTCCCACTAAATCCATAGTTAATGCAATTAAAACCTGTTAGCCGAGATATAATATTTGTGTGTGCTATACCAGGCCTTGATGCACAGCCACCTTGAGTTATGCTGGTCCCATAGAAAACGATGGATTTTTTTGTAGACTTTGGTGGTCTCTTTATATAATACTGACTTTGAATCCCGATTTCTATTTTTTTTATTCCATCATAAAGAGGCAAATATAGCTTAAACTCTCTTTTTTTTACTGATAAGTTTTCAATAAGGGTCTGCTTGTTTGATATACCCTCAGGTATTCCTGTTGCAACATATTGCCACCCGGTTAGGTTTTTACAGTACAGATCAACCCCTTTTATTCCTGAACATGGCATGTGATTCATTTTAAAATTATTTAGTACTCGCCATTTAACGCTTATTGATGGTGAGTTAGTAATAAACTTAATTGAAATACCTGCTGAATTTTTTGAAAGATCCCAGACTTCTTTTCTAACATCAGTCTTTGATGATAAAGGAAGTCTATCATATGGAGACTCTTTTAACGAACTTTCAATTCCGGTGCCTTCAATTAAAAATGATTCTATTCCAAAAAATTTCATACTTTAATTTATTTTAGATTTATAGTTTGTTAAACTATGAGGATAAGAAGTTGCTTAACTTTTTAGGGAAGATACTAATATGAAAAAACTTTTCCTTCTAATTAATATTATATTTTTTTCTTGTTTATTTATTAAGACATCGCCTCCTAATATTGTTATTATTTTGACAGATGATCAAGGCTATTCAGATGTAGGTGTATTTGGAGCAAAAGATTTTGCCACACCCAATTTAGATAAAATGGCTAAAGAGGGAATGATTTTTACTGATTTTCATGTGTCTCAATCTGTCTGTAGTGCTTCACGAGCGGCTTTGTTGACTGGATGTTATTCAGAGCGTATTAGCGTTAGAGGTGCATACAATCATACTGCTAGAGTTGGCCTTAATCCTGATGAAGAGACGATAGCTGAAATATTAAAGCCAGAAGGCTATATTACCGGAATCTTTGGGAAATGGCATCTGGGCCATCATAAAGAATTTTTGCCTTTACAACACGGGTTTGATGAATTTTTTGGGTTACCATATTCAAACGATATGTGGCCAGTGAATTATGATGGCACGCCAAAAACAGATGATAGTTTTTGGGGCTACCCTTATTTGCCTCTAATAGAAGGGAATAAGAAGATAGAGGAAATCCGAACTTTGAGAGATCAAGATCAGTTGACAACTCGCTATACGAAAAAGGCAGTCAATTTTATTAGTAAAAATAAAGATAAACCTTTTTTATTGTATTTAGCTCATTCAATGCCTCACGTACCTCTTGGTGTTTCAAATAAATTTAGAGGTAGTAGCGATAAAGGTATGTATGGGGATGTAATCGAAGAGTTGGATTGGTCAGTTGGCCAAATATTAAAGACTCTAGAAAAATTTGGATTAAAAAACAATACCCTTGTTATTTTTACTAGTGATAATGGGCCCTGGCTAAATTATGGTAATCACTCTGGTTCGGCATTGCCCCTTCGCGAGGGTAAGGGTACTATGTGGGAGGGAGGTACTAGAGTACCTACGATTATGTGGTGGCCAGGAACAATTCCTGCCGGAACAAAATATGAACATTTAGCATCAACGATTGATATTTTGCCGACTGTAGCTGATATTGTGGGTGTAAGCCCTCCAAAGAAAAAGATCGATGGTATAAGTATAGCTCCTGTACTGGTAGACGGCTATTTAGATTCTCCAATCAGAAATCAATTTTATTACTATTATGGGGGTGAGCTAATCGGAATCAGGGAAGGCGCTTGGAAATTGATATTTCCACATAAATACAGGTCTTATTTAGGCGTTACTCCAGGGAAAGATGGATATCCCGGAAAGTATTCATCAGGTGTGACAGATATCGAACTATACAACCTGAAAGAAGATATAAAAGAGTCAAATAATTTAGCAAAAATTTATCCTGATATAGTTAGTCAACTATCAGAAATTGGTGATCAAGCTAGAAATGAGTTAGGTGATAGATTAAAAAGAATTACCGGCAAGGGTATTCGCTCTGAGGGTCGCTTAGATCCGCAAAGGCCTAAAACTGATTTAAATATAGATCATTTGGCTATTGGGAGTGAAATAAGTTTTTTAACTAAATATAGTGAAAAATATTCAGG
>CETH01136358.1_pt1 | contig 11923 bp, 9 predicted proteins | sample 361461 | NCBI WGS metagenome assembly CETH01 (sample SAMEA2622695, study PRJEB7988) | marine metagenome | isolation source: saline water (ENVO:00002010), including
AAGAGGTAAATATTAATTAATACTTATATTATGTATTAATTAATAACATAATAACATAAAGAATACACAATATTCTATATTAAGTGAATAAGGGCGTAAATGGATTATCTAATAGAAGAAGTGTGTAATAATATAAATGATGAACATTTTGTAAAAAAAATAACACCAAATAAAATAGAAATATTTGAAAAAACAAGAGAATGTGAAGTGTTCCAAATACACGAATATGGTCAACAATATAAAGTAATAATTCCATTATTAAATAGTAAATATTCTTATGCATTAAAAATGAAAAATGAAAGTGATATTAAAGAATATTTTTTAAAACAAATAAATAATTACGTGAATAAAAAAAATAAATAAAAAAAAATAAATATATGGAGAATAAAAAATCAAATATAGAAAAAAAATCAAATATAGATAACAAATTAATAAATTATAAAGATGTAATAAATTTTTTCGAAAATTTTTTTTATAAATATACAAAAAATAATGCATTAAGTGGTTTCATTGTATATTTGTTACATGTAGGAATATGTTCTGTAGCTGCATTTTATATAATTTTAGGAAAAGTAGATAAAATATTTTATTTTTGTGTTGTATTATGGTTAATAATTTTTATGTTACATTTTTATTTTAAAGGTTGTATATTAGTAAAAATAGAGCGTCATTTATGGGATACAAAAGAGTGGTATGGTCCATGGTCAATATTTTTCTTTCCATTAAAATATATGAATATAGAATTATCAAAAAATACATCAGAAAATATATTTATATGTTATGGAGTAATGTTTATGTTATTCATAATGATAAAAATATATTCAGAATAAAATAATATTCAAAAAATAATATTCAAAGAAAAAAGGGTAAAAAAAGTATAAAATAAACAATAATTTTATTAATATTGTTTATTTTGTTTATTTTGTTTGTGGAATATTTACTACATTATAATAGATAGCATAGAAAAGAATCATTTGTATTGGATAGTAATAAAATGAATAATAGAAACAATAAGAGAAATAGAAACAAGCAACAAATAAAGATAGAAATAGTAACCCCAAAGTAATATTAGAATACAAATTATTATTCGTGATAACATCTAGAAAAACACTTTCAACGGGTATTTCAGAAAAACCAAGTTTATTTTCTTTGTTTTTATTGATAATTTGATTTTTCTTTTTGTTAAAACGATAGATTTCTTCACAATAGGTATCAAATTGTTCAGAATTAGATAAAATAGAATCAGTAGAATCAGTCGAATCAGTAGAATCAGTAGAATCAATTGAATCCATAATATTAATTTTTTTTAAAGCAGGAGAATAAATTTTTTTATTACGCAAGATCATTATATTAATGTAAAAAATAATTTGGTTTAATTAACAATCAATTTTAAAATTAATTCTATTTTCAATTTAAATTGTGCGAATAATAATTGTATCTCCAGAAATATATTCTTGAGGTAATGTAATTTCAATTTCATGTTTATGTTTATGTGAATCATGAGCAACAATATTATGAATTTTAAATGTATCTCCAGCTTTTTTATTATACAAAACATGACGATCTAATTGAAAATGTTTAAAAATAGAACTAGTAAATATATTATTTTCAATTAATTTATTATCTAAAACATATCTAGTAACACGTTTTTTTTTATTTTTTCTAGCCATTTTTAAAGCAGGATCATGTTCATTAGAAAATAATTTACTATTATCATCTAATAACCACATATTCATATCTTTATTATAATTCATATGTGTACAAGCAGTATATTGTAATGGAGGTCCATCAAAATGACCTTCTTTAATTTCATCATATGATGGTAATAATATACCTCCTGGTGCTTTATTCATTGACTTAATCATATCAACAAAAGGTTTTGCATGAGTAACTACTATACCAACCCCATTATTAATGCTAGGGTACATAGCAAGTTCATGAGCAATAGAATTTAATCTTTCATTTGTTCCATGACCTGATATCTCTGTATAAGTAGGAACATCATGTTTTTCTTTATTATATATTTTTTCATAATTAACTTGTCGAATAGGTTTATAAGATAAATTAATGCGGTCAGAAATGCTCATTAAATCAGAAGGATTTAAAAACCAAGGTGTATTACAATTGAGTCCTTTCATGTAATAAGGGTCTTCACATATCCCAGGTTCAACACAAATTTGAGTAGAAAATGAGTCATGTATATCAGTATAATCAGAATTTTTTAATTTTAATCCATCTAATTCTTTGGCTATATGATGTGCAGTTTGAATGCATCGAATAAAAGGACTAGAAAAAATAGTTAAAGGTTGATGAATATTTAATTTTCCATATAACCATTTACCTAAACTAGTAGCTTGACTTTTTCCTAATGTTGATAATGGAGTATCATGTGGTCGTAATGCTCCAGATGTCCATTCATAATTTACTTTATCCATACGTTCCCCATGGCGAACAAAAATTAATGATCTAGCCTTAAATGGATTTTTAATTAGTCGTGCATATTGATGTTGATTCATTATAAATTTTAAAAATAATAAATACAATAAAAAAAACCGCATAATAGAAATATGTTAAATAAAAATAAAGTAAAATAAAAAAAATAAAAAATAATAAAAATATACAATCAATATGGTAAATATTGGAATCAATGGTTTCGGACGAATTGGAAAATCAATATTTATACAGCTTTTAGATCATAAATATATTAACATAAAAGCAATAAATATTCCTGATTTTAACATTAATTATTTAGAAACATATTTATTAAACGATAGCGTACATTACTATAATAAAAAATGGGATTTAAAGATAATAGATGAAACTACGTTTAAAATAAATAATAAAACAATAAAAATATTAAACTCGAGAGATGCAGATAAATTAAATTGGAAAGAGCATGGAATAACATATGTAATAGATGCAACAGGTGTATATTTAACAATGGAAAAAGCTGAAAAACACAATGTAGATTATGTAATTATGTGTGCTCCAGCAAAAGATAATACACCAACTTTTGTAGTAAATGGAAATCATAACAACTATAAAGGTGAAAGAATAGTGAGTAATGCATCTTGTACTACTAATTGTATAATTCCAGTATTAAAATTTTTAAATGATCAGTATAAAATAAACACAGCAAATTTTACCACTATACATGCAACAACTGCATCACAAAATACTACAGATACAATCAAATTTAAAAACAGAACATGTCGTTCTATAATAAACAATATTATTCCTCATTCCACAGGAGCATCATCATCAATAAGTAAAATTATACCAGAATTAAAAGGAAAAATACATGGAACTTCATTACGTATTCCAGTATCAAATGTTAGCTTAGTGGATTTAAATGTAAATCTAGAAAAAAAAACAAATCTACAAGAGATATTAGAAGAAATGGAAAAAACTGATTACTTACAAGTAGAATCAAGTGCATTTTTAGTAAGTTCTGATTTCAATACAACAACATGTCCATCAATAATAGATACAAAAGCAAGTATGGAAATGCAAGACAATCAATATAAATTAATGGTTTGGTATGATAATGAATGGTCGTATTGTGCTAAAACTATAAAACTTCTAGAACACATGCATGAATTTAATAAAGTAAAAAAACAAAATAAATATTTTATAGAAAATTATGATTTTAAAGACAAGCGTGTTGTGTTAAGACTAGATTGGAACATTCCAATAAATAATGGAGAAATAGTGGATTATTTTAGAATTGATTCATCATTAAAAACACTTAAATATATATTACGACAAGATCCAAAATATATTGTAATTCTTGCACACTTAGGTCGTCCAAAAAATAATGAAGTAACACTTAGTTGGAAAACATATCTTGAACAAATAAATTCTCGAATTTATGAAAAATGTAATACAAAAATAGAAATATTATTGGATGGATTACATACAAATTCTCTCAACTTTTTAAATTCAATAGTGAATAAAGATAGTGAAGAAAAAAATGAAAATAGTTCAAACATATATTTATTAGAAAATATTCGTTTTCATAAAGAAGAAACAAAACAAACAGAAAAATATCAAGAAATAAAAGAAATATATGATAATTTGGGTGATGTTTATATAAATGATGCATTTGCATGTAGTCATCGTGATCACTTAAGTATAACAGGTTGTAAAGATAAGACGAGAGCATTTGGTTATTTAATTAATAAGGAAGTAAATTGTTTGTCTTCTATAGTTAAAAATATTAACAATGATAAAATATTGGCTATTATTGGAGGTGGAAAAATGGATGATAAATTGCCTTTATTAGAAAGTCTCTCTAAAAATGTAGATGGAATTTATATTGCAGGAGGAAATATAAATAGTATTTTAAAAAATACAGAATATAGTGATTATATAAAAAAAATTGAAAATCAAAAAGCAGAAATTCATTTAATGAGTGATGGTTTGGCTTCCCAAAATCTAGAAATCTCTCCAAACTATGAAACAAGTTCAACAATTACAAAAGAAAAAAATTTCTTTGATATAGGAATGCAATCAATAGTGGATTTAAATAATTTAATAAAAGAATATGATGTAATATTTTGGAATGGAACATTAGGAGTAGTAGAGAATGAATTATATTCTTATGGAAGTACAACACTTGTAAATATATTAATGAAAAGTAATAAAAAAGTAATTATTGGTGGAGGAGATACAGCAGGATTCGTAAACAAATTCAACCACAATTTTTATTATGTTTCAACAGGAGGGGGTGCAAGTTTAGAATATCTATCTCATCATGAGTTAATAGGATTAAAACAATTTCAAGACGATAACTTAACGGAAAAATAATATAGTTATATTCAACGGAAAAATCGTAGAGTAATCAAAGTAAAATTGAAAAATTTTTTTGTAGAGATGCCTTACTATAAAGATACATTAGTCTTGATTAAAAATCAGAATTAATAATGGAAATATTTAATCGATTTCTTAAACATGGTAAATTGGAACGCAAACAACATCAATATGATGCTGTAGAGTGGTGTTTGGAACGTGAGAGGAATTCAACACACCAAGGGGGTATATTAGCAGATGAAATGGGTCTTGGAAAAACAATAGTAATGTTGGGATTACTTTTGTGTAATTATCAACGTCACACATTAGTAGTTTTACCGGTGGTTCTTATCAATCAATGGCGAGAAAAAATAGAAAACACAATAGGTCATGAAGCTATTGTGTTTTATGGTTCAGAAAGAAAACGAATTACAAATGAGGAACTGGAAAAAGCTCCATTAATTATTACATCATATACTACGTTGCTTGTAGATAGTAAGAAAGATAAACGGATAGCAAATAGGAAGTGGGATAGAGTAATTTTCGATGAAGCACATTACATGCGTAATCCTAAAAGCAAGATTTATAAACACGTAAAAAAAATGAACATAAAGATCCGTTGGATGTTAACAGCAACTCCACTTCAAAATAAAAGAGGTGATTTTTATGCTCTTTGTCGATTATTAAAATTTACATTGAAAGACATATTAAATGATGAAAATGAAAATTTTATTGAAACGATCATGTTAAGAAGAACAAAGGAGGATGTAGGATTAGATAATATTAAGGTACATACTAAGTTTGAAAACATAGGTTGGACACCAGTTGAAGAAGAACTTGGTCAGGAATATCATGATGGTTTTCATTTCAGTAATTTAAGAAGAGAAGGCCGAAGACTACCAGGCCACGAAATTTTAAAGCAGATGTTGAGGGCAAAGCAGCTTTGTGTTCAACCATCATTAGTACCAGAAGCATCATTTGTAACGGATACTTCCAAAATAGACAATATTATCAATAAGATAGTAGAAAGAAAAAATAACGGAAATAGAAAAATAATATTCAGTCATTTTCGTGGTGAAATAGATACGTTGAGAGATAGATTATACGAACATTCATTTTCAGTAGCTGCAATAGATGGTAGAACGAGTAAAAAGCAAAAGCAACTTATATTAGCTAATGATTACGATGTGCTTTTGCTTCAACTGAAAGTAGGAAGTGAAGGATTAAATTTACAGCAATATAATGAGATTTATTTTGTTTCACCATCGTGGAATCCATTTATGGAAGACCAGGCAGTAGGAAGATGTAATAGAATTGGGCAAGAAAAAGACGTATATGTATATAGATTTTCCATGAATCATTTAACGCCATATGAGCGTATAGAGGATATTGTTCAGGGTAAAAATATAGAAAATTACTCATATGGTATTCAAAAACAGAAAAAAGAATTATTCCACCAACTATTTAATTAAAATATTTAATTATTATAAATGAAAACTCTTAGAGTAATTAAATTAAATAAAACAAAAGGTGGAAAATCAAAAAAAACAAAAAAAATAAAAACATCAAAAAAAACAAAAAAAAATCAAAAAAATCAAAAAAATAAAAAAAATAAAAAAAATTTTTTATTTCCACTTTCTAAAAAATTAAAAGAAGGATATTTAAAAGTATCACCAATTCATGAAATATATTATAGTACATATGGAAATCCAAAAGGAAAACCAGTGTTAGTAGTACATGGAGGTCCAGGAGCAGGAACAACACCAAAAATGTCTAGATTTTTTGATCCAAAAGCCTATTATGTTATTTTAGTAGATCAACGTGGTTGTGGAAAAAGTCGTCCTTTCGGAGAAATAAAAGATAATACAACACAAGATTTGATAAATGATTTTGAAAAAATAAGACAACATTTAGATATTAAGAAATGGCAAGTATTTGGAGGTTCATGGGGATCAACATTATCACTTGCATATGCAATGGAGCATCCATCACGCGTATGTGAATTAGTATTACGTGGAATTTTTTTAATTAGAAAAAAAGAAATTGAATGGTTTAATGAAGGAAAAGGTGCAAATAAAATATATCCTCAAACATGGGAAATATATAAGAATGCTATTCCTCCTAATGAACGCAATAATTATATGAAAGCATATGGGCGTAGATTTATGGGAGAGTTAGGACCAAAAGAAAAGGAGAAGGCTCATTTAGCATGGGCAATATGGGAAGATAGTGCAGCAAGATTGGTACAACCAGACGTAAAAGATATAAAAAAAGATTTAATGAAAGACAAAGTTTACATTCCAATTTCAATAATTGAATATTCTTATTTTAATAATGGTGGATTTTTCCCAAGAGATGGATATTTATTAGAAGACAAAAACATAAACAAAATAAAAAATATTCCAACAACAATAGTTCAAGGACAATTTGATATTGTATGTCCAATGCAATCTGCATTTGATTTACATCAAAAATTACCCAAGGCAAGATTTTTTTCAACAATTGCCGGACATAGTGCGTTTGAACCAGAAAACATAAATAAATTAGTGGAAGCAACAAATTTATACAAAAAAAACAAATGTTAAATTTTTGTTATTATTTTTGTATTATTTTTGTAATTATTTTTGTAATTATTTTTATTAATTATATAAATACAGAATTATTATTTTAGATAAATTTTTAATCTAAAATAATATATATATATATGTATAAATTCAAAGTACATAACTTTGTACCTACAAAAGGAAACCAAGATTTTTTTGTAAAAGACCAAACTTCCAAAAACTACAAATCCACAGCACCAGCGGTACCATCAACATCTACTCAAACAGCAACTTCATTAGCTCCTTTTGGTGAAAGCAGTAGTGAAAATTCAAATTCAGAAAATAATCAACAACATATAACTTATTATAATACCAAGAATATGTTGGTAAAACAACCTAATAGTAATCCAAGTTATGGAGCATTATCCGCCTGGCAAGGAATACGTACCATGGAAACAGACAATACCTATTTAATATGTGGTACAACGGCACCTAACCCAAATGCAGGATATGGATTAATTTTCCAAGGAAATATTAGTTGCACAAATGGTCATACATATTATTTAAATGTACCAAATAGTCTATCTAGTTCAGTATATGGTCCAAACTATGATACAAATACAGGTCTTTATGGATTTGTAGGTAGTTATATGAATCCTTCAGATGAAAATATATATGGATTTTATTACAATGGTTATTTAAATAATAACGAATTAGTAAATGCAGAAAATTATAAATATCCAAGGGTAAATAAAAAGTATGATGTTACATTTGTACATAGTACTATGGGAGAAATTATGGTTGGAAATTGTGGAAACACAGGATCAAGTGTTTCAGCTATTGAAAATAGTATAGTTTCGTTTTTGTATTTTACCAAATCCAATATGAATAATTATATAGAAATCAAATTCCCCAATTCTGTATCTACAACAACGTATGGAGTATGGTATAATGGAAATAATAAATATACATTAGTAGGTGGTTATAGTTTAAACAAAAATATGAAAATAAGTGATGTATATAGAAATGGTGTACCAGGACCATTTGGAAATGGATTTGTATGTACATTTGACGCTTTAACACAAACTTTCAGTAATTGGACAACTCTTGATGGATTACCAAATAATAACAATTTGGAAACGCATATTGAAGGAATTAGTAAAATGAGTAATGGAAGTGATATATATACGTTAAGTTTGGATACAATAAATACCAATTTAAAAACCAGAACTTCTTATTATGCTACTATGACTATGGACAAAAATGGTGATTACATAATAAACAAAAATTATATTCCAATAGAATATCCAGGAAATAATAATGAAATAATCAATAACGCAAGCTCTAATTCAGTAGCCGATAATAACTTAGTAGGATTATATATTTCACCCAAAGGAAATGTACCTTTCCAATGTAAAATAAATTAGAATAAAATATAAAATAACAGACTATAATTTAATTTCTATAATTTCAAAATTCAATATATTAAAAGTAGTAAAATAAAATTGAAAGATTTTTATTTATAATATGGTCTTTGGATCATAATATAAATAATATAAATAATATCAAATATATATTATAAATATTATAAATATTATGATTTGGAAATGGAGATCATATAAAACGGGTGATCACAGATATGTGCGTGGAAGGGGCACTTATCACGAAATTTAATTAAATTGTAATCTCTCATTTACACATTAAAGGGATTTAAAAAAATACTTATGTGTGCTACTATTCATGTGGTAGAAAAATCTGGGACTAAAATTAGTCAACGGACCCGTAACATGAAATATATGTTGTGAAACCTAAAGGGTAACAGGAACTACTAAAAATGATGGGATGTCTTTAATTAGGCCCAAATCTTTATAGTAGACTTTTCAATTGATTTAAGTATTTATTGAAAAGCACAACATATAGAAGAAAGAGGATTTTATCAGTAGAAAATAAGATTATGTAATAGAGTCTGGCCAGCTTTATTACCTCTGATCATTATTGGAAATTGATAATTAAATCTTTCTAATGCTAGTGATATTTTTAAGACAAGATTTTTGATCGAAATAAAATAGATTAATATAACTAAAAATCTTTCCAGGGGACGCCTTGTTTTTTTTTAATTCCTATTTTGTCTGTAAAATAAAATTGAATGTTTTTTTCATACTTACTTGGTATCAAAAGATAAGTTAGTAAGACAAACGAATAACGATGTCGAAACAGCAATGCTGCTACTGCGATTCTAGGAGCCACGATGTACTTCAGTGTCCAAAAGATAAATTTGTCGTAACGTCTATCTTAGAAAACACAAAAACGCAATTCGACTTCAAAAGTCTAAACAACAGACTTTTGAAGAGAATGCTACATGTGTTTAAGTCAAAACAGCTAGAACGTGAACTTGACGCAAAACCAAAAAAAGACATTGTATGGTTACTAGATCCCAACCTTCCATACCGACGTGCACCTTCCTTGATAAAAGACAGGAAAAAGATGTTACATGAAGAGGGGATCTACACACCACCAAATGTGCTGCCTAACCTCGAAACACTAATCAACAAAAAGTGTAGTAAGGCAGAGATGGTTTGGGCTTTAACAAGTCATCACAGGGCATGGAGACGACTAAGATACAGGCGGAAAACAAAAAACCAAAAAAACAAAAACAAAGGGGAAGATTGTCCAATCTGTTACACAGACATGAAGGACCAATATTGCACACTTGTTTGCAATCACAAGGTGTGTAAAACGTGCTACCCACGCCTATGGATCACCGATGATGGGCGCTGCAAGGTAGCATTATGTCCTATGTGTAGACACCGACAAACAGCCCCAGTCCCCCATAGATAAAAATACAAAAATAAAAAAATAAAAAAATACATGTTAGTATCTTAAAAAAAACAATTGTAATTTAACTAAGTAAGTATTGTATTTTTTTATTTTTGTTATTTTCCATTTTCATTTTTCATTTTTGTTTTTAACCTTTTCAATAAAAATAATTTAAAGTTATAAAAAGTTAACATATTGTAATAAAATTACCACCCTCAATAACCTCTTATAGCTCAGTTGGAAGAGCGCTCGACTGTAGTGGTTGCAATTTGATATCGAGTGGTCATGTGTTCGAATCACATTAAGAGGAATTATATGTAGTTAAGTTACATATAATTCAAGTAAAATTTAAACATTTTCATCTGATGGCTCCAATGCATTTGGTGGTGATGCAATTTGCTTTTGAATATCTTCAAGTATTTTTTCTATTTTCATATTAAATTCACGTTGTTGTTCTTTTTGTTCCCTTTCTTTGTAATTCTTATATATAACAGCAGGAGATTCCTCAAGAACATCAATAGGCTCACAATAATCATAGCTACTACAGATCGAATCCTGATCTTTCATTAAAATTTCCAATATATTATTCCAATCAAATGTTTGTTCTTCATAAGATCGACAATTAAAACAATTGTAAATATTAAAAAATGTGAAAAATGCTTTACTTTCTGCACTAACAATCTCTTTTTGAAACATGGTATCAATATGTGAATATGCACTTTTCAAAAAAATAATAGAATTATACAAAGCCTTTTTTTCTTTATACAAATTTGCAAGTCGTTTTTTATAATTATTTGAAATATTTTCCATGCCTTGAGTTTTTTGCATATGATTTAAAAATAAAATTTCATTTTTCACACTTGTTAGTTGAGATATAGTTTTAATTTTATAATCATCAATTTTTTTAATCAATGAAAATACATTTACATTATAAATTAAAGGGTATTTATATCGTATAATTCTAGGAATTATAAATTGATTTGTTTCTTTAATTTCAGATATTTTTCCTTCAATATCACTAATTTTTTTCTTTAAATCATTGATCATAGTAAGTTCAATTTTTTTCAATTCTTTTTCTCGAAGTCCTGGATCAGTAATTTTTAGAATTATGTCTTTCATACAACTTGCGTCACTAAATAATAATGTTTGACCAGATAAAAATTCAATATTTGTTTGAAGTTTATCGTATCTATGTGATGATGTTTTATGGGCTTCTGAAGCAGCATCTAGTTTTAAGTAATTAATAATAGCTAATAAAAAAGCAATAAATGCATTAAAAGATGAAACAATTATAGTTGAAAAAGGACTTTTATCTAAACTAGAAGATAATACAGAAGTAGCTGCAGAAATAAATATTGCAGGCAACATAAGATAATTTAATCGCATAGACGTAAGATGACTAGCTTCCATATAAATTATTTTTTGACCACGTAGATAACTAGCAATAATATCAAGAGCTGTGGAAAATTTATTAACAGAATCTACTTTATAAATTTTTTGAACATCATCATAAACTTCATGAAATGAAACCTTTTGATATTTATCCCTTTCCCTTTCCCTTTCCTTTTCCCTTTCCTTTTCCCTTTCTTTTTCCTTTTCTTTTTTTTTATCTTCATTATTATCATTTAAATTATTAGAAAAATCATCTTTTTTCCTTCTTGTTTTTGTAGAACGTGAAGGACTTGTAGTGATAATAGCTTGTTGTCTGTCTCTTGTATATTGCCGTTCTCGTTCACGTTCTCGTTCACGTTCTCGTTCACGTTCTCGTTCAC
>CETH01156632.1_pt1 | contig 11923 bp, 9 predicted proteins | sample 361461 | NCBI WGS metagenome assembly CETH01 (sample SAMEA2622695, study PRJEB7988) | marine metagenome | isolation source: saline water (ENVO:00002010), including
AATGCGCACGCCGGGTGCTGCCGCCACCATAGAGCGAATGCGCCTCCCAGCGTGTGTTGTATCGATAAGTTTTTACGTAGGTAGAATCACCGCTACCCGCATTGAACGTATAGTTTTCCGCAAATGCGACACCTAACGGCGTCCAGGTTTCCGGCGTCAAATCCTCTTTTAAGATGCGCGGGGCGGTGGCAATGAGCGTCACTTGCCCCACATACCCCGGCACGCGTTTTAGTTGGTAATACTGCAACCAGCGGTTATTCAACTCATCCCACATGACACTGGGTGTTTCGTGCTGTTCGCCGCCGGTTATATCATCTCGAAACACCATGCCGTGGTGTGTCCACTCAGCCGCCGGTGCGTCTGGCCTTGAGGCGGTCGCCAAAAACGTACCAGAGTAGGAATGCCCTGCGTGGTCAGTAGACCAAAACAGGGCCACACCTTCGCCGCCATCCTGTCGCATATCGACCATCCATGCCCAAAAAATAGACGCAGCTGATTGGTCAGAATGTAAAAATATTGGGTTGTTCTCGTTTTTTATGACGGTGGGGTATTCACGCCCTGGTCCTTGCGGTGCTGTTGATGGCGAGATTGGTAGTGGTGAGCTGGATACCTGAATCGTTCCAACTGAGCCGCCAGTATCTAGATTTAACCCCAGTATGTGCAGTTGTTCGTCGGTGAGTTGGTCCATCTTCAAGCTTTGAGTGACTTTCTTTGCGGCGTAGTCTGTCAAACCGCCATTTTTTGCAATTTCAAGCCAGGTGCGCTCCAGACTTTCAAAAGTGAATGAAAAAGCAAGCTCTTCACTTTCAAAATACTTATCGGCATTTAATTCTGAATTGGCGGCATCAACGGCCTGTATAAATTCATCATTACTGGCGAGTGACTTAGCGATTAAGTCAGCGGCGTAGTCAGTTGGCCCAAGAGTATCTTTGGTAACCTCCAGCCACGTGCGTTCCAACGTTTCAGTGGTAAACGCTAGTAGGACATCATCAATATTCGTCGGCCCTTGCCCGACACCACGCTGCAATATATCTGTTTTTAAATCACCGATAGCAACCGATAAATCTTCATTGCTTGCTTTGGTGTTTAAGGGCTCCTCGGTTTCATTGGCGATGATAGTTGCCATGTATTGAAGAAAGTCGGGGTTGTCAACCAGCGGTGCGATTATTCTGGCAATCGCCAACGCGCTTGGCCCGAGCGTGTCTTTTGCCACTTCCAGCCAAGTACGCTCCATTGCTTCCGTTGTAAACGCGGCCAGAATTTCATCATTGCCGGTTTCGCCTTGCCCAACCCCTCGTTTTAAAATATCACTTTTTAAGTCAACAACTGCCGAAGATATTTCGGCATTAACGCTTTCTACAGCTTGTGATAAATCATCATTACTGGCTTTTAAAGATAAAGGCGCGCTCGTGACTTCATTAATCTTATCTTCCATTGATTGAATAAAATTAGTGTCGACAACCAGCGGCGCAACGATTCGGGCGATCGCCAGTGCGCTCGGCCCGAGCGTGTCCTTTGCCACTTCCAGCCATGTGCGTTCCATTGCTTCCGTTGAAAACGCAGCCAACAGGCTTGGGTCGCCTGTTTCACCATTACCGATACCGCGACTCAACAGGTCTGTCCTTAGCTCGGATACTGCTTCACGCACGGCCAGCGAAGTTTTAACATCGGCCATTAAATCATAGGTCGATTTTACCCAGGCCAAACCAGACCAACCGTACATGCCGTTGTATTCAGGCTTCGTATCATTCCAAACGATAGCCAGCACATCATTGTTTTCATGACCCTGGCTAATAGGCTCGCCGTATGCTGTTAACTCATTAACTGTTTCAAAGGGCATCGAGCCATTAATGAGTGTTTTCAGACCGTTGTATTTATCATCCAGATATTTATTGTAATTGGCTTCAAGCCCCAGAAATCTGTCTAAAAGGTTTCGCGCTGAATTAGTCACACTATTAACGCTATCAACCGCTTGCTTTTGTTGCTCAAATGACGTTAGTGGGGCAATAGTGGCGGGTTTATTAATGACCGCCTCACCATCCCAGTTCGCAGTTAACGTCACCGTTCTGGCTGTGTTATCCACGCTCTGCACAAATCGGGGGCGGTAGCTGTCAATCCATAGCATGCTGCCTGGGATAGCGCCAAACACGCTGTCACTGTTATTGATATGCAGCGTATTGTCACCATTGGCAATCGATATATCTGAAAGCTCGAATACGTAGCTGCTCATTACGTCAGGCTCCCATCGGTTTTAAATACTGAAAGGTTTACAACGCCACCATCAGCCTGGCCGTTAATGGTTACTGAGCCAGCGGGGTCGTCGGCGCTCGAAATCCTGAAATCGATGTTGGTACCAGTTGTTTTGCCTGGCACATCAACGAGGAACGCGGGCATACTAAAAGTCAGCGACATATTAGCGCCTGGTGGCACCGATGCGTTTTGGCTGGCAGAATCCACAACAACACCATCCACCAGCACATCAACCACAAATGTTGCTGTATCGAGGTTGTTGGGCGATGTCCATGTGAGCCGTAACGGTTCTGATTTTAAAATCCGGTCGAATGTGCCGCCGACGATTTGGCCAGCTGCGGTAACCGTTAAAAACACCTGGTGTGTCGTCGATACTGCGTTGGCTGGCTGAGTAACCGTTTTATTGATTGAGCCATACAGGCCACCGATAATATTGGCGGCATAGAACGTACCGTAGTTTTTAATGGTGTCGGCAACACTGTCGTATTCGATAAGCGGATCGCCGTTGCTATCGACAATGGTTAGTTCCGGTGCTGCCAGTGTGGCTTTGCCGGTGCGGTACCATTCGCCATTAGGCGCACGCCACTCATTGGCATTTGCCTTGGTGAGGTTATCGAAATCAGGCACGCCCATATTAAGCGTGGTAGGGCCGCGCCAATAGGCGAGATTGTCTGGCCCGAACGGCGCTTCTAAATCTTCGACAATCATTTCAGTTGCGCCGATTTTAACGGTTGCGCCATACCAAACGTGGCGGCCATGAGCGGCCAGGTATTCATAGGCGATTTCACCGGCGCGGCTGGCAAACACCAGCTCATCCATGAATAAGCGAAAGGAACTTAGGCCGCTTTCACCTGCTAATATCTCGATACCAGTAAACGAACCTTCTACTGCTACCCCGAGTTGCACTTTACCTTCCAGCAGGCCTGTTCGGGTTTCCAAAGCTTCAAAGAACTGGTGAATACTCAGTTCGTTTTCATCCGCATCGGTAATGCGCACTTCGTTAAATGCCTGGGCGAACGCCGCGCCTTCTATCCAATCGCCGGTTTGCGGGTCTTCATAGCCAATCTGTACGTTTTTAAACTCGGTGATTTGAGCCGTTACACTTGTGGTACCGACCAATTCTTTTACTGCGATAATATCCAAGTAATTCGCCGCAGCTGCGCCAGTGGCTTCGGTCACGTTATACAGCAGCGTGGAGTAATCGCCGCCCAGTTCGCCGGTTTGTTGTGACCAGTTGTTGATATCACTGGTAACGCCACTAATGGTATCGAGTAGGGTTTGCGGTAGTCCGGGCAGGGTTAAACCGCCAATGAGCTCTGGTGTCACTTCCTGATCAGAAATACCTATCAAGTTAGGCACCACAACCTGCAACCAGGTTGGATCCGGTACGCCTCTGTCGACGATGCGATACCACACGTAAAGAGTGCCTTCGTGCGGGGTGTTGGTAACCGTTAAAACGTCCGTTCGACCACCGTTTAACGCGTCGTTAAACGTGTCTTCAAACAGGAATTTCCATTCATAGGTGGCGTTGCTATGGGGCAGAGCAGGACCGGTTATGATCACGCGCCCTGGTAATAAATCTACCGTTGGTGATGCCGTTGGCGTATTGGGCTGGCCTATATTAAAAGTGATTTGTGTGGCCACACTGGTTTTAAACCGGTTTTTGGCCGCAACCGCTGCGTGATAGCTGCCCAGGGGAATATTCGCTAAATCCTGACTCAGTGCCACCGGTGTATAGCTTTGTGTGAAGGCCGGGGTGCCAGCCTGGTTCGTAATCAACACAATGTAGTTAATCACTGAAGCGGGGGCAGCATGATCCCAGGTGAGTACGCCCTGGCGATAGTCATCAGCCGGAGTTGCTGCATAGTTAACCGCATTGGGCGGCACTACATTGGTTGCATCGGGCAGGGTGGTATTGGGGGTTAAATCACCCTCCGCTGGTTCAAAATCGTCTGGGTAAATGGTTGGGCCGTCTTCAACCAGCTGTAAGTTGGTAACGTTCTTCGCTGCATCAAATTTCGCGTCTTCTACCAGGAACTCTTTGTTGATGCCAGTTTGAACATCCACAAAGATAATGTTGTTGCCGGGCACGATATCGAGGCGTAGCCCTGGCAGTGGGTAACTGCTCTGAAAGCCTGCACGGTTACGTTCCAGCTTCAGCTTGGCTAAGCGCTGGGCCTGGTGGTCTTTGGTTACCAGCTTTAATCGAATGGTGCTTTCAAGTACTGAACCGTCTTTATCGATATACGCCTGGCTTTTCACGATAGGGGCAGAGGTTAGCTGCCACTTTTTGCGTGGCGCAACGTACTCCGGGCGCACCAGGTTAGTGAGTTCACGCAGTGGGCGGTGTGGGCGATAGGAGGGCATTTCCATCGCCTCATTTACAGCCACGGTTACTGTAGCCGGGCCTGCATACATGGCTGGTTTAATATATATTTTACCACCCACCCGGTAAGGGGCTGCTCCCATGGTCGACATGATCTGGCTTAAGCCTTCGCCGGGGTTGACTGAATTGGTGAGCACACCATTACACCCAAAGCGCTGGCCTGATGCAGAATTACCATCACTGTCTGTATAAATAGCCGCTTCGGCGCAGTAGTTAGCAGTGAGTGCTACAAAGTCCCAGGGAATACGGCGCATTGGTACAGGCCGGGCACCATGAAAACGCAGCCAGTCATACGCACATAAAGACGGGTTATCGCTCCATTCCCATGTGGTGGGGTCTTCGGCCCGGTGAGCACCGCTACCGCCTTCGGTGTCATCTTTGCGAGGGTCGTACACCTTTTTACCGCGTACGATGAACTTACATTCGTTTACACCAGAAGGGAACAGCTCGCTATCAGCGCGGATTTTTAGTACAACGTAGGTTTGGTTATAGCCGATATGATCCGTTGTCCAACCATCAACATAGGTATTGGCCAGGCTATCTGTTACTACCTGATCGCCCAGGTGCACATTCATTTGCACGGCATCGCCCAGTTCGGCGACCGTTTTGCCTTCAATTTCGTAAATGCTGACAGACTCGCAGGGGTGGCCTGCAAGGTTCAGCACCATAATGTGGTATTGCTCTTTGTTGATAGTTGGCAGGGCATAGCCCACTATCTGGCCACCTACCAACCCTTCGCCGTAAATAATTTTACGTGCTTGATTTGCATTGGTAGTTAATGCCTGGTCTGAAACGGGATCGCTTGTAAAGTCTCCCATTTCTGGCGTGATGGAGTTCATGTAGGCCTGCGTGCTGGCCGCAGCCACTACACCAACGGCGATGGCAGTACCAACCGCATAACCAGCGGCAGTTGCTCCGGCATAAGCGGCAACACCTACTACTGCTACTGGCATGGTACCTCCCAGCAGCAAAGAGCGTTACGCATTGGCAGAGTCATCAAGCCATGCTCACCGGTTGCCCAGATTTTGCCAGACCATACGATACCAAGCGCTTCACCCAGTGGTGTATCGATAAGCACCAGATCCCCGCGCCCTGCCATCAAACGATGCAGTGCCGGGCCAAACTTAGCTTCTATGGTGCGTTTGATGTCTCCTTTACCGTATTTAACCAGGGCGCGTTTTGCGCCTATTCGCGTGGAGTAGTGCCCCCTGAATTCTTCGGCAAAGTCGATGCATGTCATCGCTAACACCGCATCAGCGGGGAATAAGCAACAATCAAACTCGCCCCATTTAAACGGGGTGTTTAAATGCTGTTTAATGTATTGGTTAAGGCGGCTTGCCCAATCGTTATGCCTCATGGTAATTGCCTGCCTTGTCTTGGCGGGCGACGTCCATCGCTGTAACCACCTGAATAATTGGTTTTAACTGGCAAGCTACTAAGCGGTGAACCGGCAATTACCTCTACCAGGTCAAAGAACCGGTCTCCGGGGTGCATATCCTGCTGGGCTTCGTCGGTGGTTTTGGCGGCATCAGCCGCTTGTGCCCAACGTTCTATCCAGTCAGACACAGTAAATTCCATAATAGAAGGGATCTGTTTGGTGATATCGCCGCGCTTTACTTTGCCGTCGACTATTTCGCCATCAATCACATAATCCACCCCATCAATAATGCGGCGATGCTCATCAAAGGCGACCAGGTGAATAAAACAGTCTTTGCCATTCAGGCTTTCGTTCATCACTTCCGCAAGTAATGCCGGATCCATTATCTTCAGCATTAGCCTTAAACGGTTGCTGCTGCTGTTGGCGTTTTCAGAAAAGGCGCTCATGCCTGCATATTCGCCAAGGCCGTAATATGTTTCGCCTTTGTAGGGGCGCTCACCGTGGCCACTGTGCACACGCACCCAGCCACTCTCTGCATCCACTTCTAAAAAGGCGAGCAGGCGGGATGGGCTGGCCTTGGCGGCCTCCATCATGGTGGGAGTAATTACACGTTCTATCATGCAAAGGCCTCCGCAAAATCCAGGGTAACATTGCGATACAACCGGCGATTACCCGAAAGCTGCTGTATTTGAGAGGGGTTGGTCCAGCGGCCAATGGTACGCAATGAATTAACATCAGAAACAACGGCCATGCCATCGGTAGTGAGCTGGCGTAGCTCATTGGTAAAGTACAGGCGAGTGCGCCCGGTACCATCTGCGGTTGCCTGGTCGGAGATTTCCATTAACTGGGTACCAATAACACAGCGGTCCATGGCGTCGGCTACTACCTGATTAGGCGTAAAGCCGCGAACATCAGCGTACAAACCATACTGACCAGCACCGTCAATCACCGGCGAACCGCCCCAATAACCACCCTGAGCAGTAAACAGTGAGTCACGTAAACGGGACTTATTCACCGAGCCGCGAAGTTTGCCCAAGTGCTGTTTAAGCAGCTTACCTTCATCCAGTGTGAGCACCTTAAAGTGGTACTGGATCACCCAGCGTTCCCCAGGGTTTTCGGTAATGTGCTCATGGCCAGATACATCGCTCATCTGCATATCGGTTGTGAACGCCGGTACAAACAAGCATTTGCTGATTGGGATGTCTGGAAAATCGAACGTTAAAACACTCATGCTACTAACCCATTTAAACGTTGCGATAACGGCCCGCCACTGGCGAAGTCAGATTCAAGTTCGGCGTTGTATTGACGTAGAGCGGTTTCTACTTCGGTGCGGATCTTTTGTTCTACGCCTGGCACCGCGTTGCGAGCATCGATTGAGATTTGCGGGTTGTAGTTGATTTGGCGGCCTGAATTGCCACCGGTTGATTGCGCAAGGCTTGCCAGTTCGCGGTAGTCGTCCGCCTGAGATGGGTTCAATACCATTTCATCTTTGCGTAGTAGCCAGGTGCCTTCGTGCGAGGCTGGTACTCTGTCAATGCCATCATGCGCTATACCGAGGACCGAAAGGCTTTCGGCGAGACCAACCGTGGAGGCAAGGCCTGCCATTGCGGGTGCCGAGTTAGCCCCAAAGCTGGCTAATGAAGCCATTGCCGCTGCTGGGGCATAGGCAGATGCCATTGCTGTTCCAGTTGCAACAGCCGTCGCCGTGCTTGTCGCCGCAGTTGTTGCACCAATTGCTTTTCTAATACCTGCCAGCGCGAATTCTTTAACACCAATTTCTACCAAACCGGATATGACCGTTTGGATTGCACTGCGGGCTATCGTTTTCATTGTATCGCCGAAGTTTTGCCCCTGAGTGATTGCACTTCCTACCGCGTCACCCATTCCTGCCGCGAAACGATCAAAGGTATTGCCCCACATCGCATCAAAATTTTGAGTGGTTTTTGAAATATGCTGCTCAAGTCTTTCAAGAAAGCCCAGATTAGTTTGTTCCATTTCTTGATCAAACTGTTCACCAAGAAGGCGCTGGGTATCTCTGTGGGTCTGTTTGATTTCGGCTAGCTTGTCGGTTTTCTCTTGCTCAATCTGTGCAATTAAATCCGCGTTTCCGGCAGCTTCCTCGATTTCCTTTTTATAGTGCTCCTTAATCATTGTCTCCAGTCGTTCAAATTGCTGTTGGTAAGCATCTGACTGGCGAAACAAGCTTTCATATATTGCCGCTTCTTCGGCGCTCAAACTGCCAGCTATTACCTGGCGTTTGAGTTGCAATGACCGATCAAGTGCATCGGCTTCGTTCTGGTAGCTTTCAATTGCCGCGTTAAGGCGTGTTGCATTAGCACGCTCAAAGGTCTGCGAGACTTCGTTAACGCTTTGGTTAATAGACGACACATCCAGTGTACTGTTGAATAGCGCTTCCTTGGTTTGCGCGAAAGTATTGAGTTCTTCATTAACATTTTCAATTTGTTCCTGAAGTTCGCCCAATGCCTTGGAATCATTTACCGCTTGAGTTATGCCTGAAAACTGGCTGGTAGCAGGGGAGGCGTTTGCGTTCGCTTGCTTCTGGCGCTCAACTTCGGCGTTATACTGCTTTTGTAGGTCTACCAGCTTGGCCCTGGCTGTGATCTCTTTTTGAGTGATTTTTTCTATTTCAATGGCGCGTCCTTGCGCTCCCAGCTCTTTGAACTTATCAATGAGGTTCTGGATTTCTTTGCGGTGCGCTGCGGTTTTTTCGGTGGCATCTTCCTGCTGGTGAGTAAAATAATAAAGCATTGTGCCAGCGGCCAACGCGATGCCCGCTGGACCGCCCAGCGCAAGCATTGCCGTATTTAAACCGCGAACACTCAACGCCAGTGCATTGGTGGCTATGGTAGAAGCAGATGCTCTGGTGGCCTGCACACCTAACGCAGCACTTAGCCCAGTTACCGCTGGCGTAGCCAGTAAGGTTTGTTTTAACAGTGCCCCTTTGGCAACTGTCGAACTAACCAGTGCGGCTACATATCTGGCACCCACCAGGGAAGCAATTAGCTGAATCCCTTCGGCCAGCACATCGATATTTTCGCCTAGGGCAACGATTCCTTCAGATAGGCTTTCTGTGACGCCTAGCGCTTCATCCTGCTGACCAATAAAGTCGACGAGGTTATTTTTTGCCACGGTAAGGCTTTGCTCCACCGTCATCGACATACCGTTAAAGCGACGGTTTATTTCATCAGCGCTGTTTGTTAATGCACTGAGTACTACATCAGCCGTTAGCTTACCTTCAGCGGCCATCCCACGAAGCTCACCCTGTGTTACGCCAAGTTCTTTCTGGAGTGCTCGCATAATTTCAGGTGCTTGCTCTGAAACTGAGTTGAACTCTTCGCCTCTAAGAACCCCAGACGCTAGACCTTGATTTAATTGGACAAGCGCTGCATTTGCTGAAGCTGCTGAAGCACCGCTTAAAGCAAGCGTTTGATTGATTGTTTTGACGATATCGACCAATTCCTGATCGGTATCAACCAACTGGCGAGCGTTTCGCTGAAGCGTTGCATAAAGATCAACTGTTTCACTCATACCTGTGCGAGTCTCATTCGCCACTGCTAATAAAGCACGCTGCGAGCGTTCGAGCGCCTGGGTATCCTCTGCAACATCATTGAGCTTATTGCTCATTAATGTTGCCTGGTCTGCAAAATTAATCAGATCACGAACCGCGAACGCACTGGCAATTGTTGCGCCAATGGCAAGTGCCTGGTTGCGCATTGACGCAAACGAATTCGATGCTACATCGACCTCGCGAGACATACGGTTAACTTGGCGGCCAGTAGCATCTGCTGAATTGCCAAACTTGGCCACCTGGCCCTGGGCGTTTTTAACTTCGCCCACAAGGCCAGAGCCATCAGCTTTCAGTCTTAACCCTACTACCAAATCACTCATTTCTTCGGCAACCTATCGTTTCGCTCTTTCGCTACATGTTTGGCTAACAAGCGAAGACCTATATAGTCTTCAGTTGTAAATTCTCTGTTTGCCAGGCTGGCATCTGATTGAACTGCCTGAACATCAAGCCCACGGCACCAACCATTGCAGTACACAAATAAATCCTGTACCTCAGCAAACCACTGGATAACTGGCCAGTTTTGCGCATATATCTCGAAATGGTCGTCTGTTTGGTGCGCTTGTTTAACGGTTTGAATGGCATCGTTATCAGCTCCCATTTCTTGCATCTGGGCTATTAGCTCTTCAACTTCTTCAGAGCTGGTTTGCGGCCCATTCACCCAGTAACAGGCCGCATCAATTAGTTTTTTTCCCGGTACCCACCTGCGGCCTCATGATAGGCAGCAACAAAGCCAAGTCGTACATACCCGGCACTCTTGAATAAGCGGTGTTTTGTTTTTTCATTGCAAGGAATGGCTAAGCCCGCTTCGTCTTTAATGTCGCCGCCAAAATCAACGACGACGGCACACAGAAACTCGATATCAGAGACTTTCTTGAGTGCTTCATATTCGTCAGTGGTAAGAATTTTGAACTTCGCCTGGCACTTTACATCCTGAAGTTCGCCACCATCTGTTGGCATTTTGATAGTGACCGGCCACCAGACCGTGTTTTCTTTTTTGAGCACAAAAGCCATGGTTTACCTCATTTAATGAAGCCGTCCCTGGCTTACTTGAAAGACTGTTTAGCATCCATCAGCCGTTGCTATCGCCCAGCGGGGCACGTTGTATCAGGCAGTGGTTAAAACGCTGTCGTTACCGCGAATTACCCGAAAACCAATATCCCAGCACTGCTTGCCTTTTTGCGGGGAGGACTGAATAGTCAGCAGCTGAACACCTGCGCTTGCTTCTTTCACAATCTCACCAGCAGCAATGCCGTGGGTAATTTCAAAGGGCACCACTGATGCTGCTTTAATCAGTGCAAATGGGTCGAAGGTAGAAAGCGCCGGGGCTTCGATAATAAACTTGCCTTCCTCGCTCCAGTCATCAATGTAGATTTGATTAATTTCGGTGCCTTCGTCATGCTCAATACTGTTATTGTCGGCCAGCTCGTACTCATAGAGGTTGAGCGCCTGGCCATCGAGCGTGAACGTGGTGTTGGCCTGACTAAATGGCAGCGGCTTTTGAAACGCGGTAAAGCTTGGTGTAGGTGGCGCACCTTCTACGGTGTCGCCATAGATACCCTGTATTTCAGCGGTGATTTTAGGGATTTCGCCCATTTTGCCCGCTTTCGACAAACTCGCTTTTCCGGCTAACAGGATGTGCCACATGCCTTCCCAGTAGAAATACACGGTGCCGTCCAACTCGTTGGAGGCATTCAGGATCCGGTTATGGGTAACATCACTAACATTAACCGTTTCATCCCGTGCTGCAAGTTGCACTAACGGGCTCCACGCTGCCGGGGTAACGTCGGTTCCAGAGCCTGCCCATTCAACCGGAGCGGTGATCGTAATTTTTTCACCGGTTTGAATAACCGGCTGGCCGCCTGACTGGCCATCATCCAGATCTCGCGTGATTTGTTCGCTCTGATACGGGTTAACTGCAAGGCCGGTAGTCAGAATGGCCACCGGCGCAGCACCGTTGGCAATATAATCGGTGCCTTTGTCATCTACCTGGCGCTTAAGCGCCATCATGATGAACTTGCGCTTATCTTTGTAACCTGGGGTAATGCTCATGCTTTAGTCTCCAGCGCTTTGGCTTGTTTGGCCGTGGTTTCGGTAGGGCGGTCTTCTACGTGCACCACCTTAAGCTGGTAATGGGCGCTAATTTGCGCTTGCTTACCGGCACTGAGTTCGCCGTCTTTAAACTTGTTTTCGCCTGGCGCAAAGTCGATAGCTGCGCGGCGCACGGGGTGCTCACTACTGTTAGTCACAATAATCATCAGTTAACTCCTTGGTACCAGGTGTTGGTTGTAAATCGGTCTATCCACCACAAGCCCTGGGGGGC
>CETH01183972.1_pt1 | contig 11919 bp, 10 predicted proteins | sample 361461 | NCBI WGS metagenome assembly CETH01 (sample SAMEA2622695, study PRJEB7988) | marine metagenome | isolation source: saline water (ENVO:00002010), including
CCAATTACATCTCCAATAGCAAAAATATGCTCTAAATTTGTTTTTAAATCATCATTAACTTTTACTCTTCCTCGAATCGTTTCTAAATTTAAAGCACTTAAATATTCTAAATTTGGAACAACACCAATTGCACTTAAAACACAATCAGCTTCTAGTTTTTCACCATTTTTTAAATTGAATTCTAATTTTCCAGAATCTAAATCATTAATTGAATCGATTACAGTTTCTAAATGAATATCTATTCCAGCTTTTCGATATTGAGAAATCAAATATTTACCAAGATCCGAATCGTAAAAATTTAAGAAATTATCAGCTAAATCAACGATTGTTACTTTCACTCCAAATTCATGAAAAAAAGTTGCAAACTCAACTCCAACAGGTCCTCCACCCACAATCAAAATTGATTCTGGCATTTGTGTCATTTCAAAAATATTATCTGAAATTAAAAATCGTTTATCATCGTCTTTGAAGCCTGGAAACTTTCTCGAATTAGCACCCGTAGCTAATACAAATTTATCAGCCGTGTAACGCTGTCCATCTACCTCAATAGTATTTTGATCTATAAACTTTGCAAAACCTTCTATAAACTCAACCTTATCATTCTGGGTCACTCTTTGATACCCATTGCGGAGTTTATCCATAACCTCTTGTCTTTTAGCAATCATTTTTGGAAAATCTAAAACAGGAGTTGTATCTTTTAAATCAATCCCAAACTCATGCAGACGTTTAGCATGTCGAAACATTTCTGCAGAATACAACATAGTTTTCGCTGGAATACAGCCACGATTCAAACAAGTACCACCAATCTGTCGATACTCAACAAGACCAACCTTTTTTCCATTTCTCCCTAAAATACGGCTACATTCAACTCCTCCGGGACCAGCTCCAATTACTAGTACATCATAATGCATAAAAAAAAAATTAGATTTGCCTAAATTATAGCAAACCTAATTTAAAAGTTAATACTTCATGAAAATTAATCACCCAAAGTAATAGTCATCCCACCAAGTGCAAGAATATCTTCAGACTTTAAAGTTTAATAGAGTTCGACTTTGATATATTCCTTAAATTCAAGATAGCTATTTACTTCAAATCAATACAAAAATCCTGAAACATTGTAAATATTTCGCACTTATCAATTACAAATGATCATGGTCATGGTCATGGTCATCACCATCACCTTGATGATCAGAATCATTATTATCAGACAAAAAGGACAGTTCAATACCATTCATTCTTTGCTTTTGTTCATCTAACAAACGAACCAGAGTATGATTATCAAAACTTAATCCATTTCGGTGAAGTTCAAAATGAACATGTTTGTTAACTGCTTTATTAGGCCTACCACCTGTATTACCAACTAAACCTAAGACTGTACCTGCTCTTACAATTTGACCTGGAACAACAGAAACCAAGTGCATATGTGAATAATATTGATAAATATTTGTAACCGGATTATAAATAATTAATCCATTTCCAGCCTTTGGACTTAAGCCTTGACCATTATAATTAGTTCTTTGTCTACCACTCCAATTATTACCAACTGCCAAGACAATTCCAGATTGATAAGCAAGTAATTCAGGACCGATTTGGCGTCCCCTAACTACTTTACGAGGCTGAAAAAACACATCTAACGCATCACCATGAGCATGCTCAAGTTCACGCCCCCTACCATAATTTCCAGTAGATCTTTCACTAAAAACATAAGAAGTTTCATTACCCGACAAAGAACTAAAAGTTCTAAAAAAGCAATTCAACACAGCCTCATGTTTAGATTGAAATCTTTTAGCCTTAATAAAATTTGAGTATAAACTTTTATATTTTTGACAATAACGATTATTAACTCTACAACGATTAGCAATCTGCCTTAAACGTCTCTCAAATTTAATACTGTAATACATACCAAGAGCATAATCTAAATTAGGTACAACAAGAGACCTTACCTGTTCCAATGTACAATTATTTAACTCAACCTGTTTTTTCAAATAAACAAAATATGAATTTAAATTACTTAAATCCAAGTGCTCTATATTGTTATAATCAATAGATTCAATAACGCTATCTAAGGTCAAATTAAGTTCAGTAGTCGAAACATTTGAATCCATCAAATTAGCATCATCAACTGTAATTTCAGTACCATTTACTTCTACATTGGAAGATTCCTCGGAAGATCTAACAGATCTATCACCCTCAGATGATAAAGGTTCTGTATTTGTATTAGTATCTGTATTAGTATTAGTATTTGTATTAGTATTTGTATTAGTATTAGTATTTGTATTAGCATCAATACTATCTTCAATTACAGGTTCCATTGCTACAATTCTTTCCCTCACAACAGTCTGATTTTGACTAGGTTGAGGACTACTTACCTCGACAGATTCATCCTCTGTATCTGATTCTTCAGTACTACTTACCTCGACAGATTCATCCTCTGTATCTGATTCTTCAGTACTATCTCCATGAGACCTAACTAATAAAGATCTTAGGTATTCTTTTAATTCGGAAAAACCATTATTAAAACTTATCATAGCATAAATTGTAATAGGATCAGGTATACCATTTACCTCTATTTGAGAAGCAAATCCAGGATTAAGTTCAGATTTAACCTTTTTTTGAAACCTTATGATAGAACAAATTGTATAAGGATCAAGATTACCATCCAAATCTAATAAAGATAAAAGGTTATCTTTCATCACATTATTCATCAGAAATTGTATGCATAATAAGTAAGCATTTGAATATGGAGTATTTAATGACCAACCCTGTTCTTTTATACCAGATAAAATTTCTTGACATTTAGATATAGAAATAGTGCCATCAAAATTTTTATCGATAGTCTTAAATTGGTTTCTTACTGATGAATTTAACTCTACTGGTAATCTTTGGGAATTTACGTTAGAAATTGAGGCAACATCTAATCTATTTGAATTATACACTCTCATTGGTTACTTTATAATATAATATAACATTATAACACAATATAGTAAAAATGCAAAATTAGATTAATTAGTTTAAATGTTTAGCTACAATTATTTAAAAGATAAAGAGAAAAAATTAAAATTCAAATAATCAAAAAATAATTATCATAAGAATTTAATATTGATTGTAAGACTCTAAATAAATGCCAAATTCAAGACCGATAAAATTTTTCTAAATAAATCAATACTTCAAATTCCAATCATCTGAAGAATATTTTTCAGATTGAAGCTTTTCAATATTAGAATTAAAATTGGCAATATCTAAATCCTGAAATTCAGAGAAATTAAAATTTTTAAGAAATTCTTGTTTAAGAATTTTTGAAATCTCATCAAATGAAATTGGTTTTTCTAAATGCTGATTAATTCCAGTCACACGTTTTTTTACACTTTGAATTAATTTATATTTCATTTTTTCATCTGGAACTTTTAATAAAGAAAACATCAAATCAACATCCACATCCAAAAGCAAAGTTCCATGTTGTAAAACGCAGCCTTTTTTTCGAGTTTGAGCATTACCAGAAATTTTTTGATTATTTAAAACAATGTCATTCAAGGGTGCAAATTCTGCATCCAAATTTAATCTCTTCAATCCAGAAATAATTGAGTAACAAATTTGTTCATAGCTTTCTAAAATGTTTTTACTAAGTAGTTTTTCAGGAAGAATCAATGTATAAGTAAATTGATTTCGATCGTGCATCACAGCTCCCCCACCAGTAATCCTTCGCACACATTCAACTCCAACTTGATTAGCCTTTTGGGTATCTATCTCAAGTTCCATTCCTTGGAAATAACCAATAGTACAACTTGTAGGTTTAAAACCATAGAATCGTAAAACTGGAATTCCGGTTTTAGATACATAATCCAGTAAAACTTCATCACATGCAAAGTTAAAACTTGCACTATTAAAACCGGTATTTAAAAATTTAGCTTTCATATTGCATAGTTAAAAAATCATATAAATCTTGTGGTTTAAAGCCAAAAACTTGGATTTGATTATCCGTTAAAAACCTTTCTAAATCCTGAGTAAAATTTTTACTCATATCCAAATTTAACATAAACTCTTCAAGTATTTCTAAGCTGCTTTCAGGATGCATAAAAAAATCTCCGCGCAGTTTAAATTGTTCAATTTTAATACCAGAAAACTCTACATAAATTTTTAAAAGTTTTCCGTTCTCAGGTTTATAATTTTTAAATTCCATAAAATTAAATTACTTTAAATTAAATTTTTGTTTCAAAAAATCAATCTCATCTCGAAGCTCGGCTGCCTTTTCAAATTGTAAATTTCTAGATGCAAAATCCATTTGAGCTTCAAGTTCTGTAACCAATCTTTTTTGATCTTTTTCTCGAACATTTTTATTATCATATTTATGAACTTCTTCTGAGTCTCTTTCACCTTTTTTAGAAGTCTGAGAAATATCTTTAATAGCTTTTTTAATACTTTGTGGAGTAATACCATGTTTTTTATTATGAGCCTCCTGAATCTCACGCCTTCTTTGAGTTTCAGCGATTGATGATTCCATAGCTGGTGTAATTTCATCACCATACATCACAACAAAACCATTAATATTTCTGGCCGCTCTACCAATTGTTTGGATTAATGCTGACTCCGATCTTAAAAAACCACGCTTGTCGGCATCCAAAATTCCTACAAAAGAAACCTCTGGTAAATCCAGACCTTCTCTTAAAAGATTAATTCCGATAATCACATCAATTTTCCCCTCTCTAAGTTCTCTTAAAACTTCAATTCTTTCAATTGTATCCACATCACTATGCAGATATTTAACACTTACACCTTTTTTAAGCATGTAATCAGTTAAAGCTTCTGCCGATTTTTTAGTTAAAGTTGTAATCAATGCTCTCTCTTTCTTTTCTACAACTTTTAAAACTTGCCTATATACATCATCAATTTGACCTTTGGTTGAACGAACTTCAATTACAGGATCTAATAATCCAGTAGGCCGAATTATTTGCTCTATAATATCAACTGGATCAGTATTGGCTTTTTCATATTTACCTGGAGTTGCAGATACAAATACCGTTTGCTTCATATGACCTTCAAATTCCGTAAAATTAAGCGGACGGTTGTCTTGGCAAGAAGGAAGTCTAAAACCATGCTCAATAAGATTGACTTTTCTAGAACGATTTCCTTCATACATAGCTCCAAATTGCGGAACAGTAATATGGGACTCATCAATTACCATTAAAAAATCATCTGGAAAATAATCAATTAAAGTTGCCGGCTGACTCCCCGCCTCTCTCTGATTAAAATACCTAACATAATTTTCAATTCCTGAACAATACCCAGTCTCTAGTAACATTTCAATATCGTATTCAGTTCTAGTTTTAATTCTTTCAGCTTCAATCACTTTTCCAATTTTTTTGAGCTCCTCGTAACGAATCTCCATATCTTCTCTGATTTTACCCACAGCAGCTTTTATTTTCTCATTAGTTGTCACAGCATGTTTAGCCGGAAAAATTGTTACTTCATCTAATTCACGTATTACTTCTCCTGTAAAAGAATCAGTTTCACGAATTGTTTCGATTTCATCACCAAAAAAATCTAAAGAAATAATATTATCAGAATTTGGAGGGAAAATTTCTACCACATCTCCAAGCACATGAAACATCGACTGCTTAAACTCTAATTGGCTACGAGTATATTGCATATCTGTTAAATGTCGAAGTAATTTATCTCGATTTCTTTCTTCCCCTTTTTTAAGAGTAATACTTACATTTTGATAATCCTCTACCGATCCAAGTCCATAAATACAACTTACAGTAGCCACAATAATTACATCCTTACGTGTTAAAAGATTCACCGTTGCAGCATGCCGAAATTTGTTAATTTCTTCATTAATTGAAGAATCTTTTTCTATGAAAGTATCTGTAGCTGCAATATAAGCCTCTGGCTGATAATAATCATAATAAGACACAAAGTAATTTACTGCATTATTTGGGAAAAAATCCTGCAGTTCAGATGCTAATTGCGCAGCTAAAGTTTTATTATGAGCCAAAACCAAAGTTGGCTTTTGCAATTTAGTAATAACATTTGCCATTGTAAAGGTTTTACCGGTACCTGTAGCACCAAGCAAGGTAGTAAAACGATTACCCTTTTCTAGTTTTCCATATATATCCTCAATGGCTTGAGGCTGATCCCCACTGGGTTTGTATTTTGAGACTAATTCAAACATATTTTTTTTAAAAAATTATAACAAAACCATTTAAATATGCAAATTCAAAGCCAAAAAACCCATTTTTCTTGCCAAATATAAAAACATGACTTATTAAATAAAAAAAATAAAAATTAAAAATGCCAAAAAGAAAAAAACACAAAACTAAAGTTAAAATTCTAGAAGCAACCAACGAATCTGGATTAACCAAAGTACAAAGACAAGCAATCGATCAATCCGAACATGTAGTTTTTCAGTTTCCTTTTATGAATCATGAAATTCAAGGAGTATTAAACATGGTTAAAAACCGACAAATCAAACCTGAAATGATTCCAAGTAACTTTCCATCTACTCACAAAGCTATTTTACAAAGTGTATATAAAAGAAAAAATAAACCAGCCTATTTCGTTGCAATCGAAGACACATCTTACCAAGCACACTTAAGAGACACACTAATCCCAAGCCTAGAATCCTTCACTGAAGCTGAAGACATGTTTTACTTTGGAACTTTAGAAGAAACAATTCAAGCCTCTAAAAAAGCTTTTGAATCTTTTGTAAGCTACAAACAAGGAATTGAAATGCAAGTCATGCAGGACATTACAGATATTTCCAATAAAATTTTAAGCCAAAACCCTTCTAATATTTGTTATCTAACCCAAGGCGAATCACCACAAATCACAGACTCCTTATATAGATGGTATACTGAAAGAGAAAACACTCAAACATATATTCAAAAACCTTTTACTTTAGACTTTAGAACCGAGACCTATAGAAAGTTCACAAATAAAAAACTAGAAAATGAAGATTATACACTAAATAATTTAGATTATTTAAAATTAGTATTATTTCATACACTACTGAATTTAGGCATGAATGAAATTGACTTCCCAACTGAAAATTTTAAACTAGAATCTCCTTGGTTAAACCAAACACGGAATCATATTATCAACTCATTTTCATTTACAGATATCCAAAAACTCCATTTAGAACACCAAGATCATTGGTTTGGATGGAACAAATCAACCATCATTACCAAAGAATTTGAGAAAAGATACCCAAGACAAAAACAAGCATCTTTTGTTTTAGCTCAAAAATACCTACAAAGCGGTTTTAATATAATCCAGGAAGCAGATCCAAAATAATCTTGTATTTTCTTGAAATTTAAGCCAAACTAGGCTTATGCACCCGTAGCTCAGCTGGATAGAGCAGTGGCTTGCGGAGCCAAAGGTCACAGGTTCAAATCCTGTCGGGTGCACCATATATTCATAAGTATGAAACACTAAAAATCACTTAATTAAGTTATGTGATATTAATTTATAAGTCATATTATTAAGAAATAAAATAAATTAAATTTAATCAAATGAATATTAAACAAGTAAGCTAGTAAATTTTTCCAAATTAAATCATACTGATCTGGAATATAAAAACTCACATGTTAAACAAAGTTACAAATTTAGTTTACAATCAAAGAAAGTCGCTTATAAACCCTCAAATCCAAGAATACATTTCAAGTTCAGATGTAATATTAGTTTACGACTCAAAGACTACACAAGAATTAATTCGCCAATACAGAGAACTTAGTAAAGGTGTTATCTCACCATCAAACATAGAGTCTACTCACAGCTCTGAATTTTTAAATTATTTTTATAAATTAAAAAAAACTGTCATACCATTCAACCCTCCAATAGACCAAATCTCTCATAATCCATACCGAAAACTAATTAGAACAAACCTTGAACAAGAACAAAAAATCTGCAGTGAGTTCATTGATAACCAACCATATCAAGCACTAACTACAAGTAGCTTTTCGATAAACATGTATAATCAAAGTTTTACGTATTTATATAATTATCTAGAAAATTACCTTGAAGAAATCCCATATATCATTCAAGACATCAACCAAAACCTTGCATACTCTAGAAAACAAATTTTAATAATTTCAAACCCAAATCTATTAGAATTTAAATTTATGAAACCTAATCTGATAGATAAAACAATTTTTACAGAAAGCTACTTTAACCTCAGTATTAGACACGAAATCTTTAGAAGAAACGTCTTAGATTTAGAAGTACCTGAAAGCTTAATATATGGGTATATAATCGAATGCAGCTTAAAAAATCTATCCCAAGAAAAAAAACTTAACTATGGAAGAAATCGTAAATACCCTTATCGAAAAACCATAACAAGTTTAACTTTTGAAGAATTTACAGAACTATCAAAGCAAATCTCACAAATCTCAAACACTGAACAAATAACATCAACCACTACTTACTTCCTAGATACCCTTGCAAAAAATCAAGAAGCTTAATATAATTGTCATACAAAAGTGCACCTATAGCTCAACTGGATAGAGCATCGGTCTTCGGAACCGAGGGTTGGGGGTTCGAATCCCTCTGGGTGTACCATTTTAAAAAATAAATCAACTCTCTAAAGCAACTACGTTAGTTAAGCTAGAGTAAAAACCAAAAGAATCTATATAATAAACTTCAGACTCAAAAACCTTACTTTTAGTCGAAGATAGTTTTTTAGGTATTAAAATTCCTCCCTGTTCAAAAAAAGTAGAATAGGCTTCCGACATTCCTACATCTGTAAACCATACACTAGTCCCTCCTGGAAACTTAAATCTTTTAATTTCATCTACTACGCAATGACCAACAATCAACCTATCAATTCCAGCAACCTTAAAGTAATCCTCTGTAATTAATAACTCGACCTGACTTAAGCCAGTAAAATCTTTATTTCTAAACCAAAATGGTGAAGCTTTTTGCGTACCTCCACTCGACTTTGAAACTGTGTCATAAGAATTAAACAAAGTAAAATCTCCATCAAGTGCCATTTGCAAAGCATTAGAAAATTCTAAACTCATCTCCTCAAGCCAATTTTCAACAGTAAAAGACCGAGATTCAATAAAATTAGAATCAATCCCTCCATGTATAAAAAGATTTCCATCTTCATAATGGCTCAATTGAAGATGACTTAAAAAACTTATAATTTTTGGATCTGCTAAAATTTCATCAAACATTGAAACAAAATCAGAGTAATTTTGAACAAAAAAATCAAAAAAACTATCTTTATGAGATCTTTTAAATCCAGTTTTAAAAATTTTACTCATTTCAAGTAATAAGCTTTCAAATAGCGGACAGATATGTTTTGCTAAGGAAACTAAAGTTTTAAAACCTCCATTAAAAATCCAAGCAAAAATATTATTAAAATCTTTAGTCACCAAGGCTCTCAACATAATAGCTTCATGATTACCCATTAAAGTTATAACATTATAATTTCTACGAAGATCTAAAACTTGCTCTATAACTTCCATAGAATATCTTCCCCTATCTACAAAATCACCAAGAAAAATAATATCATTTAGATTAAATCCTTCTTCAAAAACAAACTTCTCAGTATTAAAAAGAGTTTCATTAAGAGATAAAACAGAACCATGAACATCAGGAATCACCAAGGAATAATCTTTTTTGTTTGAAAGGGCAGATGGAAAAACTGAGTTGGGTATTGATAATGACATAACTTGAAATAAATTAAGAATGTTTTTTAATGTAAAAACTTCTTAACTTATACAACAAAACAAAACAAAAAGCAACTACTAACAAAGTGAAAATTTTATCTAATCCAAAAAATCCATCAAGAATATAATCTAAATTTTTTAAAGAGTAATATCCAATTAAAACATAAAAGGTATCTCTAATTATATTACCAATCATCGTTCCGATAAAAAACTTACGAATATCATATTTTAAAATACCAAAAATACCTGAAAAAGGCGCAGATGGAATAAAAGGCAAAGCTCTCAAGACAGATATCCAAAAAATTCCATATCTTAAATTATTAATTTTATCAGAATAAGTCAGAAATAATTTTTCAGATAATCCAAAATAATTTCCATATTTATGAATAAAAATATCTTCTAACTTAAATCCTATAAAATATAAAACTAAAGAACCAATAGTCTTACCAATTGCACCTAAAAATCCAATTAGAATTAAATACCAATAACCTACTTCCATTGCAGACAAAGTACTACCTGCAAAAGTCATAATCACAGGACTTGGAATCGGTGCAATCACTTCTTCTACAATACCACCTAAAAATACAAACCATTCAAGTGAAAAGATTTCCGAAAAATTCTGTATATAATCAATAATTTTTTCCATGCATAGATTATATCAAAAAAATTTTAGAAATAAAGTTCTAAATTAATAAATCTAAATCAGCCTGAATATCTTTTGACCTTTGTAAAAAAGAGGCAGAAACAACACTTAAATCCTTCGGAATATGTTTTATTGACTCATCGTTAACCCCACCATCTACACAAAACTCAATTTTTGGATTAACAACCTTAATTTCATCAACTTTATCTAAAGCAGATACTATGAATTTTTGACCTGAAAAACCAGGAAAAACAGTCATAATCAAAACTTTATCTACTAATTTTAGAAACTTATCATATACAGAAATTTTCGTATCAGGATTAACAGCTAAAGCAATTGGCAGATCAAACTCTAAACATTTTTCAATTTCTTGAGGTTCAATTTCAACATGTATATAGATAGCTTTAAGATTTTTTCTTAAATTCTCAAATTTGTGTAAAATTTGTTCACATAAAATTGAAGGCTTATTTACCATTAAATGTAATTCACAGGACTTAGAAAAATTTAAAGAATTTAAAAAATCTAATCCATAGGATAAATTAGGAACAAAATTAAGATCCATTACATCTAGATGCCAAGAATCAAACTCAAATTTTTCAAATTCAATTATTTTTGATTGAATTTGACTTATTTCTAAACCCAAAATAGAAATTCCTACTTTTCGCATCTTAATTATTTAATTTTTTTTCTACAAAATTATTAACAATTTTAGTAGCAGATTCAATTGGAGTACAGTTTGAAGCCACACATAATATATTTTTTCTTAAAGAATCATCCAGCTCTGTCTCTTTAAGATTCTCACATAAAACAGGGTGTAATCCATCCATCAATTTTGAATAATCACATAAATCAGAACCAATAGAATCAATCAAAATTCCAACTGCTGGTTTATTTTGAACAACTTTTTCACCTACTTCTCGGGCTAAAACAGGAATTTCAATTTGCTCTTCAATCCTAAAAACTCCAAGATCGACAATGTGAAGTTCACTATAATTTTCTTTTAGGAAGTCAATAATCTGATTTTTTAAAACATATCCCTTACTGTCAGCACCAATATAAACATTTTTTAACATAAAACTCTTTAATTCAATTTATTATAACATATTTCAAAGCAAACTACAATTTCATGCTTGAAATCTCATTTACATAAGGAATACCTTCTTGTTCAAAAAACTCGATATAAAGATCAATAATTCTATTAAAGGTTTCTTTACTATCAGATTCAATTCTCATACTTATTTTATCCTCGGTATTTGAAGCTCTAAAAGTTCCCCAAGAAAAATCATCAAACTCTACAAAAGAGCCGTCAATGTCTTTTACAGTTGCACCTTTTGATTCAAAAAATTCTTTAGAATTAGTGACATAAATAGGTTTTTTATCAGAATCTACAGCATATCTAAACTCAGGGGTATTAAACATTTGTCTAAAACCAGAAAAGAACTCAGAATAAGTTTTATCATCTTGTGAATAGATTTCACAAAGTTTTAAAGCCGCATACATTGCATCGTCAAAACCAAAATAATCTTCACCAAAAAAATAGTGCCCAGACATCTCCCCTCCAAATTTAATATTTTCTTGGTGCATATATTGCTCAATCAAAGAATGTCC
>CETH01059352.1_pt1 | contig 11916 bp, 10 predicted proteins | sample 361461 | NCBI WGS metagenome assembly CETH01 (sample SAMEA2622695, study PRJEB7988) | marine metagenome | isolation source: saline water (ENVO:00002010), including
GACCTTCGGATTAGGAATCCGACGCTCTATCCTGCTGAGCTACCGGGGCAATTCTTAATAATTAATTATTACAAAGCTGCGATTAACAATCACACGATTATTGACATAATTCAGATATAAGTGGATAAATATAGAATGATTAGATCACTCAGCAGGGGTTTAGATATTCTCACTATCCTAAATAAGAAAGGAAATGCAAGTGCATCTGAGATATCAGACTCGCTTAGAATGCCTCGTTCTACTGTCTACAGAATACTTGAAACTCTTGTTAATAAAGGATTCATCTATCAACATAAATCAGACAAAAGGTTCAGATTGACCGATAAAATTGCAACGCTCAGCGATGGCTATACTGAGGAAGATCATATGGCAAATATAAGCAGGGACTACCTGGAAAAATTTACTGAGAAATTCCAATGGCCTGCAACTCTTGCGACATTATCTGGTTTATCAATTGTTGTAAGAGAAAACACTGATCTTGAGAGTCCATATGCAGTTGAACAATTTACCATTGGCTACACACTGCCAATACTTGGCACAGCATCTGGTTTCTGTATTCTTGCATTTATGAAGAGTGATGATCGTCAATTACTAATTGATACTATTTTATCGTCTGAGGACGGAAATAAAGATGAATACGATCAGTTAAGCATCCAAAGAGAACTGAAAACAGTAAAGAAAAATGGATATGCTGTAAAAATTAGGACACGACGTTATACAGACCAGACAGCCCTTTCGGTGCCAATCAAAAACTCTAAATCAATCATTAAAGGCGCCTTAACAGTTAGATATTCATCATCAGCATATGATTTAGATGATGCCATTAAACTTTTCATCCCAAGTTTGAAAGAAGCATCAGATGAAATTGCTACAAAAATAGATACTCACAAAGAAAAGGCACTTAAAAGTATTCAGTTCGACTTATAAGATTTAATTTAGATGTGACTATTAGCCTGCTCTATATATGAATCTGTAATTTCTGAGCGTGTAGCCCACCAAATACCATCAAGTTGCTTAGCTGCCTCAAGAAATTCCTTTATTGCTCTTACTCGGTATGCCCTTCCGCTTACATGAGGATGTAGTCCAATGTTCATTATCTTTGATGTTTTTTCGCTTTCATCATATAAAACATTCATTTCTTCAATAAGAATATCTCTAAATTCATTGGTGGTGTGCCCTCGTCTTGTAAGAAGTGTAAAGTCATTGATTTCATTACTATATGGTATTGAAACAATCTCGCCAGATTCAGTCTCAATGATATATGGTTGATCATCATTCATTGCGTCACAATAAAACTTCAGGCCATTCTTTACTAAGATATTCGCTGTATTTTCTGTGCCTCTAAGTGATGATGAAAGCCAACCCTCTGGTGTTAACTTGGTTGTCTTCTTATAAACAGAGAGTGTATTTTTTATGACCTCTTCTTCCTTATCTGGATCATCAAAATGTTGAGATAGGAGTTCACCTTGTTCAAAATTATGAGGAATAATTGATAGGCCTCTATCCAAGGCAGCTTGAACCATCTCATATCTATCCATACATGTTTTAGCATTTACAGTACATTCTGGCTTAATATTTAATTCATCAAAGATATCTAATAGCCTCCAAATTCCTACTCTTTGTCCATATTCTCTCCACATAAAATTTGGAAAGTCAGGAACATTTCCTGGTAACAAGTCTGGAAGTATTGATGGACCACCGGCATAGTAAGGCTCATTGGTATCTTTAACAAGATCCCACGTTTCTAAATTAATAGTTATGATTATGGCCAGTCTCTTATTGTTAGGCCAACTGAGCTTCCCTCTGGAAGGAAATGGAGAATAAGGGTATTTCATAACCTTCAGAATGTCAGATAAGCAATTTTTTTCAATACTTTGGATGTATTTTTCTCAAAATTGATACAAATAGTATTTAAAATAAAATTACCGGAGATTTAAGATAATGTAGAAAGAAAATAAAGGATTCTTAATGAAAAGAAGAGATCTCATAAAAACCAGTCTTTTAGGCACTGCAATTGCTTCGTTTGCTAGCCCCTCTATAAAGTCACAAACAGATCATAAAAATCATCTTGCAGCTCATTTGAGAGCAGCAGAAATAGTAAAAAAGGGACCACCCCTCAACTTAAATCAAGCATATAAAGTACTCAATGAAGAAGGGCTAGATGGATTAATCGTTACTCTGCCCAAAAATATATTTTATTTCACAGGATACTATGATCATTTAGCTGTAAGGTATTCTTCGCCTTCTTCCTTTGTTCTTTTAAGTAAAGATGAAAATAAGAAGATGTGCATTGTAATGAATCAATTTATTTATTACTTCAGCTTCATTGACGGTGATTTCAACCTGGATTCAAAGGATTATCTATTTACAGGATGGAATAAAAACAATACTGGTCTAGAGGGAAAGCTCAGCAATAATGAGATTCGGGAACCCATTCCTTCTCCCCCTTATACTTGGACGAGTTTTAAAGAGCATCCTATAAACTCAATAGAAAAAAATCGACTACAGACTCTAGGAGAGAAACTCGATCAAATTCCTGAAAGTGCAGATTATGACTGGGCATTAAAAAAAGCCATGGAATATCTTGAATTAGATAAGGGACTCATTGGAATTGATCATCAAGTGATAAAAGAAATAATTGATAAAATGAATCTAAATACCAAAACGGTTGATGGTGATCATGCATTGAGGAAAATTAAGATCATTAAATCTAAAAGGGAAATTGAACTCATGAGAATTAGCGCTCAAACCAATGCAGATGCAACAATATCAGCAATTAAGCAACTTAGGAACGGTGCAACACATCAAGATCTTAAAGCTCTTTTTTTTAGCGAATGCTCAAAAAGAGGTAATGTTCCAAGTTTACTTCAAATAGATACGGTTAATTCTGAAGTTTTCAACAAGGAACTTAGAGACGGTGACTGTTTTGCAATTGATGCTGTTAGCCATGGGTTTCATTACAATGGCGATTTTGGAAGGACTGTCTTTTTAGGTGAGCCATCTAAATCTATGAAAAATGCTACAGATGCTATCTCTCTTGGATGGGATGCAGTTAGAGAGCAACTAAGACCTGGTCTTAAATACTCAGAGATAAGGAAAATTGGAAGAGATGCAATGAAAAAAGCTGGCTTTAAATACAGTGTTGCATTAACCCCTCACAGTATTGGACTTTCCCATACTGATGAACCAGGAAAAAATGGCGCAGGGTCCTTTTGGCAAAAAGATGATCTTATTTTAGAGGAAAATATGATCATAAGTGTTGATCTACCTGTTCTAAATACCGGAATTGGTGGGAGCGCTCATCTTGAGGATCTCACCCTCATCACAAGTGACGGGGGTGAGCAGATAAACGACATTGGCAATCGTATTATTGTCCTCTAAAAACTATAAGTAGCCTTTAATCCATAATAACGCTGGTCTGGAAGTCCAGCAGTTGCTACTCTATTCACCCCTGGAGGTAACCACGCAAAGTCTATTAAGAATTGATAATTGGTGAATGTTTTATCATTGGTTAAGTTTTCACCAATCAACTCTATCTTGAGGTTATCTCTGACAATACCAAATCTCATATTAATCCTATTACTTGAGCCAGTCTCTAGGATATTTGCATCAGTAGCAAAGCTGCTTCCAGTATGTATAAGATCTGTCCTTAGATACCAATCAGGCCCGTTTGACAATTGGCCTGTATAAGTTCCAGATAATGAATGTTGTGATTTTGGATTTCTTTGTTTTCGTTTTTTTAATCCGCTTATGTCAGAGTTGCCTAGTAAAACTGCACAATCAGCACAATCAGTAAGTGTCTTGATTTCTGAATCATTACTACTAATCGTAGCTTCTAAAGTGAAGTTTTCGGAGACATTCCAAACACCTTCAAGCTCAAATCCAGAAAGTTCTATATCACCCCCTGTTGCAGTTCCGCCATAAAAAACATCACCTACAAATGCGCCAGCTGCTTGCTGTGCACTCCAATCTCCTTCATAAATGGCTGCTTGTACCCATGCATCTCCTCCCAGTAAAGAAGCTTTTATCCCATATTCTGACATTTTCAATTCTTCCTCTTCAATTTCTTTGAAGAGTCCTACTTGAGCAAGAGAATCTAGGACATTTTGTGGCTGGTTAAATAAATTAACATTGAATCCGCCTGGTCGAGTTCCTTCTCCGTAACTGGCATATAAAGTGACGTTATCATTTGCTTTATAATCAAACGCGATTCTTGGAGTAGTACTATTAAATGTTCCTTTAACAAATTCAGCACCGCTAGATCTAGCTTCTTCAACTTCATCTTTTTGTCTTCGACCTTCAATATTAACTGTAAGCTGATCAGTGATATCATATTCAAGTGCAGCAAATATGCCTGATGTCTCGATATCAAAGACATTTCCTAGGCTTAAAGACCGAACTGTTCCAAATATATTGAATCCGCTAGTTCTCTTACCTTCAAAGCTGAATTTGCTAACACCAAGCATCCACCTGAGCCTTTGATCTTGTGGTGAGGTCAATCTAACCTCCACACTTGAATCTTCTAAGTCCCTTCCATTAAGGAGAGAAACATTTCTAATTCCTAGATCAGCAGTTGCTCTTCTGTCTAGATCATCTAGTGCCATCCATCTATTCTCATTAGAAGAAATGATCGATGAAACAGTTATGCCATTTTCCATCTCATAGTTCATATTGATACTTAATTGGTCAGCTTCTCGAGCAAAACCAAATCCATCAAGGAATGGACTGTCTGTAATTGTATCTATAGTGAGACCAGGCGTGGCGACACCATTAAGCAGATCCTGTTTTTGTTGCGACATAACAGCATCGTATTGAATATATTGTGCTGAAGGGAAAGGTGCAACACCACAGAACCAATTCCCTCCACCGCTTCTTACGGCAAGTGAAGAACTAGCAAGATTGCAGTCAAATAATTCTTCCCCATTATTCACACCATAACCAAATGCAGCGCCAGGACCGTCATCATCTTCCCAAGTATGGAATCTAATTTTTGCATTAAAACGGTCATTAGGTTCGAAAAAGAGAGTACCTGCAAAACTTGTTGTCGAGCGCTCTCCCAAAGTTAGAGAAGGATCATTAGCTGCTTTATATTGACCATCTGTATCTTGTGAGCTAATTGCTACTCTATATGAAACTGTATCACTCAAAGGACCTTCAAATGAAGCTCCTATATTTCTTGTTCCATATTTTCCAAATTCAGCAACTACTTTTCTCTTTGATTCTTGGCCCGGAGTCTTGGTGACAAAATTTACCGCGCCAGCTAAGGTTGCTCTTCCAAAGTATGCACTCTGAGGGCCTCTGACTACTTCGATACGCTCAGCATCTTCAAGGCCTGCTATCACACTTCCATGCATCGGAGCACCATCAACAAAAACAGTTGCTGCTTGCTGGTGGTCATTTTCTTGACTGATATGCATTCCTCTTATAACGAGAATCCTATTTGATCTATCAGCTCTTCCTACAGAATGTTCAGCAAAATGAAAGCCAGGTGTAAAAGCAATGACGTCTTTAAACTCTCCAATACCTTTCGCTTCAATATTTTCAGATGTGAGCGCGGTAATAGACAAAGGTACATCTAGAACATTTTCCTCTCTCTTTCTAGCAGTGACAACCAACTCCTCAAGAGCAGCTCCATCCTGAGCAAGCGTCTGCTGTGAAGGTGAGGTAAGTATAATGGTAAAGGCTAGCATTGTGGTCAAATAACTAGCTATTGATTTAAATTTGATCATTATTCAATTCCCCTAAATTTGAGTAACCTTTAAAGATTATCTTTTAGATATTGAACCAACAAGGTTAAACGATAATTTGTCTCAATAATGGACAGCTATCAAATCAATACATGATTCCTTAATTTATATTGTCTTTTAGGTCTGGGTAGTTACCCAATCTTAGCATTAAAATACCACTTAACAATGATGTGCCAATGACTAAATATAAAAGGAATATATAGTCACCATTGATATCAAAGTATCTGCCAAATAACGCTGGAGCTAAACCCGCGCCAATAGAAAAGAAAACGTATAAAGACCCATATAATTTGCCATAGTCTTTTAACCCAAAATAACGACTTGCAAGAAAAGCGAGCAAGTCAAGTTCTGCGCCAGCAGCTAGTCCAATGATGATCATAGATATTGAGATCATGATCCCTGAATCGATATTACCAACAAGAATAATTGCAGATATAAAAGGCGCTGATAAAAAGATTGCCGCGATTAATGGTGTCCAAAAGTAATCTAAAAGAATTCCCACTATCAATCTTCCCAAAATGACACTGATACCAATCAAGCTAGCCAGACTAGCTGCGTCCTTAAGTGAAAAGCCTTTATCAATTAACATTGGAACAGAGTTAGTAATTAATCCAGAGATGCCGCCTGCTGCAAAAATTAGAGCAATGCCAATAAACCAAAATTGCTTTCCTTTTAATGCTTCCTTGAAGCTGACTCCTAAAATTGCATTTGGGTTTTTAACTAAATCATTTTCAAGTAAATCTGCTTCTTTTGGTTCCTTGAATAAAATATACACAGCTGGCAATGAAATTATTGAAATGGTCAATGCCAACAAAAAATACGAATTCCTCCAGCCAAAATCTTCAATGAGTGAAGTTACATAGATTGGTCCAAATGTTGCAGCAATGCCTGTACCAGCTAATGTTATACCAAGCGCGATACCTCTTGCTTTATCAAACCATTGATTGACAACTCTTGTCCATGTGACTGGAAGCGTACCAGCAGCAATAATGGACATCAAAGCCCATACAAAATAGTAATGATTAATATCACTGCCTACAAAGACAAATGAAGACATGGCTAACCCATAAAGAGGTATAGAAATAAGCGCAATAAATCTTGCTCCATATCGATCAACCAGAGAGCCAACTAATGGGGCCGTAACGATAGCCATAAGTATCATAATACTAACGCCCAATTGGATCTGGCCTCTCGACCAATCTGTATCTTGAGAAATCGCACTAACAAAAACACCATGAGTATAGAAACTGATTGATGAAAGGCCACACCCTGCTCCAACCATTGAACCAATGAGAGCTCGATATCCTAATTTAAATTCTTGTATTTTTTCAATCAACTTAATACTCAGAAAGAAGCTTGCCAAAACCATTAATTTTGTCAGTGATATTATTACGTCTTAATGCATCCCAATAGGTTGCGGTGTTGATTGAAATGATTGGCTTATCAAATGTTGCTTCAAACTCTTCAGTAAAAGTCGCCATTGGAAGATTTGTTCCCACTTGAATTAGAGCATCAATATTGTCATTGTCTATTTCTTTCAGACTTGAAAACATAATTTCTTTACTAACTTTTGCAATATCTGTCCAAGTATTGCACTGAAGACACACGTCTTTCTTTACACTGAAGCCTGATTCTTCAAGGTATAATGATACTTGTTCATTTGCAGCTGGAAAATAAGGTGAAAAGAAGGCTACATTTTTAATGCCACCAAATGTATTTAAAGCATTTTTAGTTGAATCAGAACCTATACTCACAGACAATCCTGATCTTTCTTGAACATCTTTCTTAAAATTTTCTGCCCCATTGATACCGCCATAGAATGTAATCGCTGACATTCCCATAACTAAGTAAGTAGGTGAACAGGTCATAACGCTATCAACTGCATCAAGGACATTCTCAGCAATAACTAATGTTGCATTCATAAAAGTATCATTGCTTACAGCATTTGCATTAGGTGTAAAAATTCTACTGTAATGATTGGTAACGCCAGCAGGTCTCATTTGATCAAATTCTGGTTGAACTACTGTATTTGTTGACGGACCTAGTACTCCAAATAGTGCCCTCCAACCCAAAACGTCTGTCATGATATTTCGGCTTCCCTGAGCAAGCTTTCTGACATTGTTTGTCTAAACATATATTCTCTCCTTTTAATGTGATTTTGATGTATGTTTCTCATACGATTCCATTCTGAGGAGTACCTATCATTTCCAGTCTCTTCAATCATCTTCTTATTTCTAATTGTTTGCTTTTGAATAAAATCATTCATTATGGTTCTTCTTTGACGATCGTAAAGATCCAAAAGATCTTCATCTTTATTGTGATTGATTATCTCATCTAGTTGCTTAGCTAGGTTCCATGCATCATGAATTCCCCCATTCATCCCAAATCCACCAAGGGGATTGTTTAAATGAGCTGAGTCACCAGCAAGAATTACTCTGCCAGACCGCATAGTGTCAACCACCCTTTGGTGAACCCTGTAAATTGTCCTATGAATCGTTTCAATACAATCATCAGAATTCAAAGCTCTCTTGAAAATATTCTTAACATAATCATCTGATGTAATAACATCATCATCTAGTTCCTCGTCAACAGGTACAAGTATTCGCCATGCGCTTGGTGCTTTAAGCATTACAAACCATTCATCAGGGTCAGAGACATAGTTTACATAGGACAATTCTTTAAAATAATTCTCAAGTGGCTTTTCAGTGCTTAAGGTAAAAAACTTTTCTTTATACGTAAAACCACCAAACTCAATTCCTAAATTTCTTCTAACGATACTATTCGCACCATCTGCACCAATTAGATAGTCACATTCATAATCTTCCTCAACTCCCTTATGATCGACTTTAAGTTTCACTTTGTTACCAGTATCAGAAAAAGAAATAAGCTTCCGGTTAAACATTACAGAGGAGCAATTATGATTATCTAGTTTGTCCGCTAGCATTCTTGCGAATTTATATTGCTCGCATTGCAATCGAAAAGGGAAATCCAATACATCACTTAATTCTTCAAGATTGAATTCTAAAATTTCATCAGTTGCTCTTATTCTATATTGAAAAATAGGCGCCTTTAATCCCTTCTCAATAAGTTCATTAGCCAAATTTAGATTATCCAAATATTTTAATGTTGAAGGATGAAATGTAGAGGCTCTCATATCGGTTTCACAAGAAGCCTCCGATTCAAGGAGAGTTGTTTCAATTCCATACTCTGCAAGGCAGTACGCCACAAATGTTCCAACCGGACCTGCCCCAACAATTATTACTTTTGCTGATTTCATAGGAAATACTTCATCTCTTTACATTATACTTTCGAAGAAATAATCATCTAAAAAAAAGAAAATATTTCCCAATAGTGGGCACTTGTCATATGAGTAAAAAAGCACATGGTCACCTCTTAAAAATAGGAGATAAATATTGTCCTTTATTGAGAGATATTGTCACTCAAAATGGAATAATTTATATCGATGTCCCAAAAGATCTAGATGTTTTTGACTGTTTTGCACAAACAGTTGTAGAGCAGCAACTCTCATACAAAGCAGCCAATAGTATCTGGAGAAAGGTTAAAGATTCAGCTAAAAACATGAACATAAAACTAATCGACTACTTCGATGAAAAGAACTTTAAACTAATTAGAAAAAACGGCCTTTCACAAAATAAAATTAAATCGATAATGGGTGCAAAGGAAGCCATTAACAATGGCTCCATATCCATGAATATTATTCAAGAATTACACTACAAAGAATACAAAGATTTAGTTAAAAGTCTCTGGGGTTTTGGCGATTGGTCAGCAGAGATGATCGCTATCTTTTATCTTGGTAGAACCAATGTATGGTCTGATGGTGACCTAATGTTAAAAAAAGGAATAGAGGAAATCTGTGAGAACTCGAGTATCACTCCTCATGAGTTGGTTGAATTAATTGATCCTTTCCAGTCTTATCTCGCCCTTCATATTTGGCGACATAAAGATTAAGTCATTTTTTAAATACGAGCGAGGCATTGGTGCCTCCAAAACCAAAGCTATTTGACATGACCGTCTCAAGCCTTGCTTCCTCGATAAGGTCTGTGACTATATTAAAGCCTTCTGCATTCTCATCGATGTTCTCAATATTAATTGATGGAGAAATAAAATCATGATGCAACATGAGTATGGTGTAGATAGCTTCATGCACTCCTGCGACACCAAGAGAATGTCCGGTTAAGGATTTGGTTGAAGTAATCTTAGGTGTATCCTCACCAAATACTTGCCTGACTGCCTCAAGTTCTCGCATATCACCCACAGGGGTGCTTGTTCCATGCGCATTCAAATAGTCAATTTCATTATTACCCTGCATTGCTTGTTGCATGCATCTCATTGCGCCCTCTCCAGAAGGTTGCACCATATCAAAGCCATCTGATGTTGCGCCATACCCAACAAGCTCTCCATAAATATTAGCTCCCCTAGCAATGGCATGTTCATATTCTTCTAATACAACAACACCTCCACCACCAGAGATAACAAAGCCATCTCTATTGGCATCAAATGGTCTTGAAGCAAGTTGAGGATTGTCATTATGATTTGTCGATAGTGCTTTCATTCCATCAAAGAATGATGCCAGAACCCAATGAACTTCATCGCCTGCACCAGCAAACACAATATCTTGTTTATCAAACTGGATCAGCTCTGCTGCATTCCCAATGCAGTGAGCACTGGTCGCACATGCTGAGCTGATAGAATAATTAATACCTTTGATTTTAAATGCAGTGCCGAGAACTCCGGAATTGCCACTTGCCATTGATCTAGTCACGAGGAATGGGCTTACTTTTCCTTTCTCTCTCAATGAGTCAGCACCAGTCACAACGGTTTCTGGTGAGCCTCCGCCATTGCCCATAATCAATCCTGTTCTGAAATCGCTTACCAGTTCTTCAGAAAGTCCGCTGTCTTCTACTGCTTCCTTCATAGCTAGATAATTAAAAGCAATTCCATCGCTCATGAAGCGTTTTAGTTTCCTGTCGACATGCTCTTTTAAATCAAGCTTAATTGAACCAGCAATGCGGCTCTTGAGACCCATTTCCTCGAAGTCTTCTCGATAATCAATTCCTGATGCGCCTTTTTTTAGTGAATCTAAAACTTGATCTTTGCTATTGCCAATAGAGCTAACAATTCCGATTCCGGTAACTACAACTCTTCTCATAATTATATCTCTGATAAATCAGTGAATAGGCCGACTCTAAGATCTTGCCCAATATAAATGACTTTATCGTCGGCTTTGAGTGTGGCATCTGCTATACCCATCATTAGTTTGGAGCGAATGACTCTTTTGATATGAAGATGATATGTAAGCAACTTGGTTTGTTTTGTCACTTGTCCAGAGAACTTAATTTTGCCACCACCCAAGGCTCTACCCCTTCCTTGCCCCCCAGACCAGCCAAGAAAAAAGCCTATGAGTTGCCACATGGCATCTACTCCGAGTGACCCAGGCATGACTGGATCTTTAAAAAAATGGCAATCGAAGAACCATGCATCCTTCTTGATATCCAATTCTGCGATGATCTCTCCTTTATCATATTCCCCACCTGTATCACTGATATGAGTGATGCGATCAATCATTAACATTGGTGGCAGTGGAAGTCTTGCATTTCCTGGACCAAATAGCTTTTCTTTGGCGCAGTCCATTAAATCTTGTAAGTTATATGAGTTCTTTCTTTCCATCACGGTCATTTTAATCAAATATTGAAGCCTTTAATATATTTTTAGGTCCCATATGTCAGTTGTAACGTTTTGACTTTACCAAACCATGGCACAGTCACAATAAAGAGTTGGTCATTATTATTGAGAGATTCAGTATTAATATTTTTACTTCCTTGGAGTTCAACAACAAGCCTGGATAAATTTTCAGGGTGAGACACAATGAGAATGATTTGGCCAGAATGATCATTTTTGATTGATTCAATGAAATCCTCAACAATATCTTGATCAACAATGTTAATAGGTAAGCCCAAGAGTCGGGATATGGGTTCAGCAGTTTCCTGTGTTGCCCGATAAGTGGTTGTATATATCACATCAACACCAGAAACCACATCAATTGAGGATAAGGTTGATGCCAGTGAGTTTGCCCTTTGAATGCCTTGATCACTGAGACCGGAATTTGCATTTAAGTCGGTTTCAAGCTCAGCATGTGTGGTAATAATAA
>CETH01003621.1_pt1 | contig 11914 bp, 11 predicted proteins | sample 361461 | NCBI WGS metagenome assembly CETH01 (sample SAMEA2622695, study PRJEB7988) | marine metagenome | isolation source: saline water (ENVO:00002010), including
TTTATTTTTGTTTAAAAATTAAACAAATACCATTATTACAATATCTTTTTCCAGTTGGTTGTGGACCGTCATCAAACACATGGCCGTGATGTGCATCACAATTCTTACAATGGTATTCTGTTCTTGCGTATCCTAATAAATGATCTGTTTTAGTTTCAAAAACTTCAGGTAATGAGTCATAAAAAGATGGCCAACCTGAACCACTTTCATACTTTGTTTTTGAATCAAACAATTTCACATCACAATTAGCGCAATGATAACTTCCTTCACGCTTTTCACTATTTAGTTTACTTGTTCCTGGCGGCTCTGTGCCATCCTCAAACATCACTAAATTTTGTTCTGCAGTTAGATTTGAGTTTTTTTTGTTCATATGATCATATTAATTTAGCACATGATTGATGTAAAAAAGAGTGTAATTCAATAAGTTTATTAGAGTCTTTGTTGTAACCGCCACCTAAAACACCACAAAGTGGAATTCTTTTTGAAAAAAAATTTTCTGTAACAATCTCATCTCTTTTTTTTATTCCCTCATCAGAAATCTTTAATTTTCCAAGTCTATCGTTATAATGAATGTCAACACCAGCTATGTAAAAAACAAAGTCAAAATTTTCTTTATTTAGCTGCATTAAGTAGAATTTTAGTATCTTTAAATATTCTTTATCTTCCATATTATTTTCAAGTTCAACATCTAGGTCACTAATAGATTTTTTTGCAGGATAATTTGATTTTGAATGAATGCTAAAAGTAAAAACATTACTGTTATTTTTGAATATCTCTGAATTACCGTTTCCTTGATGAACATCTAAATCCACAATTAAGATTTTTCCAGCCAAACCGCGATCTAACAAATATTGAGACGCAACTGCTACATCATTAAAAACACAATAACCTGCACCTCCATCATAATTTGCATGATGACTTCCTCCTGCAGTGTTACAGGCAACACCATTATTGATTGCAAGTTTTGAAGCTAATACTGTTCCACCAGTCGCAACTAAAGACCTTTGAACTACACTGTCAACTAATGGAAATCCAATCTTTTTAACTCCAATTTCATTTAAAGTTTTATTTTTAATGTCTTTAATATATTTTTCAGAATGAGCTCTTTTTAAAGTTTCCTCAGAACACGGATATGGATTATGAAATTTTTTAACTATCTTTTTTTTAATCAAATAATTAGCAAGCTCGCCAAATTTGTTTATTGGAAATTTATGATCATCACCAATTTTTGCAAAATAATCTTTGTGATTAACAACTGCTAAATCCATTTTTACTCGATTAATCTGATCGGTTTACCATTCACACATGCTTCAAGTGACTCTATCATTTGACTATAATAAATGTGATAATTTTCTGCAGTTACATATCCTATATGAGGTGTCAATAAAGCATTAGGCAAAAATCTTAATTTATTATTTTCAGGCAAAGGTTCCTTTTCATAAACATCTAATCCAGCTCCAGCGATTTCGTTAGTTGACAATGCAACTATTAAGTCATCCTCATTAATTATTGGTCCCCTAGACGTATTGATCAGAAACGCAGTTTTTTTCATTTTGTCCATTTCTTTTAATGTAATGCAATTTTTATATCTCTCACCACCTTGGACATGAATAGACAAAAAGTCCGAGTTTTTAATTAAATCTTCTTTGCTACAAGGTAAAACATCTAACTCTTTACAAGTGTCCAAATTTAAATTTTCACTCCATGCCATTACTTGCATGCCAAAAACTTTTCCAATTTTTGCAACTTGAGATCCGACTTTACCAAGTCCAATTAAACCAAGTATTTTCCCTTTCAGTTCTACCCCAACAGAAGTTTGCCAATAACCTTGGTACATATTATCTATTTCCTCTTTTAAATTTCGTGCTAATCCAAGTATTAAAGCCCAAGTTAATTCTGGTGTTGGATTTATATTGCTTTCAGTTCCACTTAAAATTATCTTTCTTTTTTTTGCAGCATCAAGATCAATTGATTTGTTTCTTAATCCACTGGTAATTATAAATTTTAATTTCGTTAAATTATCTATTAAATTTTTTGTTATTGGAGTTCTTTCCCTCATAATCAATAATGCCTCAAAGTCTGCCAATTTATCAAGTGCGTCAGCTTCATCTTCAAATGGCTCACTAAAGATTTTAATCTCATATTTTCCTGATAATTTTTCTAAATCAACAAACTGTTGAGAAACGTTTTGATAATCGTCTAAAATAGCAACCTTAAGCATTTTTAATTTCCTTATTAGATAAAAATAAACCTAATATAATTAAAATTGCCCCAATCAAGTGAAAAAATTGAAATTGTTCATTATAAAAAAATATTGCCATTATTGTGCTAAATAATGGAATTAAAGATAAGAAAATACCTGCTCTATTAGCTCCAATTATAGAAACTGCGCCAGCCCAACAATAATAAGACCCTATACTTGGAAATAATGCTAAGAAAATAAGAATATATAATAAATTAATATCAAATTCTATTTTTTGCCCTTGTGCAAATTCATAAATAAATTGTGGAAAGATAAAAATTAATCCAAAGGTACAGAGAACATGAACTAAAGTGAGGAGTGGTAGAGTAAATTTTTTTTTTTTTAAAAAAGATGAATATAGACCCCATGTTATGACTCCACCAATCATAATTAAATCACCTTTATTAAAATTTAAAGAAAGAATAATTTCTAAATTTAACTTTGTTATAATTGATAAAATCCCAATTACAGAAATTATAAGTCCTAAAATCTGATATTTGTTTGTTTTTTCAATTTTAAAAATAAAACATAATAATATTATTATTGCAGGAATTGCAGTGTTAAAAAGAGAGGCATTTATTACCTGGGTGTAAACTAATGATAAATATGTAAAAGAATTAAATAAGCCTACACTAGTTAATGCTAAAAAAAATAATAAAGGTAAGTTTTCTAAAATCACATCTTTGTGTTTGATCAATTCTTTGTAAGTGAAAGGCAATAAAATAAGCCAAACTAAGGACCATCTAAAAAAAACTAAGGACATGGGTGGGATATTTGAGAAAAATGCAAACTTGCCTATCATAAAGTTACACGCCCAAAATAGTGTTGCACAAATCAACATTATATATGCCCTGGTATTTTGCATTTTATTAGTTGAATCTTTTTGCGCTATAAGGATCCAGATTTAAATTAGTATTTTCTTTGGCTATCATTCCAGAGACAATCTTTCCAGATATTGGACCTAAAGTCCATCCTAAATGATGATGTCCAAAACAATAAAATACATTTTTATGATTTTTTGATGGCCCCATCACTGGTAAAAAATCTGGTAAGGTTGGTCTAAAACCTAACCACTCGTCCTCATGATCTGGCAAATCACCTAACATATATTTTGCATTACTAATTAAATTTTTTATTCTTGATTTTGATAATGGATTTTTTAAACCACCAAATTCAACCGTACCAACTACTCTTAACCCTTGCTCCATTGGTGTAATACCAAAACCTCTATTCGAGAAAATTACTGGCCTCTTTAAAAGATGGTCACAATCTTTAAAATGCACATGGTATCCCCTTTCTGTATCAAGAGGTATTTTTTCGTCCAATTTATCTGTTAATTTTTTTGAAAAAGCACCACAAGCAATAACTACCTTATCAAAAGTGTAATTTTGATTTTCAGATATTAAAATAGGTTTATCATCTTTAAATTGAATATTTTTTATATTTATTTGATTAAATTTCCCACCCTTTTTTAAAAACAAATCAAAAAATTTTAATAAAATTTTTTTTGGGTTTCTGGCATGTCTCGCATATGGATAATAAACACCTGCATGATAGAATGGTTTTATGTTTGGTTCTAAATCATGAATCTCATGTTTATTAACTAATTGCTGTTTAACACCAAGTTCTTTTCTAACATTAATTTCTAATTCTCGACTTTTTAAATCCTTATCATTCCATATGTAAAGAATTCCATTGTTTTCAACTAATCCTTCTATATCTATTTCTTCAAATAATTCATCATAAGCAGGTAAAGCTAAATCTAAAATTTGATGCATATTTCTGGCTGTGTGCATCATTTTGTTTTTAGTTGTGTTTAAAATAAATTTAATAAACCAAGGTATCATTTTAGGAACATAGTTCCATTTTAACGCTAATGGTCCTGTAGAACTTAACAACATTGCTGGCACATCTGCTAAGACATCAGTTCTATTTAATGATAGGGAAGCATAAGGCGAAAAATGACCAGCATTACCATATGAAGCTGCAGGACTGCCTGGTTTATCTTTATCAAAAATAGTTACTTGAAAGCCTTTTTTTTGAAGGAATAAAGCATTTGAAATACCTTGAATACCAGCTCCGACTATACCAATTTTTAAATTATCCATAAAAATGTATACAACTAATTTTCAGAAGAATTTAAGCGACAAATTATACTTAAGCAATAGATTGCTGACTATGAACTTTCGCGCTCATAACAACTCCAAAACCAATCATTGTTGCTAACATTGAGGAACCCCCGTAAGACATAATTGGTAGAGGAGACCCTACTATCGGAAGTAAACCAAGAACCATACTCATATTAATCGTTATAAAAACAAAAATAGCAGCTGCAAAACTATAACAAAATAGCTTTGCAAAAAAACTTCTTGCCGTAGCTCCAATGGCAACTATTCGGTAAATTATAATTGCATAGATTAAAAGAAGAAAAACTGAGCCAATAAAACCAAACTCTTCTGAAAAAAGAGTAAAGATAAAATCTGTATGTTTTTCAGGTAAAAATTCTAAATAACTTTGTGTTCCTTTTAAAAAACCTTTCCCAAAAATACCCCCAGAACCTACAGCAATTTTTGATTGAATAATTTGATAACCAGCACCAAGAGGATCCCTGTCTGGATTTAAAAAAGTTAAAACTCTTAGCTTTTGATAGGGTTTTAGAAATGAAATTATAAAAGGTAATGAGATCAAAAATCCCAACATTGTGTAAATGAAATACTTATGATTGATTCCAGCAAACCACAAAACTGCTATTCCACTAATGGAAATAAGAAGTGCAGTACCTAAGTCGGGCTGTACAATAACTAGGCCCATTGGCAATAAAATAATTATCAGTGATGTAAAAATTGTATATATAGAATTTACATTTTCTAGTTTCATTCTATGAAAATATTTAGCTAAACATAATATTATGCAAATTTTCATCAATTCAGATGGCTGTAGATTAATAAAATAAAGATCAATCCATCTTTGAGAACCAGAAGACTTGATACCAAATAAATAGGTCCATACTAAAAGCAGAATGACAGATAGATAAAATATATATCCAACATGAAACCAATATTTTATATTTATAAAAGAAATGATCAACATCATTAAAGTAAAAGATATCAATTTTACAAAATGACTTTTTGTGTGGAATAAAACTTTACCACCATCAGTAGAATACATTGTCGCAAGACTTACGAAGCCCAATAATAATATACAGACTAATAGTATGTAATCAAAATTTTTAAATTTTTGGAAAAATCCAAAATTATTATTTGCTAATCTTGTATGTTGATACATTAAATCTCCATATATTTTTTATTCTCAATACTCTTTCTTAATGAGTGACGATCTATAATTAATTTAAATAATTCTTTTGCCATTGGGGCTGCTGCAGTACTTCCATTACCTCCATGTTCTATTAATATACTCAAAGCATATCTAGGATTTTTATAAGGACCAAAAGCTATATATAAAGCATGATCTCTCTCCTCATAAGGTATCTCAAAAGTTTTAAGGTCTAACTCCCTATCTCTTTCGGTAATTTTTTTAACCTGAGCTGTTCCAGTTTTACCTGCAAACTGATATTTCGGATCATTAATTCTTGAACGATAAGAAGTACCCATAACTTCATTTGTTGAACCAAACATTGCGTCTTGAATAATTTTAATATTTTTAAAATCTTTATATAAAGGTATAAATTTATCATCTGGTTGAATATTGTTTTGATCGTTGACAATGATCTTAGGATAAATCTTGTGCCCTCCATTAGCTATTTGAGCTGTCATTAAACACAATTGTATTGGTGTTGTTTGGATATATCCTTGGCCAATTCCAGTGATCATGGTTTCACCTAATAACCAACCTTTTCCTAAAGCATTTTTCTTCCATTGTGTATTAGGAATTAAACCTCTTTTCTCAATATTAAATAGATCACCAAAAACCTCTTTTCCTAAACCAAATTTTTTTGCAGTTTCACTTAGTTTATCTACTCCTAATTTACGTGCTATTTCATAAAAATAAGTGTCACAAGATTGTTTCATTGCATTTCTAAGGTTCATAAATCCGTGACCCTTTTTTTTCCAACAATGATATGTTTGACCATACTTTTCTGTTTTTCCTGTACATTTAACTGTAAAATTTGGATTAATAATTCCATTTTCTAAAGCTGATAGTGCCACAATCGGCTTTATAGTTGATCCTGGTGAGTAATTTCCTTGTAATGTTTTATTAACTAAAGGCTTCATAGGATCATTTCGGATTACCTGCCAATCATCTTGGCTTATTCCAAAAACAAATAAATTTGGATCGAATGATGGTGAAGAATGCATAGCAATTATTGAACCTGTATAAATATCCATAACTGATATTGATCCAGCTTTATCTTTTAATAATTCATTTGCTAATTGTTGAACTTTTGTATCTATAGTTAATCTAAGAGTCTTTCCTTTTTCACCTTTTTGAAATTTTAATTGACTTATCCTTCTGCCATAAGCGTTTACCTCATATCTTTCAATATCATTACTACCTATCAAATTATTCTCAAAAGATTTTTCCAATCCAACTTTACCAACTTTAAGACCTGGAACAAAGTTTTTCTTTATCATCTCATTATTTTCAATATCATTTTCATTAGCTTGACTTACGTAGCCAATGATGTGTGTAAAATTATCTTTAAATGGATAGTTTCTAGAAATCGATATCACAGGTTTTACACCATTAAGATCATATAAATGATTATTAATTTTAGAAAATTTTTTCCAACTTAAATTATCTGACACAATTAGTGTTTCCCATGGTTTAATTTCATTTTTCTTTTTCATTATTTTTTTAAATTCCCTTTCAGATAATTCTAATAAATCTTTAATTCTATAAATTACGTATCTAAAATCTTCTACTTGTTCTGGAATTATATGAAGTTGATAAGCTTCAAAATTACCAGCAATTATATTCCCAAAATAATCATGAAACTCCCCTCTCACCGGAGCAAGCTTCCATTCTCTTATTCTATTTTTATCTGATAGAGTTAAATATTTTTTATTCTCTTTAACCTGTAAAAAAAACAATCTACTAACTATTCCAACCATTATAAAAAACTTTAATGATCCAGTAATAAACATTCTTCTATTAATAGAATTAAGTTTTTTTACATTATCACTTGAAGAATTAATCATTAATTCCTTTTAAATAAATTTTAAAAATTGAAACAAAAATTAAATAAAAAATAAATGTAAAAAAAGTGTTAACTAAATAATTCCATAAAACTAAGTTAAAAGAAAAAAATAATGTTAAAATTGAGTAATTAATTGAGTTGATTAAACTAATAATAAATAAAAAATAAAACCAATCTTTAATTGGATTAGGTCTTATAGTGATATTTCGGAAATAGGCTGTAGCAATACAAATTAAAGTATATGATAAACTACTAATACCTAAAGGTAATCCAACTACTGTGTCATTTATCAAACCTGCCATAAAAACTAAAAAATAATCAAAATGTTTAAATTCTTTTAGTGTAAAGAAAAAAATCAACATAAATGGAAAATTAAATGAGAAAAATTTTAAATTTAAATAATTAAAATCAAATTCATTCAATACTGATACAAATAACAAAATTATTGGAAACCATGAGTATAATTTTGAAAAAGTGCCCTTACTAGTTAAGCTAACCATTAGTTTTTGTCCCCTCTATTTAATACACATTTTTTATAATCCTTAGTCCCAACTACAAAACCATTGCTATTAAAGAAACTTTTTCTACATTTATGTCCATATGAAAGATTAAGTCTTAAAAATTCTAGTTCATCCTTATCTACATTAAATTTGCTTATATTTTCTTTTTGTAATGAAATTTTATTTTCAAGGTTTGAAACTTTATTATTTAAATCATTTATTCTTATTTTTAAGTAATCATTTTCTTCTTTAAATTTTTCATTACTTTCCTCTATAATTTTTTTTTCATCCTCTAGAATTTTTATTTTTGCGTCGGCGGGATTGTTATTTAAGCTACTAATTTGCGATGTATCTTCACTAATGTTTTCTATTTCAGTTTTGGTAATTACTTCTGCAAACACATATTTAAGTTGTGAAAAATCACTAAAAAAATCAACATAAAATTTAATTGTCGATTTATCCCTTAAAATTTTTAGTTTACCTATGGGAGTTCCACTTTTAAATATTGCGCCTGTTCCTGAAGTATAAATTATACTTTTTTCGTTTAATTCATCTGAAAAACCATCTTTTATATATTTAATTTGTCCGTAATTATCTCCTGTTCCAGTAATAATTGCTTGAATATTTTGTGGAGCAATAGTTACAGGAACATTTGAGTTTAAATCAGAGAGTAACAATACTCTTGATGTCTTATAATTAACTTCAATAACTCTACCTACTAAAAAGGATTGTTCATATATATTTGTACCAATTTTTATATTATCTTTACTTCCTTTATTTATAATTATACTTTTTAAAAAAGGACTTTCATGGTCAACTATAATTTTTGCTAATATTTTATCAGAACTTGACACATAATCATTAATTAATTCTTTTAATTCTTTATTTTCATACTGAGTGATTTCACTTGATATATTTTTAGATTGAAGTTCATTAAGTTTTTTTTTATTGTTCTTATAATCATTAAAAAAGGTTGTGTAGTCTTTGATCTCTAAGAATGTATTTTTAAGAAAATTTTCAGGTATTGAAACTACAAATGATGATCTATAAACGACTTCATTAATTCCAATTTTTAAATATCTTATTACTTTAAAGTCTAAGCTGGACAACAAAATTATAAAAATTGAAATAAGTACAAGTGTTAATAATGAAAATTTCTGCTGAGTGCTCTTCTTTAAAAAAGCAGATCGGATTGCTATTATAAAATCATCTCTGCTCGATGCCATCGTTATTAATATTCAGTCAACATAGTAGAAAATGTTTGTTCTTGATCTAAAGCTTTTCCGGTTCCTACTGCAACACACGACAAAGGATCTTCTGCAATGTGCACTGGTAAACCTGTTTCTTTTGAAAATCTTTTATCAATATTTTTTAATAAAGCTCCTCCTCCAGTTAGCGTTAACCCCATGTCAACTAAATCAGCTGATAATTCTGGTGGTGTACTTTCTAATGCGTCTTTGATTCCATTTACCATTTCTTTTAAGATATCATTTAATGCTTCAGCAGTATCTTCTTCAGTTATATTTACCTCTTTAGGTGTCCCAGATCTTAAGTCTCTTCCTTTAACAGCATAAGTATTATTATTAGTTGGAATTGCTGTTCCAATTTCTTTTTTTATTTTTTCTGCAGTACTATCTCCTATCATCAAGTTATATTCTTTTCTCATATAATTTACCATTGCTCCATCCATTGCATCTCCTGCAACTCTTAAAGATTTAGAATAAACTAAACCCCCTAAGGACATAACTGCAATTTCACTTGTACCACCACCAATATCTACAACCATTGATCCAGTTGCCTCTGAGATTGGAAGATTTGCTCCTATAGCTGCAGCAATTGGTTCTTCAATTAATTGCACTCTTCTAGCTCCTGCAGCAAGTGCACTATCTTGAATAGCTTTTCTCTCAACTGGGGTTGAACCAGTTGGTACACAAATTAAAATTCTTGGGTTTGCAAAGCTTCTGCCTTTATGAACTTTTTTAATAAAATGTTTTATCATTTCTTCGGTAACTATAAAATCTGCTATAACACCATCTCTAAGAGGACGTATAGCCTGGATGTTACCTGGAGTTCTTCCTAACATTGTTTTAGCTTCGTCTCCAACTGCTAAAACCTGTTTTTTTCCTGCTTGATCAACTATTGCTACAACAGATGGTTCATTTAAAACCACACCTTGTCCTTTAACAACAACTAATGTATTAGCAGTTCCTAAGTCAATTGCCATATCCTGGCTCCAGACTTTCCTTATTTTTTCAAATAAACCCATTAAACTCCTCCTTTAATTTTTTTTTGTTCAATATCTTTGTAAAGGGATTTTTTTTCCCTTTTTATTAGCATTTTATTTAAAGCATTAAGATACGCATTTGCAGAAGCTACCAATGTGTCAGTATCAGCAGATTGCCCAACAGTAGTTCTATCGTTTTCCTCAATTTTAACACTCACAGTTGCTTGAGCATCTGTGCCTTCAGTAACAGCATGAACTTGATAAAGAGATAATTTCACATCATGCGGATATAATTCCTTTATACATTTAAAGATTGCATCAACAGGACCATCTCCTGTTTGAGATGTTTCTTTAACTTCTCCAAAAACATCTAATTTCATTTCAGCTCTCTGAGGTTCTCCGGTACCAGCAAATACTTTTAAAGATTTAAGGTTTATTGCATTAATCTTATTGTCAATAATCAAACTATCATCCACAAGAGCGACAATGTCTTCATCATAGATGTGTTTTTTTTTGTCAGCTAAAATTTTAAATTTTCCAAAAGCAGCTTGAACAACATCATCTGTTACATCAGCATAACCTAAATCACTTAATTTATCTTTGAAAGCATGCCTACCTGAATGTTTTCCCATTACTAATGATGTTTTTTTTACACCCACACTTTCTGGTGTCATGATTTCGTAAGTTTCCCTATTTTTTAACATTCCATCTTGATGAATACCAGATTCATGGGCAAATGCATTTTTTCCTACTATTGCTTTATTAAATTGAACAGGAAAACCTGTAGCGTTTGAAACAATTTTAGAAGCCTTGCTAATCAACTCTGTTTTAATTCCTGTCTCATAAGGTAATAAGTCATCTCTAGTTTTAATTGCCATAACTACTTCTTCAAGGGCTGCATTTCCAGCTCTCTCACCAATACCATTTATAGTACATTCAATTTGTCTTACACCTGCAGACAATCCTGATAAAGCGTTAGCTACAGCTAAACCAAGATCGTTATGACAATGCGCAGAAATAATTGCTTTATCAATATTTGGTACATTATTTTTTATTGAGGTAATTGTTTTAGCAAATTCTTCTGGGATTGAATAACCAACAGTATCTGGAATATTAATTGTTTTTGCTCCGCAATTGATTGCAAGTTCAATTGTTTTGTACATAAAATCTAAATTTGTTCTTGTGCCGTCTTCACATGACCACTCTACGTCGTCAGTAAATTTTCTCGCATAAGTTACACTTTCTTTTATGGCACCCAATACTTGCGCATCAGTCATATTAAGTTTGTGTTTCATGTGAACAGGACTGGTTGAAATAAATGTATGTATTCTAAATCTTTTTGCGTATTTTAAAGATTCATGGCATGCATCTATATCTTTTTTTGTTGCTCTAGCTAATCCACATGGAATAGAATTTTTTAAACTTTTACTTATAGCACTAACTGCTTCAAAATCTCCTGGTGAAGATATAGGAAAGCCTGCTTCAATTATATCAATTCCCATTTCATCAAAAACTCTAGAAATTTGAATTTTTTCCTCAACACTCATAGAAGCTCCTGGTGACTGTTCACCATCTCTCATCGTGGTGTCAAAAATATAAACTTTATCTTTATCTTTATTATTCATAATCTTAAATTTTTTGAAATAATATAATACAATCTATAAGTGAGATTGCAAAATAAATGTCAAATTTGAATGACTTTAATTGATCTTTTTGGGTCTAATCTTAAATTAACTTTTATCGCTATCAACCAGTTTTTTCTTACCAATCCAAGGCATCATAGCTCTTAA
>CETH01183785.1_pt1 | contig 11895 bp, 11 predicted proteins | sample 361461 | NCBI WGS metagenome assembly CETH01 (sample SAMEA2622695, study PRJEB7988) | marine metagenome | isolation source: saline water (ENVO:00002010), including
AGGAGCCTTGCCGTCAATCTGTCGGTAGGCGATTGTAGTGCCGTCTTCTCGTGGTAGGATCTCGGGCGGTCGTTCTATCATTTCACTCATGGGTTTTCGACACCTTTCATGATATCCGGGGACACGAAAATACTCTCAAGTCATAACGTCCTGGCGCGGGATGCGAAAGCGCCGGCGGTTATGCAAGTACTACCGCGCCTCGAAATCGGGGGCGTCGAGCGGGGCACGGTTGATATTACTGCTGCATTGACAGCAGCAGGGCGCCGAGCTGTGGTGGTATCTGCGGGTGGCCATTTGGTGTCCGAGATAGAACGGGCTGGCGGAGAGCATGTAATTTTGCCCTTGGATAGCAAAAATCCGCTCACGATGCGCAGAAATATAGGAGCGCTTACTAAAATTATCACAGAAAAGAATGTTGGTTTGGTCCACGCGCGGAGCCGGGCTCCAGCATGGAGTGCCCGACCAGCAGCTCTGCGGGCAAATGTACCCTTCATGACTACCTTCCATGGTAGATACAAATTCAATAATCCGCCTAAGAAAGCATATAATGCCATAATGGCACGGGGTGACCGCGTGATCGCTATTTCCGAATTTATCGGCCGTCATCTTTCCGAGGTATACGATGTACCCGAGGGGCGTATCCGGATAATTCCGCGCGGGGTGGACTTGGATGAGTTTAATCCGGCTGCTGTTTCAGCCGAACGGATGATACAATTATCGCGGAATTGGCGGCTACCCGACGAAGCACCGGTGATCATGTTACCGGGCCGCCTCACCCGCTGGAAAGGGCATAGCGTACTAATCGAAGCCGCAAGGCAACTGGAAAGGAATGATGTGCGTGTACTGCTCGTCGGTGATAGCCATGGCCGAAGCGGTTACCGGGCTGAGTTGGAAGCACAGATCGGCCGCAGTGGTGCAGAGGGAATCATTCACCTAACAGGGCCGTGCCGGGATATGGCCGCGGCCTACATGCTGGCAGATGTAGTAGTATCTGCCTCAACCGATCCGGAGGCATTCGGCCGCGTCGCCGCGGAAGCACAAGCAATGGGACGACCAGTTATCGCCAGCGATCACGGGGGGGCGCGCGAAACCGTCATCGCAAGTGAAACCGGTTGGCTTGTTCCACCCAATGACGCCGGTGCATTAGCTCTAGCTCTGCAAACCGCGCTTGCGATGACAGGAGATGAGCGCGAAGCTGTTGCACGGCGCGCCATTTCTCATATTCATGAAAAATTCACGAAGCCCCAGATGTGTGCCGCGACGCTGGCTGTTTACGAAGAACTCTTAAACAAATGAATTACTATTCGATAATCAAATCAGCCCATTACTATATAAAATCCGATGAAAAAATCTAGAAAGCGGATTCTAGTCATAAAGCTTGGGGCCTTAGGCGATTTTATTTTAGCCACGGGGCCATTCTATGCAATCCGTTCGGCACATCCAAATGACGAGATCGTACTTCTAACCACCGAACCTTTTGCGGAGATCGGCCGAGCATCCAATTTGTTCGACGATGTTTGGATCGATGATCGTCCGTCAAGTATCAACATAATTGCGATACAAAGGTTACGACGACAGCTTCGTGGCGCGCGGTTTACCCGTGTCTACGATCTACAAACATCTAGTCGATCGGCTTGGTATTTCCAACTGATGCGAAGCTTTTTCCGCCCGGAATGGTCAGGCGTTGCATTTGGCGCATCGCATCCTCATTGCAATAATAACCGCAACAACATGCATACTATCGAGCGCCAGGCAGACCAATTAGCAATGGCAGGGATACCGGAAACACCTTTTCCTGATCTATCTTGGCTAACGTCGGACGTATCGCGCTTTTCCCTCCCAGACAATTACGTGCTTCTTATCCCGGGAGGCGCCGCACACCGGCCGGAAAAACGCTGGCCAGCTGCCTCATATCGCGAAATTGCCGCCTCGATATCCGAAAAAGGTATCTTACCAATCGTGATCGGCGGGCAGGACGAGATACAACTCGCGGCAGATATTGCCGCCGATAACAACGCTAGATCGATCGCCGGCGAGACCTCGTTCGCGGATATCGCGGAATTGTCGCGCCACGCGGTCAGCGCTATTGGCAACGACACCGGACCAGCACACATTGCTGCAATTTGTGGCTGTCCAAGTGTGGTACTTTTTTCGAACGCGTCTAACCCAGATATCTCGGCACCCCGAGGCAAAGATGTTACTATCCTGAGGTGCGAAAATCTCAGGGATCTCAGTGTCTCAAAGGTTGCCGAGGCGTCAAGATTGCTTTAAATGCCCGGCTCTATGGTTTACTCGTGGATCCTATAAAATCATCATGAGCATTGTTTCTATAACGTTGCCGGACGGCAGCGTAAGACAATTTGATGGGTCAGTCAGCGGCACCCGGCTCGCAGCGGAAATAGGTCCGGGATTAGCGAAGGCTGCGATTGCCATCAAACTAAATGGAGAAGTCGTTGATCTTGAACGCGAAATTGACCATGACAGTGATGTAGAAATTATCACCCGCAAGTCCAATGAAGCACTGAATCTAATTCGCCACGATGCAGCTCACGTTATGGCCGAGGCAGTTCAAGAACTTTATCCCGGCACACAAGTCACAATCGGCCCAGCGATCGAGAACGGTTTCTATTATGATTTTGCCCGCGAAGAAACGTTCACTCCCGATGATCTGGAGAAGATCGAGACCCGAATGCATGAAATTATCCAACGAGACGATGCTTTCGTGCGTGAAGAATGGGACCGAAGCGAGGCTGTAAAACATTTTAAGGGCATCGGCGAGAAATATAAGGCCGAACTGATCGAGAGTATTCCTGACGGGGAAATCATATCGGTCTACCGACAAGGTCGATGGAAAGATCTTTGTCGCGGTCCCCATATGCCGTCTACCGGACATGTTGGTAAGGGGTTCAAGCTACAGAAGTTGGCGGGAGCATACTGGCGCGGTGATTCTCGTAACGAGATGCTGCAGCGAATTTATGGCACAGCTTGGCGCGATGAAAAGGAGTTAAAAGCCCATCTATACATGCTGGAGGAAGCCGAGAAGAGAGATCACCGGCGCCTTGGCCGAGAGATGGAGCTTTTCCATTTTCAGGAAGAGGCTATTGGCAGCGTATTCTGGCATCCTAAAGGTTGGAGGCTATACCGTACTCTTGAGACATACATCCGGGCGAGATTGGATGAGGCCGGCTATGTTGAGGTCAAGACGCCACAGCTGATTGACCGTGGGTTGTGGGAGTCATCCGGCCACTGGGATAAGTTCCGCGAGCACATGTTCACGGCCGAAACTGAGGACGACCGTATTTTTGCGCTAAAGCCTATGAATTGCCCAGGACATGTCCAGATATTTCGCCAAGGCATCACTAGCTACCGTGATCTACCCCTGCGGATGGCCGAGTTTGGTTCGTGTCACCGTTATGAACCATCGGGAGCGCTGCACGGGCTAATGCGAGTGCGCGCGTTCACTCAGGACGACGCCCATATTTTCTGCTCCGAAGATCAAATTACATCTGAAACGGAAGCATTTTGTGAATTACTATTAAGCGTTTACAAGGATTGTGGCTTCAACGACGTTATGGTGAAGTTCGCAGACCGGCCGGAAGTGCGTGCCGGCGAAGATGGTGTTTGGGATCGCGCCGAGGCAGCACTTACTAACGCAGTCGAATCATCCGGCCTAGAATATTCTCTAAACCCCGGCGAAGGCGCTTTTTACGGACCCAAACTGGAATTCGTGCTGCGAGATGCTATCGGCAGAGATTGGCAGTGTGGAACACTACAAGTGGATTTTGTTCTACCCGAACGGCTTGACGCATCGTATATCGGAATGGATGGGGAGAAACACCGTCCTGTGATGTTACACCGAGCCATCTTAGGCTCTTTCGAACGGTTCATCGGCATCCTAATCGAAAATTATGCGGGTCGCATGCCCCTTTGGATAACACCTGTTCAGGCTGTCGTAGCTACGATCACATCGGATTCCGATGCCTATGCCGTCGAGGTAAGGAATGCCTTGGATGCCGCAGGTATTAGGGCGGAACTCGATATCCGTAATGAAAAAATCAACTATAAGGTCCGTGAGCACAGCCACGCCAAGGTACCGGTGATGCTGGTGGTCGGTCAACGGGAAGTCGAGGATCGCAAGGTAGCTATCCGGCGTTTAGGCAGCAAGGAACAAGAATTTCTTGCGCTAAACGAGGCCGTCGCTAGACTTGCGAAGGAATGTCAATCACCATTGGCCTAAGGGTTAGAATAAAATGCTACGAAGGTGAGCTTGACAGGTTAGGGCGTTAAACGAGAACGATTAGAGGAGAAATTCGATCGTACGACATACAAGTATGGAGCCGCCGGTAAGAGACGAGCGGCCAATCAATGAAATGATACAGGAAGCAGAGGTCCGACTTATTGGTGCCGAAGGGGAACAGATTGGCGTCGTATCCCGTGACGATGCTCTAGATCGTGCGGTGGTTCTTGGCCTCGACCTCGTTATTGTTGCAGACAATGCAAACCCGCCGGTCTGCAAAATCATGGATTACGGCAAGTTCAAATACGAGGAACAGAAAAAAAAGAACGAAGCCCGTAAGAAACAAAAAACTATTGACGTTAAAGAGATAAAACTACGGCCCAATATTGATATCCATGATTATGATGTGAAAATGCGCTCAATGGTAAAATTCCTTAATGACGGAGATAAGGTGAAAGTCACGATGCGGTTCCGCGGTCGAGAGATGGCTCACCAAAATCTCGGGCTCGACGTACTCCACCGAGTGCGCGACGATCTAGAACAAATGAGCAAAATAGAACAATTCCCGAAAATGGAAGGCCGGCAGATGGTGATGGTTCTATCTCCTAAGTAAAATCCTTTGCTATCAGAGGACAGCATCCGGACGCACGATGGGATCGAACCTCAAATAATGACTAGACCTAAGCCCTTGCGTCGCAGTTATTTTCCTAATGCTCGTAGGTTTGCGCGATGCCGGATTTGAGAATAAACCTTGCGTCGCAGTAGGGGCACTCGACCTGTCCATCAACCAAGGTGAGATAGACCTTAGGATGCCCTAACGTGCCGCCGCCGCCGTCACATGAAACATTGACAGTTTCGACTTCAACGATCTCGGGGGTGGGTGGCATTAGCGCCATAGCCGTGTCGCCTCTCAGTGGATTTTTTAACTGGATCTGATGATACCCAAAAGGGCCGATCCGCGAAAGAAGTGTATATTACCCGAGTTCACAACTACCCGATAGCCAAATGGAATTTTATGATTGAATCTCGCCATCCGGATGATGCTGCTATTGAAGTAAACAGCCTCTATAAAACTTACGCGGGCAAGAACGGAGTGCTTAACGAAGCTCTTAAATCAATCAACTTATCGGTTCCACGGGGAGCAATATTCGGATTACTAGGACCGAATGGCGCGGGCAAATCAACTCTCATTAACATACTTGCCGGCTTAGTAATTAAGACTTCGGGTAACGCCCAGATTAATGGCTGGGATATAGTACAGGATATGCGCCGAGCGCGCGGCTCAATCGGCGTAGTTCCGCAGGAACTCAATCTGGATTCATTCTTTACCCCGCGCGAAACAATGGAACTGCAGGCAGGGCTATATGGCGTGCCCCAAAGTCAGCGGCGAACTCAAGAAATTTTCGAAGCGCTGGACCTAGAAGACAAAGCAGATGTCTATGCGCGGTCGCTGTCTGGCGGCATGCGTCGCCGCTTACTGGTCGCTAAGGCATTGGTGCATTCACCACCAGTGGTGGTTCTCGACGAACCGACCGCGGGAGTGGATGTAGAACTGCGTCAATCACTCTGGGAATACATGAGAGAGTTAAACCGCGCAGGCACCACTATCTTGCTCACAACCCATTATTTAGAAGAAGCACAGGGAATGTGCGATCAGATCGCTATCATCAATCACGGCGAGATAGTAGCCCAAGACTCGACCGCGGCATTATTGGCGAGGCTAGACCGAAAAGAGGCTCTCATCTCGGTGGACCGGGATATCGATAACCTACCCGACGATTTAAAGCGGGTCGGCATAGAGGCGAGGATCACCGGAAAGCGGGTCATCCTGATCCGGTTTTCACCTAGCCAAGTACAGATGGGGCAGCTTCTTGATGCTGTGAGGGTTGCCGGTTTCCATATCACCGACCTATCAACACGCGATACTGACCTAGAAGAAATATTCATCTCCCTAACCACTAATAGACCCGACGGTCCGCTTCACTCCGATATCATTGACCCCCGTACTGATCCGCTTGAGACATCACGTTCCCATCGGCAACCGTGCAACGGCGCTGAGAGGATATAAATTCGGCTACACACAGATTAGCCCGTAACATAGAATTGCCGGACCGACACGATCACGTTATGTTCTGACTGGTTCGGGTTGGTTATTACTCTCGACCGTAACTGTACAGTTGCACCCGTAGCTCAGTTGGATAGAGCGCTGGCCTCCGAAGCCAGAGGTCACAGGTTCGAATCCTGTCGGGTGCGCCATTCTCTTTTGAACACAGTGATTACACCATTGAATCCAAGAACTTTTCTAGGTGAAGCTGTTGGGGAGTGCTTGATGAGCTAAATTTTAGACTTAGAATTTACGGACATAGTCAGGTTCAATTGCGGAGATATAAATGCCGACACTCAGAATTTTCTGGGCTATCACATCGTCGCTTATTTTTTCGGTGGCGGCTAACGCCGCGGATGGCGAATTCAAAATTAATGTCAACAGTCCAATATCTATAGCTGCAATGTTGTCTGGTGATATGGGCAAGAACATTGATATTTCTCTAAAGTTCGAACAAATAGAAGCCATTCAGTCGAAAGGTTTGGCAGTTATTCTTCCGTCCAGTACCCCTGATATGGAAGATGAGTTTTACTACGCCAAGCAAATGCGAACGATGGGATTTAGCACCGTTGTTGTAGATGGTGCCGAGCCTAGGTTTGCCAAGAAATTTACTCGCTCATATACATCTGCGATGATTGCACAAGATCTGGCAAAGACTTTAGCATTCACGAATGAGAAATTTGGAACGCCAAACAAAGTAGTTGTTTTGGCAAGTTCAACTGGATCTCTGGCAATTCTGGCGTCTCAGTTATTGCCTGTTATAAATGCCATGCCGTCCCTCAGATTAATTACTCACATCTTTATGCTGAATGCAGCCTGTCCCGCTAAGGTCGGGCCTGCTTTATCACAAAATGCTGATATTTTTACGGTGAATGGTTTGCAAGATGACAGTACGCCCGCATTCGCGTGTCAGGAAATGAAAGAAAAGAACGATATGCCAAACGTCGAGATGCTCATTTACGACGGAGCACACCATTTCGAGAGTCCAAAATACAAAAGCGTAGGAAAAGTTAACGCTCCTCATATAATTCCGACTTGCACGATAAATTATGATAAAGACGTATTTATGTATGTGGAAAAACGAGACGGTTCCACAGGCCTTTCAGAAAAGAACGTTGGTATGATTGACTTGCAGAAATGGGTATATAAGAACTGTGTTAAGCGAGGTAATTTGCAGGGATATAATGAAAAGTCAGCGAGCATTTTTTGGACTGATGTGAAGCGTTTAACTCAGTAAGCGCTTAGTGCAAGAGATGCGTAATAACTTTTCGACCACAAAGTTAGATGTTCGGGCGCGAAAGTCCGGCTATCCTGCCGTTTCTTCGGTACAGCGTTTGTTAATACCGCCGTCATCGGTCCCGAAGGACTCAGTCTGTGTCCCTAGTAGCCCAGCGTTGAAAATTGCTTAGTGAGACACCGCAAGGTTGAAGAGATAGGTTTCTCATCAGATGTACGGGAGAGCCGCCTCCCCCCTTCCTTGATTTTCCTCCAGCCACAGTGAGACATAATTCTCTGTTTCCCGCTGGCGTAATTGTTCCAGCAAATTGGAATTTAAATTCTTGCAACTTCTCATTCCGGCATGGACTTAGCCGCAGGTTCGCCTGCCCATTTCTGAACGCCGCTTCCATGCAAATATCAAATGCGGGGAGAAAAAATTTGTTCTTAGTTAATTCGGTGGCATCAAATCCTTGATCAACGGAGATGCTTCCTTGGTAGGAGTAGCAAGTATGAGCCTGAAGCCCTCTTTCAATCTTCGCTCTTGTTTTGTGGCCTTTAATATCTAAGCAAAAGCCTCGTTCTTCATCTAATTGATTGGTGAGATAGACCTCTACTATCCGTTTTTGATCAGCAGCAATGGCGTCAGCTCCAACACCGTATCCGGCTATTAAGACCACCGACGCAAAAATCGCCAAGCTATGGATCGTTATAAAGACACGATCTCTCATTGAGTTCTGCTACTCCTCAAGTCACTAATTGGTCGGCATCCAAAATACGGTGATCGTTCTCTTTCCATCGTTCCTGATGCGAGGTCGATAAAGAAGCGGAATGGACTGCCCCAGCCACCATAGAATCTTCCACCCTTCTACATCGTCAGAAGGCGAATCACGAATTCCTAGAAACAACTACCTCGAACACCCCCCTTTGATCTCGAAGAGATGTTCATACGTAAGTGTAATAAAATGGGTAGTGTGCTTATGCCTAAAGTTCAAAAAAATGTTCTCGGCACAGATTTGAAAATTTGTGGAACAAATCCGGTTACGGGCTTCTATCGAGACGGATGCTGTAACAGTGGCGATCGTGATGGTGGAACTCATACCGTATGCGCTATTGTTGACGATCAGTTCCTTGAGTTTTCAGCGAGTAGAGGAAATGATTTGATGACACCTCGACCAGAGTATGGGTTCCAGGGTCTAAAAAGTGGCGACCACTGGTGTCTCTGTGCGATGCGCTGGGAAGAAGCACGCAAAGCGGGTTACGCCCCTCGGGTCAAACTTGCATCTACAAATATGAAAACATTAGAGTTTGTGCGATTAGAACACTTGAAAGAACGAGGCGACCTTCCCTGACTTAACTAGGGGTCAAGAACACCACCGGGAATCCGAATACTAGTAGAGTGATTAGAGCTCTAATCAGCACACAAAATCTAATCATGCAACACAGCGCAATATGGTTCTGTGGGGGCATAATGATCACTTAGAAAGGATAGTCCCCCGCCCAAAACGAGCCATCCCACTCCACATCTAGATTATATTGCTCGAGCAAATACCTCTGTACCTTGACGCCATCAACAGTACTTTGTTACGGCGACTCTGTTAGGTCGCAAAATAACCATTGGTCTCCGTCTATTTTCCGGCAAAAAAGTTCAACGCGTCGTTCAGCCTTTGGATCTCCTCTTTTTGACAACCTTATCAGGACCCGCCCCACCTCATCTTTTTCGGACCAGCCGATATTCATAGTTAATTCACGATCTCCCAAAATTTGGCTTTGCGTTTGGTTCCTGACTATCGGGACCGCATTAACTGGTATTGGCGATTTATTTCTCGGGGACATTTTTTTGACGTAGGACGCTCTTTATTAATTGTGAAGAGCTTTTCTTCCTCGAAAGTAAGGATATTGGCTAGTCGAGGAAATTTGGATTGCCGTTTTTAACCACAATCAGCCTGGGAAAGTTACGCAAATGACTTCCCAATAGTTCGAAAGATTTTCAGCCGGCAAAATAGGGCATTGGCACCAAAAAGGACACGATTATCGATATTGCGTAGTACAAAAAGCATAAAAATTAAAAGCTTTTCACACCTTAACATATGGACAATCCTCTATCTCAAGCAAGCGCCTAAAACACCAACTTGGTAGTACCATGGCGGTAGTAACGCAGGAAATAAATTTCATGAACGGTTTTTTATTAGCTATTAGACGCACCCGCGACGTGAGGAAATATATGAAAAATCTCTCTATTCTGCCGCCTGCACCGGTTTTTCCGGCAGATCGGGAATTTCTGCTTCGTAAAACTGGTCCATGTCCGGCGTAAGTTGATTTTCGGCTAGCGCATCCTCGAATAGCGTCCTGACATGTTCGCTTTCGTCTGCATAGTCTATCTGATCCCCGCCAATGCGCGATGAAATCCACGCCTTAGGTACACCCTGGGCGTTGCGTACCGCTACACCTTCATACTTGAAAGCAAGATAGCGCGACGGCGTGGTCCCAGTGTTAAAATGCTGGTGCCACCACATGTTAGGCGGAACGATCAGCGTCCCGACTTCCCAAGGGTAGTAGTTTGGTTCCTCCCCGTCTGGCCACATAAGAGAATAACCCTCACCCGAGAGGATGATGACGTGTGCGCCGGGGCCATGGCGGTGCCCCTTTTTATAAGTCCCTATTGGAAATTGAGAGATATGCGCGTTCATTGAACTCTTTGCAAAGTTAAAGCGAATATGCCCTCCACCAGCGCCACGCTCTTTAGCCTCGATCAGCGGCAGATTTACAGCGTCGGGTACGAAGTTAGTAACCAATTTAAACCCGTCGGTTTCCGACTTCGCGGCAAAATAATCCGGCTCGCCGTTAAAACGGCCCTTGAAATCATAAGGCATATTAAAGATGAATTCAGGATCTTCGTAGATATTCATTGTCGGCGGCAGGTTCGTAACTGCGACGAAACGTGCCGCTTCCCGGCCTGATGCGTTGAAATGCTGGTGCCAGCAGTTGAGTGGTATAGCGAAGAGCGCACCAGGGCCCCACTCGAAAGTGATACGCTCACCCTCGTCGTTCCACACGCTCGTCGACCCGCGACCGGATAGGATCATGATCATTTCTTCAAACAACATTCGCTGGGGGGCTAGTTTCTTGCCGGGATCTATCTCACATATATAGCAATCGTTTGATGTCCGCGACGCATCATGGTTGAGGAACACCCCGTTTCCTTCACGGCGAGCCCAAGGTTTGAGCTCCAGCGTGTAGAGGTTGCGGACATAGATAGAAGAAATGATGTCAAGCCCTTCGTCTTTCACCCATTTGGTATAGGGCGTCTCCTTCTCAGAGGCGAATTTCTTCGCCATGGTATCGGAAACTATCGCATCCTTGCCGCCTTTGTCGGTCATATTCCTACTCTTCGCCTTTCAAGCGCATTGCACTTGGGGTTAAGCCTTTCTTCAATCTCGAATACTTTGATTGCCAATCTTTTTATACGTGGATGGAGATAGACGTTCAATCGTGCCCTTAACCATGATCTCTGTGATGATGATGACCGTATCCGCCTCTATGCCCATCAGAATGAGTTTGACCTTGTTAACCAGCACACCCGTGGTCTAGTCGCTGGCCAGTGCGCGGGTCATCGGAAAAAAGTAGCGACTTTATGGTAACCGGCACGGTGCGTGATGGTAAGCGGATCTTGCCGAGGTCAATATAGTCGAAGTCCCAGAGTACGACCCCGTCGATTACTAGAACCCCGACGGGGACTTCCAACTCGTCCTTCAGGATATGTCCTAGCGACTGTGCTATATCTCCATCGAGTACGATAAACAGAGGCTTTCCCGCGGCTATCATGTCGTCAAGGCCCTTACTTATCCCCTGAGCGAATGCATAAATTCTCTCATAGGCTGGCATGCCTTTCCAATGGAAAGACAAGGCTATTTCACTATCGGCACCATCGACTTCGAACGCTTTACGATGCGCCTTCACCGTTTTTGCAAGCTCGGTAGGGATGATTTCATCCGGGCAGTCATAGCGTGGCTGGATTACCTGAAGGTTACGTCGTGGGAGTAATTGGGCGTAGTCAGATACAAACGTAGTATTGCCGGATAGCTGTACCGAGTATTCCGATGCGCCTAACGCGGTCGCCCGGATACATTCTCCAGCTTCCAGTATCGGCCACGGCAAAGCACCATCTTGGAGACGCCGTGCCAGAGCTGTTCCGAGGCGCTTGCCCATATCACCAAAATCTCGTTCTTCTCGATCATAGACGTATTCTGCCACGCCGCCGGAGAACATTACTCCGTCGATCTGTCCCCAGTCGATGATTGGATCGGTAAGATAGAAATTTGCTATATCGTCGGGAATA
>CETH01134156.1_pt1 | contig 11893 bp, 8 predicted proteins | sample 361461 | NCBI WGS metagenome assembly CETH01 (sample SAMEA2622695, study PRJEB7988) | marine metagenome | isolation source: saline water (ENVO:00002010), including
CTTACCACTTTTATAGACTCCTTGTCAAAATTTAGCATCTTTTTCGACAACGATAGAGATCTCTTAAACTTGATATAACCTAAAAAGTTACCAGTTATCTCGTAATTAACCGGAATTTTGTAATATGCCATGTTTGAGGCACTTTTCTTTTGACTCTTCTTCTTCTTTCTTTTCTTCTTTTTTTTCTTTGAAGATTTGCCAGATGCCTTATCTAGGGCCTCAGATTTAGAAACTGCTTTTGGTGGTTTCTTTTCAATTTTTGAAATTACTAAATCATTAAGTCCAGCGTAATAACTTAGCGTTTCATACAAACCTTCTACTTCTGCCTTGGTATGAAATAAAGTTGAGTATTCATCATATTTAGGTTTTAATTTTTTAATTTCTTTCTTAGTCGAATTAATTTCTTGAACAAATTTAGCAGTTTCCTGCTTTTTTTTATTCATATCATTTATCTGGGCTTTCTTTTTCTCTACTATCGGATTTAAAATTGCATAATAGATGATTAAAAATAATATTATCGCTCCAGTGGATATACCAATCTTAATTAAAGTTTTCTTATCAGTTAATTGAAGTAATTTTTCTTTAAGATCATCAATTTTAATATTTTTTAAATCTATATTTTTTAAGTCCATTTTTATCCTTTAAGTTTTGTTTTGACCCTTTGGATCAATTACAACAAATACTCTAAATCCTTTCATTGTTATTCCAGTTGTCGATTTTCTTGGTAGTTTCATAGACGACAGTGATGCTTGTTTAACGTATTTTTGATTACCCAAATTTTTAATAAATTTTAAAATATCTTGATCGCTTGCAGCAACCCCTTGGATTGTTACTCTTCTTCTTCCATCATAACTAACTTGGTCAAATCTAACTCTTTTTGGAACGCTTGCTGCAATTTGTGCCAAAATTCTGTAACTTAAATCTTTGTTTGATTTAAGACTACTACTTAATTTTAAAGTAGTTGTGATTAATTTTAATTCTTTTTTTATTGATTTATTCTCTTTTAATTTTAAAGCATGTTCTTTTTTTACTTTTCCATAATTAATTAATTTTTTATTATAAGAATGAATATTCCAGAAAGATAAAGCGAATAAAATTAAATAGATACCTACAACACCACCAACTACACCTTTAAAAGCAAAATTCGATATTGCTTTCATTTTCTTTTGTTGGACCATGCCTTTTCTATTAGGAAGCAAATTTATATTTTTTACGGCAGTAACAAATTTATAGTAACCAAATACATCTAACTTCCTAAAAGCAAGCCCAATTACAGTTGAAAGATATGATCGATTTTGTAGATTTACTGATTGCTCAAGTTGTTGCGGTATATTTAGACCATCAATTGGGTCAAAAGTTTTAAAACCAATATTTACTAAATTTGTTCTAAAAATTGATAAATAGTCCTCAATATTTTCTAAATCAGAAACAACTTTAATATTTCTAATTCTTTTCTCATATTTAGTTTCAAAATCTTGAACAGCTTGTTTTACTTGGGTAACAAATCTTCTTACTAAACCTTCTTTCTCTTCTTGGACCTGTGAGGATTTTAAAATCTGTCTGTCTTGTCCTCTCAAAAATATGTCAGTAATTATTGGGTTATTATCGTATAGAATCATTAAATAATTTTCATCCAAACCAAATTCTAAAACTGCTGTTAAATTAGCATCCTCTGTTTTTTGTGAAATTTGATTAATTTGATCTACTGCAGATTTTAATGCAAAACATTTTACATCAATAATTACCGGGTTAAGACCACTAGATTTTATAATTGATGTATAGCTATTGATATCTGAAAGTTTTGAAGCAACAAATAAAATATCCATTGTGTTGTCTTTTTGATTTCTGTTTATTACTTGGTGAAATATTGAGTAATCATCTAAATTATCTGTTAATTGAACAAGATTTTCCCAAAGAGAATTTGTTTCAATTGCTTTTTGTAATTCTTCATCTTTCATTAAAGGAGCTGTAACAACTCTTATAATTGCACTTGTTACCGGGATAGCAATTGCAGCATTTGGAGTTCTAATTTTAGATTTTTGAATTGCAATTGATAATTCTTCTCCAAGTTTCTCAGAATTTTCTAATACAACTGCATCATCAGGTAATTCAACTTTATGAGTATAAAATTTTTCTAACACCCATTGATTGGCCTTATTAGAAGTTATTTGGGCCAATCTAATTTCTTTATTTGTTATTTCTACTCCAAGTATTTCTTCACCTTGTGCAGAAGATTTTCCCAATTTAGATTTAAAGAAATTATCTAATTTATTTTTAAAATTACTTTTACCGCCACCAGATGATTTTGGCATTTTAAGACCACTTGCAAATGATGGTTTTTTTAATTTAATATTTTTTAACTTGTCAAATAAACCAGAAATAGATTTTTTACTTTCCGAAGATTGATTATCAACATTAACATTTGTATTAACTTGTTGAGATTTGTTATTTTGATTTTCAATTGGACTTGGACTTGCAGTTGGTTTTATTGGTTCAGTTACTGGAGTTGATACTGGAGCTGGACTTTCTACCGTTGGCGAAGGAGTTGGTGTTACGTTTGTCTGTACTGTTTCTTTAGTTTCATCTGTTGCTGATGTTTCTTTATTTTTTTCTTTTTCCCTATTTGAATGAACATCGTCAAACCATTTTTCTAAAATGGGTATTGCATCTTCTAAATTTGGTGTGCCTGAAGAAGAAATCTTTTGTTTTCCATCAATATAAAGTCTTCCAACCCAATTCTTTGATTTAAGCTCGCCTTTATATTTGTCCTGTCTTATATATATATGTAGTCTGCCGTCTTTTTTATGTATAACTTCGTGATCTTTCTTTTCTTCCTGTTTATTTTCCTCAATTTTACTAGTTTCTACATTTTCTGGACTTGTAGGAGTTTCATTTGCAGTGGTTGACGGAGTTTCATCAACACTTATGTAAGATTCGCTTCCAGATTGCAATTGATCATTATTATCTGCATTATTTTTTTCATCTTCAGGTTGATTAGCCTGATTTGCATCAGACTGATCCTGATTTTTTTTATTTTCTAAGTCTTTATCGTCTTCACTCATAAATTTTTTTTTATTTCTCTAACACAAACATACGAATCTCTAACACAATTTATAAAAAAGTCTAACACATAATTAAAAGTTGTATGCTCATTTTAGGTTGAAAAGACAAAAAATCCAATAAATACTGGCTTTTTGATAAAATTTATTTTTTTCTATAATTTTAAAATATAAATGCTTAAATTGATTTTCTCTAACACAATTTATAAAATCTCTAACACAAACAAAAAAAATACAATTGTGTTAGAGTATCTACTAAAATAGAATTTTTAAAAAAACATTTAAAATCAATACTTTTAGCAATTTCAACTCAAAGTAGGTATTTTGTGTTAGAGTAAATATTTTTTGTGTTAGAGAAACTAAGAAATAAGTTTTGAAAATTAATTTTGATAAAAAAAATCTAAAAATTAATAAAATTTTTCTAAAAAAAAAGAAAATCTCTAGTTGAATCTTAAAAAAAAGAGAATTTTTTTAAATTTTTTAGAAAATTTCAACTGAATCTAGAAAATTTTAAAAAATTTTTTTTTTTTCTTATTAAACCTTTCTAACTGACAACATTAATAGAAAACCAACAATAAAAAAAAAAGAAACTGATAAAAAACCAATTCTTTGTGAATACATATAAGTTAAAGTTCCTACCATTAATGGTCCAGCAAAAGCAGTTATCCTACCAGAAAAACTAAATAAACCAAAACCTTTTCCTAAATCGGTTTTGTATAAAAGTTTTGTCATCATTACTCTACTTGCGCTTTGAATAGATCCAATAAAAAAAGAAATTACCATTACGTTATAAAAAAATTCTGTTTTTGTTTGTGCAATTAAAGATCCATAAACAACTGTGCATGTTAAAACTGCAATACAGGTTAAAATTATTATCTTGGAAGAAAATTTATCATTTAAGTATCCACCAAACAAAACTCCTACGAATGCAACTACATTTCCAAAGATTGCTAATTCTAATAAATCTTTAGAACTAAAATTAAAAACACCTGAAGCATACACGCCACCACCTGCTATTAAAACAATTAATGCGTCTGAGTAAATCATTCTTGCGATTAAAAATTTTCCAACAGATGTAAATTTTTTTTTCCAAATTAATTCAAAAACTTTTTTAAATACTGGAGTTGAGTCTGTATTTTGTTCATAAGAAATTTTATTTTTAAAAAAATATAACATTGGAAGAGAAAAAATTAAAAACCATAATGCAACTATTAAAGGAATAAAACGAATATGTTCAAAATAATTTTTGTTTAAATTAAATAAAGTTGTTTCAGGTAATATAAAATAATATAAAACTAAAAAAAGAATTGGTATCGATCCGATATATCCTAATCCAAATGCAAACCCAGAAGTTTTTCCAATATTTTTTTCATCTGAACATTTTTTTAATAAAGAATTATAAAAAACAGTTCCAAGTTCATAACAATAGTTTGAAATAAAAAAAATAATTAAAGTAAATAAAATATAATTTGAATTTGGTTTTGCAAACCAGAACAAACATGTTGTAAGAATACACAATAAAGTAAATATAATTAAAAAATTTATTTTTCCTTTTGGTTTTTTGTCAGCTAACCCTCCGATGAATGGTCCTGTGAGAGCAATAACAATTCCACAAAGTCCGGCAGTCCATTGCCAATAAGCGGCACCAATTTGTGGATCACCTACAATTTGATTTGCAAAGTAAGCTGATGTAACAAAAGTAATTATTATCATCGTATATGCAGAATTTGCTAAATCGTACAGTCCATAAAATAATTTATTCATAATTATTTTCCTAATTCTAATAAATTTTTTAGAGCACCACTTTTTTCCCATTTGTTTATCAAAGAACTTAAATCTAAAGTGGTTTGCGTTACAAAATCTTTATAAATTGTTTTGTATGCAGGTCCAAGTTTAATTCCACTGTAAGTGTTGAATAATAAAATACTTCTCTTCGATAAACTTATTACTTTTCTTCTTACAGTTTCTCTTGGTAACTGTAATACCTCTGCAATACTTGCAAAAGTTAATTTACGTTTGTTTAAGTATTTTTTTTCTGTAATTTTTTCCATCTGTTCTTCTAAATCTGAAAATGATTTTGTTCCTGATTTATTTGCTTCATACAAAGAATGACTCACTACAACTTGCAAAATAACAAATGACTCAAAGTCTATGTTTAATTTTTCTTTTACTCTTGTATATAATGAAAGCACAAACATTACCCAATGGTATAATCCTTTTGAGAAAGGTGGCTCCTTAACACCCCTTTCTTTGTTTGCTTCGACTAAGGATACTATCTTATTAACGCCCATTATAGTTTTTTCATTGCTCATAGTAGTTTTTAATCTCCCTAACATAGGTACATTACAACCTAAAATAGGTATGATCAATCTTTTTCCACAATTTTTGATTTATAAGTTATTTTAAATAAATTTATGAGAGCAATTAATTATAAAAAATATTTTATTAGATTAATAGTATTTAATTTTTTTGGTTTAATTTATCTTATTGATACAAATTCTTTTGATCAAGGTTTTATTTCACTACAATCAATTTTTTATTCTTTAAATATTTATATTTATTATTTTTTTATTTTTTTTGAAAGCTTAGCCTCTCTTATATCGTCATATGGACTTGATTTTAGTTTTTTAGATTTAGTTTTTAAGAACATAGGTCATATAAATTATAAATATATTTTTTTTCTATTTTATAGAAACATTAATTTCGTATATTTTATTTTATTTTCGTTTGTTTTGATTTATTTTTTTGAAAAAAATAACTATAAAATAAATTTATATAACAAATCCTTTAAAAAAAATTTAATATTACTTTTTTTTGTTGTATTGTTTATTTTATCAAACTTTAATCCTAATTTAACTCACCATAGGTTTATAGAAAGATATAAAGGATTACTTAACAGTTGGACTAGCGAAGATTTAGTTTTCATAGATACGTTTTATTACAAAAAATTTGCTAAGAATAATTTTTTAAGAAATGATAATTGGTATATCACAATTAAATTTTCATATTTTTATAAAAATACAAACTCTGCTGGAGGGAATATGGTTTCAAAGGTTTTTAATAATGAAAGCAATGAAGGATTTAAAATGTTTGAAAAAATTTTATTAAGTGAAGAATATAATAATGTTTTCGTAATAATAAATGAGTCTTATCCTAACTTTAGGGATTTTAAATTAAAAAATAATTTACTAGACGCAATTATATCTGGTCATGACAATTTAAATGTTCGAAATTTTAAAAAGGATTGGAATAGAAAACTTGCAACACTGGGTGCTGAACTTGATTTATTTTGTGGTAAGAATCTAAATTATAAGGACTTTAAAGATCAAGAACTTAAAATTTTTTTAAAAAATAATAAATGTTGGATTAATTCTCAACAAAATAAAAATTTAGTTTATATACATTCATATGATGAAAGATTTTATGATCGAACAAGATATAAAAGTTTTTTTGATAAAACATTTTTTAGAAAAGACCTAGAAAAAATAAATTTTCAAGTTTGTGATCAATATTTTAAAGGCATTTGTGATCATGATGTACTAGATAATATAGAAAAATTAATGCCAACTAAGGATAACAACTTTGTAATTTTTTTAACAATTAATAATCATATACCAACTTCAAAATTTTATAAGAAGCCATACATAGATTGTGAGAAAAACTTTCCATTAAATTTAAGTTCACAGTTCTGTGATATTTATAACAATCAAATGCTTTTCAATGAGAGTATATCTAGATTTATATCAAGAATTAGTAAAAATGATTTGTTAATTTTATTTTCTGATACGCCTCCCATATTTAGAAATAAACATAAAGTTCACTTTGAAAATATGATTGATGTATATTTTATTTCTAATAAATAATTTTTTGTACAACATCAAAAGTTCCTATTACTCTAACAGGACCTAATAAAAAAGATTCTAAAACCAAAAAATAATATAAAAATTTATACTCTTTAACATTATTTATAATTATACTTTGATAAGTTTTCTTTTCCTTGCAGAGAAATAAAATTACAATAAATATATTTGTAAATATTAAGGACCACCATCTCATATGATCATAACCGAATATGAATAAAACAAATGGTGAAAAAGGTAAAATTAAAAAAAATTTTGTCCTCAGGTCAGATGATTTTAGAATATTAAGATATATTTTATAAACAATAAAGAAAGCTGGTGATAATAATAAAATTAATATTATGTTGTTTATTAAGCCATCGATATTAAAGCCATTGATTATTGCATCTTCTATAATTGAATGGGGCACAAATGGATCATAGGTATTAAAAAGATCCCTAAATAACACATGTAATGCAGAAGTTTGTATAAATACGATTTTATCAATGTCGTAAGGCAAAAAGTATCTATTGAGTAGATAGTTATTAAGTTCTTGAAACGTAAAATGTGTAGATAAGCCCTGAGTAGATATCACAAATGTTATAAAAACAATAATAAAGAATAATGCCAATTTTATAAGTAAATTATCTTTATGAGGATTTTTAAGGAACCAAAAACCAAAAATGATTGGAATGAACATAAAAAAACTTCCCTCATGTATTAATAACATCACGCTGAGGTTTAATAAAAGCATAAAAGCCAATAAAAGATTTTTTTTATGAAATTTCTCAATAAAGAAAAAACTTAAAAAGGTTATTAATAAATTTATGATATCTTGTCTTCCAATATCAAATATAAAATGTTGCATTGTGAAAGGGCTAGTAAACACCATAATAGAAAAAATAAATTTATGAATATTTTTTTCTTTATTAAAATCTAAAAAAAAAATTTTAAAGAAATATATTGAGAGAATTAATAGAAAAAAAAAGGAAACGATATAAATAATCTGTGAGTTTACTTTATCAAAACTTAATCTAAATAATTCACCTAATAAACCCCTTTTAAGAAATTCAAATTTATAATTAAATACATATTGTGTTTCTACAAATGGCATCATGTCATTTGCTGCTCTTACCAAAAGACAAGATAATAAAAACATAAAAATTAGGAGATAATGGAAATTATTTAATTTAAGTTTTTCGATTTTCATATTTTTGTTATTTTAAAATTTTAGATTACTTATCATCTACTACTACTATTGTTAAATCATCTTTTTGAATTTTTCCTGATTTTACAATATCACGTATAATACATTGTAATCTTTCATTGTTTGGAGTGGATTGATATTTTTTAATATAATCTTGAAAGCCATCTGCTCCTAACATTTCACCGTTTGGATCTTTTATTTCAGTAATACCATCAGTAAAAATATACATTGAACTTTGTGTAAAAGGTATTGTAGTTTCTTTATATGTAATCTTTGGCATGATGCCTAGTGGTGGACCGGCGGTTTCATGAGAAGAAAATTTTCCATCCTTAGAATAAATTAAAGGAGGCTCATGACCTGCATTTGAAATAAGTAATTCTTTTTTAGAGCTATCGTATATACCAACTAACATAGTTACAAACATTCCTCGTGCAGCCGTTTCACAAATTTCTTTATTTAATAAGTTAAGTAAGTCTGAAGCTGAAAACATTGTCTTGCTCAAACATCTATAAAGACTTGACGCTTTAGACATAAGTAATGAAGATTTTATTCCTTTTCCAGATACATCTGCAACACCAAATCCATATCTGCCATTACCAAGATCAGAAAAATTATAGAAATCTCCTGATACTACTTTTGCAGGAATATTTATTCCAGCTATAGGAAAAGAGTCTTCTTTATTTTTTGATAATAGTGTTTTTTGTATCTCCCCAACAATTTCAATTTCTTTTTGCATTCTATTTTTGTCAACAAGCTCTTTGGCCATCTTTGCGTTTCTTATTGCTAATGCAGCTGGTGCAGAAAGGCTCTCCAATAGTTTACGATCGTTCTCCTCAAATAATTTATTCGTAGTCTTTTTGTTAAGACAATGTATTACTCCTATGCACTCGTTTGCTGCAATAAGCGGAGCGCAAAGCACAGAGTACGTTGTAAAATTAGTTTTGTTATCAAGATCAAAATAAAATTCAGCTATTTCCCTTACATCTTTTCTGACATCGCCTACTCTTACACATTTTTTTTGTAATACTGCTTTTCCCATAACACCTTGGGTTAAAGGTATCTCATAATCCTCAAGATAGGCTTGATGTTTAGAGGCAATACATTGGAAGACCTGTTTTTTCTCCTCAATTAAAAATATATTCGCTGCTTGGGCGTTTATTCGTTTGATAATGACCTCTAGGGAATTTTGCAAAGTATCATTCAAATCAAGTGAAGTTGCAAACTCTTGACTTAGCTGTGTAATAATTTGTAAATCTTTTATTCTCGAGTCTTCTTTAACTATTTCAGGTTTTTTTGTTTTAAAAAACATATTTTATATTTTGCATTTTACATCTTTTTTGATAATTTTAACAAGAATGGAAATAATAATACATACACCAAATTTTTATTTACATATTCAAGACGCAGTAATGTTCATACAATATTGTATAAATGGTATTGTTGAAATTGCATCTCACATTAAAATATAATTTGTGCTTTATACTCTAGCTTTTATATTGGGTAGTATTTGGGGAAGCTTTTGCAATGTTTGTATTTACCGTATTCCTTCAGAGCAAAATATAATTAAAGGAAGATCTTTTTGCCCTTCCTGCAAAAATCAAATCAAATGGTTCGATAATATCCCTTTTTTTTCTTTTATAATTTTAAAAGGAAAATGTAGAAATTGTAATTCAAAAATAAATTTACAATATTTTATAGTAGAATTTATATCGGCTCTTAGTTTTCTATTTATTTATTATTTATATGGTATTTCAATCACAACTTTACTATTAGTAACGTTAAGTATTTTTTTTATAATAATATTTTTCATAGATTTAAAACATTTTATAATTCCAAACGAATTAACATTCCCTTTGATGTTTATAGGTTTTGTAAAATCTTTTGATCCAAATCTAAATCAATCTTTATTTCCAAACTATATTAATTCTTTAATTGGAGGATTATTTGGTTATTCAATAATTTGGTCAATTATTTTTTTTTACAAAAATCTTAGAAAAAAAGAAGGGATGGGGCTTGGAGATGCAAAATTATTTGCAGTAATTGGTTTTTGGTTTGGATGGTTTAGTATCCCATTTACTATTTTTATTTCTTCATTAGTTGCATTAATATATTCTATTCCTTCCTTGATTAAAAAAACTAGAGATATGTCTACGCAAATTCCATTTGGACCTTTTATTATAATTGGATGTCTTATATATATAACTTTTGCCAATGAAATTAAAAATTTGCTTTTATAATGGACAAATTTCTTTTTTTTAATATTTCACTTCTTGCATTTAATATTTTTATTATTGTTTATGCTTATTCATTAAATTTTTTCCCAAAAAAATGGAGAAAGAAAGTTAATCAAGATACTTTAGTTGGTCTGGCACTGATTTTTGTAACAATGACTACAATGTTTACGTGGATTATATATTTTTATCTTAAAATTTTTAGCTAATTAAAATCCAGTTTCTCTCCAGCTGCCTCTGGTTACTTCAACTTCTCCAGCAGCAGATAAAACTTTATAAAGAGTTTCAGCATCTTCCTTTGGTCCTGCAACGTTTGCAAATAATGTATCTCCAAATATAACAAGCTCGGATAAAATACCTTCTCTTACAAATTGACATTCTCTTCCGTTTGCAGTGCCACCTCTGGTTAGAAGGTGAGAGTTATTTGATCCACACTCGTCATCTGCTACACAAATATAAGCGTTACCAATATTACAAGGGTTAGCTCCTTGAGGTGGTTCATAGATTGGGTAATAAACTTGGCCTTTAAATAATGTTGGCGCAGCTGATAATTTTCTAAAAGTATTTGTACTATTTTCATTAGGTCCTTTTCCGTCTGGTGTATCTAAGTGTACTACCCAAGCTTGTTGTCCTACTGTTGGACCATCATCACAACTAATTTTACCAGTGGTATCTTTACAGACTGCTGCTTGATCAATACTTTTAGCAGCTTCAGCACCAGTATGTGCCTTATTTAAAAAAGAGTCCTCAGTTTCTCTTGGTATGATTACACCGTTTAAATGAACAAAATACGGATAATCTGGATCTTTTATACCGTACAAAATATTATCCATATTTTTTGAACCACCACCTATATCATTAAAATTTCCAGTTCCACCAAATAACCAAAAATCTCTTGTTGTTTGACCAATTCCTGCGTCCATTGAAAAATAACTATATCTTTTGTTATCTGTATTAGCGCCTAATCTAAATAAGGTAGTTTGATCAAAAAGATCTGCATCATTTTTGGTAGAACTTGTCAAATTTATTTTTGTAATTTTTCCTTCAAGATCATTAAAGTAAACCATTGCACCTCTCCAAGGAATATTAAACGCAGTATCTGGTGTTATGACTACCGCAGATGATGGTAAAGAGTTACCAATATCGCTTCCATTTGGAGTGCTCGCCCCAGCAATTTTGGTTGCTGCTTGCGTAGTCACAGTTTCGGTTGTTGTTGTAGTTACACCTTCCTCATTTGTAGTTGTTGTTGATACTTCTTGTGTTACAGCTTCTCTAGTTGGAACTGTGTCTATAATTGTTATTGGACCTCCATTAGATTTATGTCCAAAAATAGTTCCAGGTTCAATACCGGCTTGATCATCCCTATCTAAATTTACTATAAATACCGCTGAACCAGCACATAAATTTGTAGCACCCATACCTGCTCCCATTACTGCAACATATTTGTCATTATTTGAATCGCTTCTATCAGAAACATCCTCTGACGGAATTCTAAATATTCTCGGCGATGACCAAGTTTCACCTAACTGACTATAATCATATTGTGTTGGAATATCA
>CETH01009329.1_pt1 | contig 11891 bp, 9 predicted proteins | sample 361461 | NCBI WGS metagenome assembly CETH01 (sample SAMEA2622695, study PRJEB7988) | marine metagenome | isolation source: saline water (ENVO:00002010), including
CGCTCATGACCATGTTCTGGTACATACTCCAAATATTCACTGACCGGTAAAAGTATTTACAAATCAGGGTTATCTCGCCAGCCAACAATGATATGGTCAAGCCACCACTGCGGCGCCTGATCGAGCAAATTGCCAAGGTGCGAGTAATCATGCCACCGAGAAATTAGCCCGTCAGCAATCTCCATAACTGATGTAAATGGATGATTTATAATTTCGCCAGTGTGGAAACGCCACTGCTCAACATGTTCAGTAACGACTAAATTATTTTCACAAACCATATTCATAGGGAAATGCTCATATCCTTCCAATGGCTCAATCCCCAGCCGAAGTCGAAGAATAATCTCTTGTGGCCCTGTCGCACCGACTGCGTCTAACCCAACATCTGTGTAGTGAGCACTGTCAGAAAAGAATGTTGCCATCTTCACCCAATCACGATCAAAATGTGCCACCCAATAATTCTGTACAATCTCTTTATTCTTCATACGAAAACTCCATTCCTAAAGTGCATTAGAGCGCGCCGACTCATTTGGCGCAAGTAAATAGACTGTCATAAAGTTCTAGCATGGAAAAACAATACGCCCAGATGGTTGACTTAGGATTTGGTGAATACATCACACAGGCCCCATCAACTAGGTATCCGGTGTATACGAGAGGTAATGCAGGTGAAGTATGGCCAGAAGTTGCCTACCCATTGACAATTACGTTGACCCGTAAAGCTGGCGAAATTGCCTCTGCTCAAGCTGCAATAAATGCAGGCGTCATCACCCCAAAAGACATTAAAGATGGTCCTACATGTTTTGGAGGCGTCTTCGCAGGTTATATGTATCTCAATTTATCTTTTGGAAGAATGATAGCTATCCGAACTCCTGGAACGACAATAGAAAAGAGTGACGCCACTTACTATGGGTCAGAACATGAGGCCCCGGAATACATTCCTCACAAACAGGACAAAAGCACCATAGCGAGCCTCAGAATTCTCAGATACGGCTGGAAAATGTTACACACCACTAATCTGCCAGTACTAGACCAAGATCGATACTTAGTTTCACAATGGCAAAGCCGACTGCCGGAAATACTTAATTCGCCAAATGAGGTTCTCGTAGCAGCTATGCGCGAAATTATGGAACCGGCGAATGTATTATTTACGCACCATTTGGACATCACAGGCCAAGCCGGTGGAGCGGTGCAGCTCTTATCCACTATTTGTGAGGAACGACTTGGTGACAGGTCTTTAGCTTTAACACTTCTTGGCGGGCTTGGCGATATAGATAGCGCTGAACCTTCCTATGCTCTGTGGGAACTAGGAAGAATGGCTGCAAACAGTGATAGATTAACGTTACTATTTGATGCTGGGCTATCAGGTCTAGAAGTAAGATTGCGTCAATCAGATATAGCACAAGAATTCATGGAGCATTTTGACATTTTCCTTGACGTATATGGCAGCAGAGGACCAAATGAATGGGAAACAGCCTGCGAAACATGGGGAACTAATCCAGCATCAGTTTTAACGCTTATTGACAGAATGCGGCTGGCTGGTGCCCAAAATTCTCCCTCATTGCGTGCTCAGGAACTTTCAAAAAAACGCGAGAGAGAAACACTCAATGCCCGAAAAGAGCTTAAAGGATTTGGATCTTGGCTATTTGAAAAGGCATTACATTCTTCAATACTCTTTTCGCAGGCCAGAGAGAGATCCAAAACAACAATCGTTGACCTCATACATGTTGCCCGTCTGATAACAAGAGAATTAGCAAATCGAACAGCAGAACAAAGGGATAATGCCGAACTAATAGACCTCTGGTTCATACTCGAAAATGAATTAGATGAATTTATAGGTAATCCGTCCGCATTCGATGAAAAAATCAGAGAAAGAAAGCGTGTAAGGGGGGAACTTTCAAATCGTATTCCTCCGTTTATATTTGAAGGAGAAATCCCTGACCCAAATACGTGGCCTCTTAGGACTGACGTAAAAATTAACCATAACGTACATGCTAATGCGGGTGAGATATTAAAAGGATTTGGGGGATGCCCTGGCATAGCAGAAGGGACGGCCAAAGTTATCACGGACCCTTCTAATCCTGAAGATCTTGGCCCCGGCGATATCCTCATAGCTCCGCTAACAGACCCTTCCTGGACACCATTATTTGTGCCTGCAGAGGCTGTTGTAGTCAACGTGGGCGGTCAGATGAGCCACGCAGTTATCGTTTCACGAGAATTAGGAATGCCATGCGTTGTAGCTGTCAAAGATGCAACTGAAATTATCAAAGACGGAACACGAGTCAGAGTTAACGGATCAACTGGTGAAATCACCATTCTTGAAGTCCCAGAATCATAAAACCTTTAGAGAAAATGCAAATGAAGTTGTGGCTATGACTTATCGCCGGCATAATTATGATCTCAGCGCGGGGTGGAGCAGTTTGGTAGCTCGTCGGGCTCATAACCCGAAGGTCGCAGGTTCAAATCCTGCCCCCGCCACACAAAAATATTCAAATGATTGGGGGCCTTCCCAACTTGCTCATTCTTGCTACTGTTTTCCATGAAAGGGGTGATCGGGTTAAAGGAGAAGAAGAGAGGCCTGAAAAAAGTCCTTTGAATATAGCAAGCAAAGCTTTAGAGGAATTTAGGTTTCTCGCAACTGTAATACCCATCCAAGTAAGTATGTAAATAGGGATCAGAATAAGTGGCAAGTTTGCTCTAGCTATCCAAATACGATTCCGAAAAGTCAAATATATGGCTTCACTATGCCTAGTTGGTTCTGTTCTAGGATGTGTTACCAGAAGATCAGCAGCGTAAAAGATTTTCCATCCTGCATTGAGAATTCTCCAGGATAAATCAGTTTCCTCCATGCTGTAGAAGAGGTCTCCGGAGTAACCATCAACTTGATCCCAAGCGAATTTTCGAGCCACACTGGCACCCCCTAGAAAGCTAGTGGCCTCCCCAGAAATAGCCTTCGATTTAGAGCCTAATCTTGGAACATGACGTCGTGCGGTCAGACCATCTTCATCGATGATTCGAAGACTAGCAATCGCAATTGAGTCATCAGCGTTAAAAGTTTGCTTCACTTTATAAAGCAAATCATTGCTTGTTAATTGAGCATCATCATCTAAAAAAAGAATAATCTTCTCGTTTGTATTAGATGCTCCCAGATTTCGTCCCGCTGGAATTCCGATATTTACACTTGAGTGCACATGTTTCTCTGCATCTACTGAGTAGTCAGGAACAAGGCCATTCCAAACGATAATAATTTCAACGTTGATCTTTTCCTGATTTCTTATTGAATTGATCGACTCTTTTAGGGCTTTAGGCCTGTCTCCCATTGTCAAAATAACCGCCGACATATCAAACTTCATGATCTCATTGTACATGAGCAGAAATTTTGCTGATAAACACCCTAAGATACCAACGTGAGTGATTTACCGTCTATTGAGGAGTTAAGGCATATAACGCAACCCCCATCTGTTATTAACCGGCCTAATGGTGAGCACTGGATGGGAAGACTGTATTTCAGGAAGATTTCTCCCTACTTCACACGAGAAGCACTTCGCATAGGTCTATCCGCGAATCAGGTCACCTATATGATGATTTTCTTTGGCCTTTTAGGTGCTTGGTCTTTCGCTTTTGACGGCCTTCTTGCTCTCCTTGGCTTTCTTGGGATCCAGATCTATCTATTGCTTGACTGTGTCGACGGCGAAGTTGCCCGGTTTAAGAAAACAGAGGGAGCTAGGGGAGTTTATCTTGACAGGTGGGGTCATTACGTTGTCGAAGGTTCCATAATCATTGCATTCAGCTTAAGAGCATCTGAATCCTCCATAAATGGATATCTCGTCTTAGGGCTACTGGGATCTATTCTTGCATTGCTTTCCAAAATTGAGACAGATTTAGTCGACTCTGCAAGATATCAGGCGGGATTTGGAGTAATGCCTGAAAAGGCAATAAAGATGAAATCTGAACCCTTGGCATACGGAAGAAAAATTATCCGGTATCTACCATTTCATAGAGTTCTGCATGCAGCGGAGGCCTCGATAGCAGGATCGGTTGCCATAATAATTCAAGCGATTACAGGAAATAGTATTTTCTCTGAGATTTTCACCGTTTGGCTATTTTCCACAGCAGCAATAGTCGCTCCATTGCATTTGGTCAGCATACTAAATTCTTCAAGGCTCATTTCGGAATAAACACTTTGGCTTCACGAATCATCTCAGCAAATATTTTAATAAGAAATAATGAAACTATTGTAACCATAAGAATTCGTGAAATTAAAAGAGCAATAACAAGAGCGAGGACTCTTCCTTCCCAACCAAGGAGAGTCGTTGAAGCAGATTCGGTTGGAGTTGCACTTTTGCTAAGTTGCTTTAATTGAATTTTTGTTGAATTAGAGAGTCTAATCACAGAAGTGATGCAGAAGGCACTGAAAATAATCCAGTGGTGATCTACCTCTGATCGAGAAAACAAGCTTGTCAGAATGGCGAACTCACTAACTATTGAACAAATTGGACCGACCCATTCAATTTTTCCCTTAAGCGAATTTGCCCCGCAAGCTCCGATAACAACAATAGATAGAAGCCAAACTAAGGTTTTATCGAAAAAAAGCAATGGCGTCATAAGAATTTGCACAATAAAGACACCGATTCCATTTCCTTTGGAGATGGAATGGCTAATCAGACTCATCAATCTCCCATGATTCTTGAGAACTTGTGAGCCATGAACTGCTGAGCAGGCGCCGCGTCGTAATCGTCCGGTTATCTGGTAAATGGAAGCTACCGTATTCCACAATAATAATACCCATAACACAGTCTGGCCATTACTAAATAAGGCGCCGAGTGTTATCAACCCCATCCTATTACCGTAAGGAAGGGTCAAAAAATTCTTGACTCTATATTCATATGATACGAAGCCAAGTGAGGGTAATTCAGTCAGAAACATTTCAGTGCTACTCGGGCACCTGTGGAGTTCATAGGATTGATTTACCTGTGCACGTATTGACATGGTTATCAAAACACATGAAGCTATCAACCAAGACCAGTCATATTCTTGAGAAGCGCCGATGGCTAAACCAGCGACTAAGATTACCTCTTTAATTCGGTCTGATGTGAGATCCAGCCATTCCCCTAAATCAGTGAAGCGGCCCGTCAATCGAGCAAGCTGGCCATCAATGCAATCTGATGCAAAAGAAAGAAATACCAAGATGGCACCCAAGATATATAACCATTGTGTGCTGAAGGTGAAACATGCCGCTGCGGATAAAGCGAATAGGAACGAGACAATAGTAACTTGGTTTGGAGTTACTTTTGTTTTAGAAAGGGCTGAAGCGACGTACTTAGTCCACGGACTAATTGCTACCTCAGTCCAGAAATTATCGCCTACTTTTACGCATGAGTTACGTAATTTCCTCTTTTCTTCATTTCGCGATGGGATTTGAAGCTCAGCTGATTTAAAAGGGTCGTCGTGTACATATTTGATAGCTTCAAATCCCTTACAATCAATGCTTCTAATATTCTTTGTTCGAACTAGATAATCAACTATTTGGTGAAAGCCACTGCGGTATGCGTCGTTTGAGTATTGATCTTCGCTTGAAGAAATGAACGGTTCTAAGTTGCCTTGATCCTCAAGAGCGATAACCGCAACTCCGCCTGAAATCGCATTTCCTTCAGATTCAATCAACTGTGTACGATCGGTTGCAAGTATTTCTCCCCCTCCAACTATCCAATCCGATGCGAATCCATCCTTTGGTCTATGCGTAAGAGCCCTTGTTTTATGATTAACAGACTTTTCAATTAGTTGTAAGGGTCCCCAAGTAGGAAGGTTGTCAGCAGAAATTAAAAGCAGGTCATCATCCATAGACTTTAAAACATCCAAGAGTTCTCTTTTTTGAGAAAGCATAGATTCACTCAGCACAGTGAGTCCTGAACAGCTTGAAGGGAGTATGGACGTTAGATAACTGGCGTACTCCTCAGAAACTTTGGTTTCGTAAACAGGGAATAATATAGCTTTCAAAAATTTATAGCCTTCCAGTATCGTCTAGTCTAAATTAAATTGCGGTTTAGTTATCGGCATCAAATTATTCTGCCACTCTTTGTGGGTGAATATCAGATAGGATGCAAATGAATATACAGAATGTGAAGATTTGTATATGATTTCCTACTTGATTGGAGATTCATGACTACAGCAGTGCTGTTGGCAGCGGGAAGTGGGGAGAGATTCTCACGCGAAGTTCCAAAGCAACTTCTAAAAGTCGCTGGAGTTACAGTTCTTGAACATTCTTTAAGGGCATTTGAATCACATGAACTGATTGACCAAATAGTAGTTGTCACTAGAGCTGATCTAATTCAAGATGTCAGGGCGATTATAAGCAATAAATATCCTAAAGTGATTAAAGTTGTTCAGGGAGGAGAGAAAAGATCTGATTCAAGTCTCGCAGCAATAAAAGCTATAGATAGAGATGATTCAGAAAAGGTGCTTCTTCATGATGCTGTTCGACCTCTGGTAACTCACGCAATCATCACTGAATCTATTCGTGGTTTGGACGTTTACGAAGCTATAGATGTCGCGATACCGGCTTCCGACACAATTATTGAAACTTCAGACGGAGTCATTACTTCCATTCCAAATAGAGAAAATCTACGGAGAGGCCAGACGCCGCAGGGTTTTCGTTTAGGTGTATTAAGAAAGGCTTACAGTCTCTTGGAAGGTGATGGTACTTTGATGCCGACCGATGATTGTGGGGTCGTTTTGCATTATCTTCCCGAAGTTTCTATAGGTGTAGTTGAAGGTTCTGAGACAAATATAAAGCTCACTTATCCAATAGATTCATACCTCGCAGATAGATTGTTTCAATTACGAAGTGGCCAAGCAGAGATTCAGAACGATACAAATTTAAAAGGATTCTTTAAAGGCAAGCGGATGGTAATTTTCGGCGGTTCTTACGGTATCGGAGCTTCAATATCAGAAATGGCGGAATCTCTAGGGGCACAAGTAGAAAATTTCAGTCGGTCAAAGACAGAAACTAATGTCAAAAATTCTTCTGACGTTGAACGTGCTCTTCAAGAGGTCAATAATAAATACGGGGCTATAGATTTCGTAATTAATACAGCTGGACTTCTAAAAATCTCAAGAATTGATTCCTTAACGGATGCTGATGTTGAAGATTTAATCGGCGTAAATTATTTAGGCGCTGTGAATGTAGCGAGAGCCTCATATAAATATTTAAAAGAATCAAATGGTGGCTTGCTACTATTTACTAGTAGCTCTTACACAAGAGGAAGGGCTGAATACAGTCTCTATTCATCTTCTAAAGCGGCAGTAGTAAATTTAGTTCAGGCGTTGAGCGAGGAGTGGATAGACTATGGCGTCAGTATCAATTGTGTAAATCCGGAGAGAACACAAACACCCATGAGAACTGAAAACTTCGGGATAGAGGATCCCAGTACTCTCCTCGGTGCTGAAACTGTCGCAGTATCATCTCTTAACATCCTTTATTCAGACCTAACTGGATGTGTTTATGATGTTAGAAGGTAATCAAGGTCCATTTATCAGAGGCATCTATCCTGAGATTTTTTTCAGCAACTCAAAAAATTTTGAATCCGGGTTTGGAAAAGAGTCCTCAAATATATAGCTATTTATTTCAAGTCGCTCTCGTCGTTTAATGTCATTCTGAAATGCTGGGGGGATTACTGATTTGAAGTCAAATGGGCGAGTGATGATGTAAGACCCTCGAGTGGTCGGGTAGTCGCTTTGAAGTTTCTCTGCACCCACACCTTTCGTATCAAAAACAAATGAAGGTTTAATTGTGTAAAGAAAATCCCCCAACACGGAAGAGATATCGCATATTAAGCAGTCAGCTTTGTCATAAAGTCGTGAGATAGGGGTTTCATTCTTCGTATCATAGAATTCATGCATTTTCTCGACTGGTCTTTGCTGACTGGAATTCAGATTCCTAAGATGAGATTCTATTTGCTGGATGATGCTCATAAGAGACTTATCAACACTTCCCGTAAGCGGATGCAGTTTGACAATGATCTTGATTTCTGGATAATGAGAGCTTAGAAATTTTACCAAATTTAATCCGCACTCTCCTACTGATGAATAGTTGTTTTGTTCGTCAGGACTCTCCCATGTCGGCGCATACATAACTGTCGCAATCGGTGTGCTCTCTTTACTTTTTTGAAGACCCTTTAATTGTGGTCTGCCAATCTTTTCAAATTGAAATGGGTTTATATGTATTCCGGCCTTGTCGAACCGTTCTACAGCGCCTTGCCCTGCAACTGCGATTATGTCGTAAGACCGCATTTGTTTAGCAGCGCTGGCGAGCTTGTCACTTTCGCCATGGCCTAGTTGAACATGCGTCAAATCTCGTAATCTTAAAAAATGAGAATTCTTCATACCGGGGTTCACATACATGATTCCCTTGACTGAATCAGAAATTGTTCGCTCGAGATCCCGTAAATTTCTGATATATAAGATTGGAACATTTTGGTGAGTCTCACACAATACTAAAAATATATTTAACTCTCTAGTGATGATTGCATGAGGATGACCACTTTCTTCCATGGAAGGAAGCCATTGTTCTATTTGGTACAGGTGTCTGGGAGATTCAGCACTGAAGTGAAATAGAAAGGTTGGTTTATATTTCATTAATAGTTCAAAAGTTCCGTTTGCCCCTTGACGCAGATTAAATCGGCTGATCCCTATCAGAAAGATTGTAAGTACAAGTATCGTGAACCAACCTAATACTAGGTTTACCCAAAGCAAAGAATCCAAGGCAGACGAAGAATTCCAAATGAGAATTACATAGAGACTTAACTCCATAGCTTTTGAGTTCACGAAGATTTTCTTTGCAAGGTTTCTTATTACAGGGTTAGAAGGGTTAAAAATGTTTCCTAACCTCGAGATGCTGAAGTCAAACAAGTTAGAGAGTACTTTCCAATCTAGAACTTTCCTGCATACGGAAGGGAGCCAGTAATAACTGATTAGCATGGTTCCCAGAGTGAAAATGGCAAGCTCTAGAGTTTTGCTCCCAACAGTAAATAGTGTTTCAAGCAGAAGCAAAAAACACACTTGACGCAAAAGAAACTGCTGCGTTTGATGCTTTTTGAGTATATTTCTTATAAGTGAATCTAAAAGATTGAATCTCCCGGCTTTATAAAAATTGTTCAGAATATATGAAGAAAAGAAATTTAATATAAGCATAATTGCGCCGGCTAAGACGTCATCGGTCAACAGCAGAATGCAAAATATAACTATTGATAACGGATAAATTAAAGCAACTGTAGTGAGTAAAATTTTCATAAACTATCTTCTGAGAGTGATCTAAACTTTTTGGGAGGTAAGAGCACATTCCCGTCTGATTTAGGGTACTTAGATGTGCCTGTTCTAACTAGTGCTCTGTTGTTCATACAAGTCAAGTACTTCCTTTACCTCCCCATCCATTTTCAGCAGCCCCTTTTCAATCCAAAGAGCTCTGGTACATGTTTTTCTAATCTCGCTTAAATTATGGGTAACCATAATGATTGTTTTTGCATCACTTTGCATCTCCCGAATTTTCTTTAGGCTTTTTTTCCTAAACTCTGCGTCGCCCACAGCTAACGCTTCATCAATCAATAGGATTTCTGGCGTTTTGATAGTGGCGATTGAAAAGGCTAATCGTGATCGCATGCCACTAGAGTATGTCCGCATAGGTCTATCTAATGCTTCCCCAAGTTCGGTAAATTCCTGTATCTGAGTTTTGTAACTATTTATTTCGCTCATCTTCAAGCCCATCGCCAATGCGCCGATCTCAATATTTCTATCACCCGAGAGTTCCGGCTTTAAAGCAGCATTCACTCCTAATAACGCAGGCTGTGACTTAACAAGTACAGAGCCATTTGAAGGAGGAAGCAAACCAGCAATTACGCTAAGCAGCGTACTTTTCCCAGAGCCATTTGAACCAATTACGCCAAGAACCTCTCCTTCATAAATGGTATTTGATATTCCTTTCAAAGCGTGCACTAACTTCGAATCTCTCCCCTTAAATCTCTGAGCAGCTAGTCTTCTGAGGGTCAAATGCTTGTCTGCGAAAACTTCGTAATCAACAAATACATCTTCTAAACGAATAGCTATTTCATGCTCCATAAGAAGATTCACCTTTTCTGAACCAGAAGACCCCAAAATAGAATAGACAAATTGTCCATGCTGCCAGGGCGAATAGCTCAACAGAAGAGATACTTCCGCCTAAAATAGCCCATCGGTAAAGTTCTAGAATGTTAAACATAGGATTGAGAACGAATAAATTTCGCATAAGTTCATTTGTCACATACGCGTCGACAGAAAATAGAACTCCCGAACCATAGAACAGAAGCCGGAACACGAAGGGAAGAATATTCTTTACATCTCCGTATCGGGCTGTTGCACGAGCAGCAATTAGTGTTGCTCCACAGTTAAAAATAAATTGCACAAGTATCAAGGCTGGGATAATCACCCAACTCAATTTTGGGTTTGCTCCTGTAGCGATGCATGTCGCAAACATGACAGCTAGTCCTGGGAGAAAAGCAAGAAACTCGGTTGATACTGAGGTAATCGGCAGAAGGGCCCTAGGAAAGTTTATTGAGCGGATAAGAGTACGGTTCTTCACAATGCTTTGTGAACCTGTGATGATTGATTTTTGGCTAAATGAAAAGACAAAAACTCCGATAGCTACGAATGCAACGAAGTTTGATACACCTCTATCAACTTTCAGGATCACTCCAAAAATTACTGCATAGACAACAATAGATAAAATAGGATTTAGTAGGTGCCAAACGTTACCTAGCACAGTCCCCATTTGCTGGGACCGCAATTCATGTTTTGGGACTTGATAGAGATACTCTCGCCTTTCCCAAATCTTCCTCATATAGTCAAGCAAAGATCCGTGATGACCTGGTTTGATCAGACCATCACTACGTGTTTCATTCCCGTTAGCTTTCTTTTGAGCTTTCACAATTAATCTCCAAAAAAAGCATATCAGTCGTCTGACTTTCCTCAATGAACAGCCAAATCTAATGATACGATTGTGTGAATTGGGAGCGTGTCAGTGACTTCCATCTACACTTAGGTATTACAACATGCAATTTAGGGTTGAATTGGATGGGTATAAGCAGGAGGAATTGTGCAGTTAACCCGTCCCGGCTCAGGAGATATCATTGCAGGTATTTCAGTCGCCCTATTAGCTCTTCCACAAGGCTTCGCATACGCTGAACTCGCTGGAATGCCAGCTAAATATGGCTTATATGCTGCAGCTATTCCATCGATACTTGCAGCAATCTTTGCCTCGTCCCCATACTTACAAACAGGTCCAGTAGCTCTAACCGCCTTGTTGACTTACGGTGCGTTGGAAGGTTTAGCGCAACCATTTAGCCCAGAGTTCATCGAGTTAGCAGCCTTGCTAGCTCTTTTAGTAGGGGTAATTAGACTAATTCTTGGAATTTTAAAATTGGGGAAGATAGCTCATTTATTAACCGACGCAGTAATAACGGGATTCACGACGGGCGCTGCGATCCTAATAATCTTCTCTCAACTTCCTAAATCATTGGGAGTTGATGGTGTAGACGGTGGTGTCCTTTTAGCTGGTTGGAAATCAATTTCTAACCCAGAATTATGGGAATTTAACGCCATTCTCTTTTCGATAGCAACGATCATAGTTATCTTTGGTGGTAGATTCCTTCATCGCTTATTCCCCGGAGTTCTAATTGCTGTGGTGTGTGGGATAGCTATTAGCAAAGCTACTGATTATTCGGGTCCAGTCGTGGGTGAATTGAGTGGTGGCTTTATCTCATTAAAATTTAGTTTTGAATGGGGATCTCTTACAGATTTATTACTACCCGCAATAATCATCGCAATTGTTGGATTCGCAGAACCCGCAGCAATTGCTCGTACTTTCGCAA
>CETH01121096.1_pt1 | contig 11889 bp, 13 predicted proteins | sample 361461 | NCBI WGS metagenome assembly CETH01 (sample SAMEA2622695, study PRJEB7988) | marine metagenome | isolation source: saline water (ENVO:00002010), including
GAAGAACCAACTAAATTAATAATATGATTCGTCATACTAGTACTATTCAAATAATCAGCGTACAATTCTGTAGCCTGTAATATTGGGTGACATTCTCGAATTGAATCTTCCATTTTAAATTATATAATATAATTACATAATTTAATATTAATATCAATTTTAAAAATAATTAAAAAAAAATGATCAGGTGCGGGCTCGAACCGCAGACCTTCGGCTCATAAGACCGATGCTCTAACCAACTGAGCTACATGATCAATAAGACTTTTTATGACTTTCTTAGGTCAATATTCTCTTCCAAGAGGGTTCGAACCTCTGACCCCACGATTAACAGTCGTATGCTCTGACCAACTGAGCTATGGAAGAATAAGGTTGGCCAACCTCTTTTTATTATATACAAAAGTACATCATCATGGTTATAGTTTGCTGACTTTTACTATAGCGGATTCTAGGTCATCGCAATTAGCTACTAGATTCACAGAAAATCCTCACAACCTATATAAATCCCATTTATCAAGGGAACCCATGAAGAGAAGATATTTAGTTTATTAATTAGACGTCTCTAATTTATCCAGGATATACCACGTGGAGGTAATCTTCTTTTATATCCCATGCATCGAGTGGGGTTCGAACCCACGCAGCTGACGCTACCAGATCTTAAGTCTGGCTCCTTAGACCACTCGGACATCGATGCTTGGTAGTTTAACGACTTTCCGGTCGATCTTAAGCCCCCTTACGAACACGCTTAAAATAATGAGACACCAGATTCAGATGATAAAATCTATTTGATTTTATCTGTTGATTGATTTTATCTGAATTTTTTTTATTTTTTTTAGTTTTTTATCTGTCTCTTGCCCAGTTGAGACTTCTGGTTCTAGACCAAGGGATGTCTCGTCCCCCCACCCTATGCAGGACTTGAACCTGCAACCTTATGATTAGAAGTCATACGCGCTATCCAATTGCGCCAATAGGGCCACATACTATACATGTGTCTACCATTTAATACATTTTTTGTCTTTATTAATAAATAAGTATTTAAACCCCCCATTATTTTTTTATTAATATACAATTAATTATAGATTAAATCCAATTCCATTTTTGTTTCAACAAAATCCATAAGTAAAGATATATATTCACTATCCACTTTATAATCGTTATTTTTTTTTGTAACACGTGTCCATATAATCTTTTTATTTTTAATAACTTTACATACCTTAAAATAATTTGATAAAGTATATAAAACTTGATTGAAATTTCTCGAAATTTTTTTATTTTTTCTTGTTACCCAAATACCTTCTCTCTTACCATTAATAAACAAATTTTTTAATTTTTTTCGCGTATCACATGAAAATAAAACATTTCTTAAATTATTCTGAACATCTATATTTTGAGAAATTTGAGAGAATACAAAATATTCATAAAAATCACGAGCTAATTTTATAGATCCCGATTCAAATCCATTTATAAGATCTGGTTCGACAAAAGAAGGTACGCTATTTTCATAATCAAAAATAGGATGAATAGATGCATAATCAATTATACTACTACATTCGTCATCTAAATTTTTTATTTCTGTATTTTCTATCTTAGGTGCTTCTATTTCTATAGCACAATCATAAGTTCTATTTTTATATTCTTTCAATTCATCACATAATCTATCATTATATGTAGTTAAGTCATTAAGAACATCACCTAATTCTTTCATTCGTACTTCAAACGCCATTTTTAAAATATATTTTATATATACAACTACATAAATTAAATCTTTCAATTTTAATTGTTATTTAATTAAGTTTTAAAAAATTTTTCTATCAAATTATTTTATAATGTCTAATTTAGAAGAAAACAAGTTAGAACAAGCTGAACCAAAAATATCAAATGATACAAAATCTTCTGACCTTACAGATATAACACTTGATGTAACCGAATCTACAAAATTAAACAATGACGAAATTATTGAAGAAATACATACTAATTCAAACAATTGTTTTGATTATATAAAAAATTTACAAGAAGATCAAGATTTTATGCAAAAAGTCAATGTAGCTACCACTTTATTACTAGAAATATATAGAGTATTAATGGGTGCATTTTTAGTTTTATTTGTTCCACAAAAATGCGGTGAACATATTTGTGACTTTAATGAAAATTTAAATAAAAGTGATATAATCGATATTGTTGGTTTATCAAGTAACCTTGTTACATTTTTAAATTTTCTTATTTTATATTTTATTGAAGTAAAACGTGAAAATAAATTGATTACTTATTTGGAAGTTAATCGTTTTGAACCCGTAGATAATGAAAGCGTTGGTGAAGCATTAGAAAAACTTGATGAAAAAAGAAGAAAAAAAATATTAGATTATGATCATTATTATTATAATGTAGGTAAAACTGCAACAATAACATTTACTGCTAATACAATATTAAGTATTATTGTTGTATTAAAAAGTTATTTAAATAACACAACTATTATTGTTTTATTAACTAATGTTTTATTTATGGGATTAAAAGTAAATGAAGTATATAGTATTGTAAACACTAAAAAGAATGTATTTTATTCAGCCTATCTAACAAATAAAGTACAATATAATGATGTAGATCCTGATAAATTAAAGTCTAAAGAAGAAGTTATTGAAAACGATATTGCAGATGACATTAAATCTGATGATAAAAACGTTAATAAAGAAGAAACAAAAGAAAATATTGAAGAAGTTTAATCATTATTATTAATTTAAATAATTTATATTAATAATAATTATTTTTATTACATTACATCACATTGACAGGGATATCCATCAGCTGCATAACCAATACAACACGCTGAATAGGCTGTTCCACAATCACCACAATCTGCTCCTGCTTTACCAGATCCACCATCTTGTAAATGACAATCACATGGATATCCATCTAACGCAAATCCAATACAACAAGCTTGATATCCTGTTCCACAAGTACCACAATCACTTGATTTTAAATTATGACTTTTATAAAGATCAACTTCAATTTTAATGGGTCCAAATGCATGTTCTTCGGTTTTTTCATAAATAAACCCTCTATCTAAACAAGGTGTATTAGTATCAGCCTTTGTTAATTTAGGTTCCAATAATTTAAATTTATTATAATCTTCGGGTTTAATACAACTTTCTCCACAATGATTCTTTGATAAAACTGGAATGCTATAATACTTATCGGTACCTTCAGGACATGTATCACAACACTTTTGACTAAAATATTTATTATTTAATCCAGATGGACACTGAAGTAAATTGTTTTTCATGCAAACATCAGGAATAGTAAATGAAGATTTAAATTGTTCCCCTTCTTCAGTTAAAGGATCTATTCCTCTATAATTTTTAAATTGAACAGGCCACCATTCCAAACCCATTGCACGACTCTGCCATTGAATTAATTTAATACCATTTACACATTCTTCACATGGAAGAGTATAAGCTCTCCAATCTTGTGATAATTTATCTTTAACATTCCATGACCAACTCCATTCATCAGCTTCAAATGTTTCTCCAAAATTTGTAACATTTGCATTTCTCCAATAAACATCTACTTTTTTATTAGGATTAGAATATTTAACATTTGGTATTTGAAATTCTACTTGATTTCCATCCTGAGGTTCCCAACAACAATTTACAGATTCACATCCTAAAAGATATCTTTTTGCATTATTAGTACTAGGAATATAAATTAATCTTTCACAATCTGTATAATTACTCCACATTGCGCTAGGATTATATTCTGTTGGATTTGCAACAAAATTATATGATTCTATTCCTTTACCTGAACCAGGTGCTCCAGGTTCAATAGTTTCAGCTACCCATTGAGAAGGAAGAGTAGGATAAGTATCTACTATTTCTTGCGAAAAAACAACATTCATTACCAAACATATACTCAACAACCATTTACCAATACTCATATACTTTCGATTATAAATAATCTTTTAAATTGTTTTTTTCCATTTTTATATCCATCACATATTCTTTTTGGTACCATCTTATAGTTTAATGATTTTAATATTTGACGCATTAAATTTAATAATGGCCAACGTTGATTTTCCTTTGCATTTTTATGTAAACAATTTAATTCACTTGTATTAAATATATTTTTTAATATTTTTATTTCATTTATTAAATTTGTATATAATTCATCATTCAAAAAAATTTCTCTTTGAAAAACCATTCCATCTATTTCTTCAATATTATTAATATTTGTATTGCAAACTTTATTAATTATAATTATTACATCATTTAAATTTTCCATATAAATTAATATAATTTACAATATTTAAATAATTATATAATTTATATCAAAAAAATTTAATTATATTTTGTTATTATTTTTTATTTTTTTATGTATTAAATTGTTCTATTGAATATGTTTCCCCCTCTTTTTTACATTTTGCAATAATTTTTGGACTAGATGAATTAGCTAATACATCTTGAGGATCATAAACGTTATTGTGTTTATCAATATAATAAACAATACCCTGAATTTCTGTTGCAAAAACTTCTATACGTGTTTTATTATTTTCAGGTATTACATCACTCACTTTTCCATGTGGTGTCCCTTTTGTATGTGTACCACAAAATTCAGAACCATCTTTTTTTCTTCTAGTACATTGTTCTCCATTTGCACGTTTTGCATAACATCTATCAAACATTGGTACCATATTTTTAACTCGTTTTCTTTTCAAAAAATCCTCTTTTACCAATTCAAAAGAATCATAATTTAAAATCATATTTTTCATTACATTTACTTCTTGTTCATCCATATGATTACCTAATTCTGTTATTATATCTGTTTTAAAAGTATTTAAATACTCATCAATCTTTTTCTTCATTCGACGCTCCATATTTATTATTTAATTAATTAAATAATAAATATTTTATATTCAATTTTTTTTTTAAAAAAATAATTAACCTACTACCTTTTCATCTGTTTGATTCACAGGTGCTACCTTTTTCTTTTTCTTTTTTTTCGGTGATTTATCTTCTTCAACCTTTTCTATTTTAGACGTTTCATTTATTTCAATAATTGATGGTTTACTTTCTACATCTACTTGTATATTTTTTTCCAATGAATCAAATACTTTACTGGCTATTGAATTTGATCGTGTAAATGTATTATTAGTTAAGGAATCTTTTTCTTTTTCACTTTCTTTTTCACTTTCTTTTTCATCTACTTTTCTATTTTCTGCATTTTCTGTTTTACTTATTTCTTCTATTTCTTCTTTTATTGGATTTTTAATTATACCAGGTATAATTGTTTTATTAACAGGTGAATTAATACTACCAGTAGATTCATCATCACTTTCTATATGAACACTTATACTTTGTTCTATTTCTTGAATAATAGCATCATCTACACCAGATTCACGTCTAATCTTTTTCAAAAACTTTTTCTGTTGTTTTTCACTTACATCATTTTTTTTATCATCAAACTTAATATCATGATTCATTTGCCCATATAATAATTTACATCTAGTTAAAAATCGTGTTAATAATTTTTCATGTAATTCATAAAAAAACAATATATATCTCTCAAATAATAATATTTTTTCACGAAGTAACATTGTATTATGAGAATATGATATTACAAAATTATCTATATTTATTCCAAAAGAATTTTTATGTTCATGATCTTTTAAAATATTATTTTTTTGTTTATGCATTATCAAAAGGTTAGTTAATAATTTAAAATTTGCATCATTTAATTTAATAATATTATCAAACGAATATTCTTTATCTGGTTTTAAATCATCATATGGATCAAAATCTATATTAACTTTATTTATATCTGGACATTCTTCATCTATATTTCTTTCATGAATATATTGCTCTATTAATTTAAACATTTTATAATATTCACAATATATTCTATTCAATATCATTACACGATACTCCTTTATATGTTCTAATTCTTTATTAAAAAATTTATGTTGAAAATGTAATGTATCTAAACCAAATATAAATAATTGTTTATTATTATTATTTTCTACGAATTCTAAGTACATTTCTTTTATTTTGCTAACTTTAGTTGTTATTTCATCATTTAAACTTTCACTTTCATTATGGACATCTCTTATAATTAAAAATTTTTCTTGTAAACGATCAATTATATTTTCCATTTATATATATACAAATAATTATTTTTTTTTTTCATTAACTTATTTAGACGTATCTATAAATAATATAATGCAATTAATTATTAATTAACAATTACTACCTAAATTTAATTAAAAATGTTTTTTTTTTGTTTTTTTTTTGTTTAAAAAATATATAATGGAAGACGACAAAAAAGAAAATCAACAACCTTATATTGAAACTTCATCTTATAAGGAAATTGAATGGAAACCAGAACATGAACAAATTCTAGTAGAATGGGCAGATAAAGCTATGTGTTATAGATGGTTACATTCTAAATCTCATTTAAAATATAAAAAGGTTAACGCATGGTTTACTATTCCTGTTATCATTATGAGTACTATAACCGGAACAGCGAATTTTGCCCAAGATAGATTCCCACTTGAATATAAAGCATTAGCACAGATGAGTATTGGTGCAGTAAATATTTTTGCAGGTATTTTAACTACAATTCAACAATTTTTAAAAATCAGTGAATTAAATGAATCACATCGAGTTAGTTCTATTGCATGGGATAAATTTTATAGAAATATTAAGGTTGAACTTGCAAAATCACCTGAAGAAAGAATTGTTGTCGGTCAAATGTTGAAAATGTGTAAAGAAGAATTTGATAGACTTATGGAAACAAGTCCTACTATTTCAGAACAAATTATTGAAGTTTTTAAACAAACTTTTACAAATACACCAAAATCTCTAACTTTTACTCAACAAATTGCAAAACATTGTGGATGTATGGGTGAAAAAGCAAAACAAGAAAATGAAGAAGTAAAAGCATTAAATAAGAAAAAAGTAGACAATTTCTTAAAAATATGTAAACCTGAAATATGTGACGAATTAATATCAACAGATTCATTCCGTTTTGATCCAGCTGTATCCAGAACTATGGATGATATTAAAGGACCATCATTACAAGAAATTGAAATGAGAAGAATAAAAATATTACAAAATTATGATAATCAAATTACCGCATTTATTACATCATTCGAATCTATCCATGCTCGTAAACCACTACGTAATGAAATTATTGATAACCTTAAAGATTCTATTAAACTTGATATATTAACTGATTTATTAACCAAACATACAGAAATTGGTGATGATAATAAAATTTAAAAATATAAATATAATAAATTTTGTAATTATTATATTTATTTATTAATAAAAATTGAATGAAAACCTGGTGGTATTCTCACATTAGAGGGTAATTTTATTTCATGAATTATTTTATCTTCTATATTTATCAAAGATATATAATAATTTAATTTATTATCGTAAGTATATGTTAATAAATATTCATTATTATCTATTATAACTGGCTGACATTCACTATTTCCATGTCTATCTTTCATTAAAAATATTATAGGTTTACTATTTTTAAAATCTACTAGATCTACTTTTACATATCCACAAACTTCACCTTTATTAGAATCTATTATAGAACAATATATGTGTGATTTATTACATAATGATTTAACTGGAAATTCTGTAATATAATTTGTATTATTAATAAATTCATTTAATAACTTATTATATACAATTTTATATGAATCATTTTTTTTATTTAAAATAAATTGTGTTAATTGTGTACCTTCAAATGGTTTAAATTTTTTATTATCAATAAAACTACCAAATTGAACATCGTTTAATGTACAGGCTATTACATATATATTATTTGGTGATTCATAACATTCTGAAAAATGAAATATAAAAAAATTTTCTATAAAATTATACCATTTTAATTGATCTGTATCTTTATTTAATATACCCATACGTGTTTTCCCTTTTTTATCAAAATAAATTGGGAGTTTATCTTCAAAAATTCTATTAAAATCTGTTTTCAACGGCATATCTGGTATTATTAAATTATATTTTGTTTGACCAATATCATGAATTATTCCATTATTAATTAATTCTATAGATGTTTTTTCTATTAAATTTAAATTATAATCAAATACATTATTAAAAAAATATCCTTTTAATGATCGTTGACCACTATAACTATACAAGTATATTTTTTTTCTAAAATCATCAAATTTTGGATGAGCTGTTGTAGTGGTTATATTAGTAAAAACATAATGTTTACCTGTATATATTGTTTTATTTTTCATGTTTAAATTTATCCTATATGGTGTATCTGTTTCATGTAACGCAAATAATTTTTCATTATGATACATAAATGCTGTATTGGCTGTATAACCTGCAGGTATTATTTTAAAATTATTCATCATTTCACTTGTTAATATTGCCGTTAATCCTCCTAATCCTTTCATTTCACCCAACGATATATACATTTTTTTTCCCCATTTTATTTCAGTTAATAATTTTTTTGTTTTTACCCAATGATTACAATATACAATATCAGTATAATTAAAAAATATTCCATGAATCATACCATCACCATCAAATATTGCATAATTATCATCACGAGGATATTTCGCATTTGGACCAATTTGTGCAAAAAATCCACTTAATTTACTTAATATATGATTATCATGAATGGTTATATTTTCTGTTATTTCTTTAGTTACAGGTTTATATATTCCTCTTAAAAATGGGCTTTTATAGGCCATAGAATAAATAAAAATTGATAAAAATAATGTAAAATACATATAATAAAACATGTATTTTATTTTTATTTATTTTTAAATAAATATATAATTATATATTACATAATGAATAAACCTATAATAAATATTACAAAAAATGCTTTTACAAAAATGGAAACAATTATGAAAAAATCTTGGAATAAAAATGGTTTTTTGTTTGGCGTAACTTCAGGAGGTTGTAATGGATTTAATTTTAATTTAAAATTAATTGAAAACAAAGAATTAGATGAAATAAAAAAACTTAAACCAAATATCATATCACAAGGTGATGTTAATGTTTTTGTAGAACCATTATCAGAAATATATTTAATTGGAACAACAATAGATTATACAGAAGAAAATTTTTCAAAAGGAATTTTTGAAAGTAAATTTATATATAATATTGATAAAGAATTAGCAACTAGTTGTGGTTGTGGAATTTCATTTAATCCTAGAAAACTATAACTATATATTTAAAATAATTATTAGTAATTAAAAATTCTCACTCCCTAAATGGTTTTATTTTTTTATAAAACAATTTAAATATAACACTATAACTATTAATATAATCAAAATGCCACGACCTTTTAGTAGCCAGCCCTACACTGACTTTTTTGGACAATATGAATGGGCTAAAGAAAAATTTGCTAGAGCACTCAAGAATAATGAAAATATTGTATTATATGGAAAAGGAAGAACTGGTAAATCACATCTTACACAAGAACACGAATTTAATGATTTTTTTAAAAATGAAAAATATGTATGTACACATATGATGGATCCTAAAGATGCTAGGCAATATAATAATTGGTGCATTGATCTTAAAAAGAAAAACATAAAATTTGTAGCTCATATATATGACCTAGATGACTTAGATAAAGGATTAAAATTTCAAGATTACGTATTTATTAATATGAATAATTATATATATCAAGAAAATAATAATTGATTATTCATAATCTATATCTATAATAATTGGATAATGATCAGAATTTAATCGGTCACATGATTCAGTATATCCATGATATATGTATACATCCTTAATTTTTGATAATAATAAATCTGAAACCAAAATATGATCTATTAAAACAAATTCATCCATTGTAGCATAACAATTGTTATTTTTATCCCACCAATTTGTATATCTATATTTCTGTGGAACATTATAAGCGACATTTGTTAAATTATATACATCATTTTGTTTTCCTTTTATAATATCCAATACCTGTGATATTGGTTTACTATTATTAATATCCATTATATCATTATCATAATCATTAAAATCTCCTATTATAAAAATTTCATAATTTTTATTTGTATAATCAATTATTAAATTTTCTATTATTTTTGCCTGAGCTTCTCTCTTAGAACATCTTTCATGATCAGTTGGATATGCTAATAAATGTATAGAAATGAATGCTACATTAATATCATTCCATTTAAATAATGATACGTAATTTTTACTCACACCAACATTACCTGAACCATTATAATTACATTTTGAATTTGAAATAGGATAATGATATGTATCTGTTATATGATATAATTCATTAATAGGGTCTAACTTTGTTAACATACCAACATTTTGTCCAGTACTTGTATCAGTTCCTTTTATTAAATAAGGATTATAATTATTTGAAGTGTTTTTTATTACCATATTCAATTCATCACATCCTTCAACTTCACATAAATTAATAATATCAGGATTAAATTTATTTATAACATTCGATATATATTGAATATGGGTATTAGCCATTGTTTTATTTTTCCATGTACAACCATTACCAGGACAATCTGAATTTTTATAATAATCTAAAAATAACCATTCAACATTATATTGCATAATTTTTAAATTTTTTTTATTTTCACGTCTATCATTATTAGAGGTTAATACATTATAACATTCTGTATCACATGTAACAAATAAAAAATTCAAAAGAAAAATAAAATTTACAAAAAAATTCATTTATATTTAATAATATAAAAATAAATAATTAAATATAATTTTTAACTTTCACAATTTATATTGCAAGATCCTGTTGTACGTAAACAATATTCTATTTGATAACCTAATGTATATCTTCCAACTAAAACCTCTTGATTATTTTTTTCTGCCTCATTTTTAAAATTGTTTTTAAATAATATTTTTATTATTTTATCAAATACACCTGTATATGCATTTAATATTTTATCATTTTGTTCAATTTTATCAAATTCTTCCATAATTTTAAGATTTATATTTTTTTTTAAATTATTCATAGAATCTAATAATTCATTATAATGTGTTTCTTTATCTAGAGAATATCCATTAGAACCACTTTCATAATATAAACACCCATCTTCATATTCTTCTTCATCTATAGCTTCTTCAATATGTTCATTTTTACTTTCATAACAATCAGAACAATAATCATTATCTTCAATATTTGCTGCACAATTACAAATCTTCCATATATAAAAAGTATAAGGATCTATAGAAACTAAATTTTCTATATCATCACTACCTTGAATACCAAACCAAAATTTTCCTTCAATATCACCATTATAATATCTTCCCATATTTATAATATAAAATATATTAATATTTATTTCTTTAATCAATTTTATATAAATGTATTATTTATATAAAATTAATACTTTGAATCTAATTCAATACCAGTATAATATTCAAGTGTTTCAATATTTTCAAATAATTCGTCAATATCATTACCAATAGATAAAGATCCATGTCTTTCTAACCCAATAATATCATTATTCAATAAATTAAAAAAACAATTTGTAGCTAATTGTAAACTACCTGCTTCATAATATTTAACATTTTTCCCTATTTTACCAACATTTATTTCAGGAAATGTATTTTTAATATTATTTAATTCATTACTTTTATTTATTCCAATGTAATTAATAATATTAGGAGGATGTGCATGTATAACAAATATATCTTTATTATAATTATCATCATTTGTTTGTAAAAATGAATGCATATATATTTCTCTAGAAGGTTGATACTTATATTTTTTATTATAAAATAGGTCTTGATTTAAATGATTACCATGATTTTCTAATAATGATTTTGGATTTTTAAAATCTATTTTAATTACTTGATCTTCATTTATTCCATTTTTTTTAATTGACCCTGCAGATATATAAAA
>CETH01150468.1_pt1 | contig 11888 bp, 8 predicted proteins | sample 361461 | NCBI WGS metagenome assembly CETH01 (sample SAMEA2622695, study PRJEB7988) | marine metagenome | isolation source: saline water (ENVO:00002010), including
TCCAAAAGTATTAAAAGACATAGATAATTAATGTATAAATTATTTTATATTATTTATGAATCAAAAAAGTGGCCAAAATTCGTTAGGACTGGATAATTGCTTTGGAGATGAAGCAAATCCTATTGTTTTATTTAAAAAATGGTTCAATGCGGCTGAAAAAAGTGAAATTAATGATCCAAACGCATTATCACTTGCAACATCAACAGCAAATGGAATACCAAGTGTAAGAATGGTTTTGCTAAAAGGTTATAGCGATAAAGGTTTTATTTTTTATACAAACTTCAATAGTAAAAAAGGTAATGATCTTAAAAAAAATCCAAATGCCTCAATGTGTTTTCATTGGAAAAGTTTGAGAAGACAAATAAGAGTATCCGGTAAAGTTAATGTTGTTGACGATAAAACTGCTGATGATTATTATAACTCTAGAGCTTATAGAAGCAGAATAGGTGCATGGGCATCTTCTCAATCTAGCATTATGAAAAATAGAAACGAGTTAATAGAAAAATTTAATGAATTTGAAAAAAAATATCCTGACAAAAATAATGTACCCCGACCACCTCATTGGTCTGGCTGGTGTTTGCAGCCTCAACAAATTGAATTTTGGCTAGAAATAGAAAATAGAATACATGAAAGATTAAATTATAAAAAGGAAAATAATAATTGGGTTAGAGAAATACTTTATCCTTAAAAAGATCTATTTAAACTAAAACCAGTAAGATTTTGCAGCACACTCTTTTCATTAGAATTATCAAATATACCAAGAGCGTCATAAGATACGTTTACGAAATATTCAGCTCTTTTAAATGTTGCGTCTAAAGCATTATACTTTTTAATTAATTTTAAAACATAATCAAAATCCTTCTGACTTCTTAGGTCTTTCTTGAAAATTTTGGACAAAATTTCTCTTTCATTATTATCAGCTTTTTGAAAAATCATAATTATTGGTAGAGTAACTTTGCCTTCAAAAAAATCTTTCCCTATTTTTTTTCCAAAGATTTGCTCCTTAGAAAAGTAATCAAGCGCATCATCTGCTATTTGAAAAGCTAGTCCTAAGTTTTTTCCATAAGATTCTAGTGCATCTTTTTTTCTCTCTTCCAAGTTAGATATACATGCCCCAACTCTACTGGCAGCAGAGAAAAGTGCTGCTGTTTTTAAATTAATAATTTTTATATAATTTTCTTCAAGAAGATCAGCTTCACCTTTATGTTGTAATTGCATGACTTCCCCCTGAGCTATCTTAGAGGATGTAGAAGATAAAAGTTTTAAAACTTCTAAACTTCCATCTTCAACCATCATTTCAAAACATCTACTGAGTAAATAATCTCCTAACAAAATTGAAGATTGGTTTCCCCATATAGAGTTTGTAGTTTTGTTCCCCCTTCTTACCTTGCTTTCATCTATTACATCGTCATGAAGTAAAGTTGCACTGTGTATCAATTCAACACACCCAGCCAAATTAATATCCCTTTTACCCCCAGAATATCCGCCCAGTTTAGCAGCACCCATAGTCAACAAAGCCCTGATTCTTTTACCCCCAGAATTTAAATGGTGGTCGCTCATCTTTTGTATCAGTTCAACGTGACTCTGAAGTTTAAAATTAATCAACTTTTCAACTAAATCTAGCTTTCCACTCAAAAGATTCTTTAAATCTAGATATGCTGAATTTGCAGATTTTTTAAGAGGTATTACAGATCCCATAAATTCATTATATACTCTAAAAAAATATAATTTTATACATCTGTGACGCACTTCAATTGCAACCAATAGTAGCGTAATTTATATTTTAATTAATTTTAAGTGCTGATATAAGATTTAAACTGATCAATCATTTATGTTTTCTTTTTTAAAAAAAAAAACGGTTATTCCCCATATAAGACTTTCTGGAGTCATTGGGTCAGTTGGAAGATTTAGGCAAGGTATAGATTTTTCCGGACAACAAGAAATTATCAAAAAGGCGTTTTCATTTAAAAAGTCAAAAAATGTAGCAATATCTATTAATTCTCCAGGTGGCTCTCCTGTACAATCTCACTTAATCCATGATTATATTAGGCAACTTGCTAAAAAAAATAATAAAAGAGTCTTAGTTTTTGCTGAAGACGTAGCGGCATCAGGTGGTTATCTTATAGCGTGTGCTGGTGATGAAATATACGCAAACTCTAGCTCAATAGTTGGATCAATTGGTGTAATTTCTGCATCCTTTGGTTTTCAAGATGCAATAAAGAGAATTGGCATCCAAAGAAGAGTTTATACTGCAGGTAAAAATAAAAGTACGCTTGATCCTTTCAAAGAAGAAAAGGAAGAAGATATTCAAAGAATAAAAAAACTGCAATTAGAATTGCATTCTGATTTTATTAATCTTGTAAAGAAAAGCAGAGGAGCAAAATTAAAAGAGCCTGATAAAAACAATACTTTTACAGGTGAGTTTTGGTCAGGATCCACTTCTTTAACATTGGGCTTAATAGATGGTTTAGGAAATGCAGAAGATATTTTGAGAAAAAAATTTGGTGAAAATATTGAAATTAAAAAAATGGAAAAACCAAAAGGATTTATCGCAAAAAAACTATCATCATCTTTGGAGAACCAAGTAGATAATGTTGCGAATTTATTAGAAGAAAGAGCGCTGTGGAGTAAATTTGGTTTATAAATGCCAAAAAAAGTAAAAAATATTAAAAAAAATAATTTAACTTTCCAAGATTTATTTTTTAATTTACAAAAATTTTGGAGTAATTATGGATGTGTAATTCTACAACCATACGATTTAGAGGTAGGCGCGGGAACATTTCATCCAGCTACAACTCTTCGTTCCCTTGGAGCTAAACCGTGGAAAGCTGCTTATGTACAGCCTTCTCGAAGACCAACAGATGGAAGATATGGAAAAAATCCAAATCGTTTACAACATTATTACCAATTCCAAGTTATAATTAAACCATCTCCAAATAATATAAAACAGACTTATCTTAAAAGTCTTTCGTCAATTGGTATCAATTCAAAGGATCATGATATTAGATTTGTAGAAGATGATTGGGAAAGCCCAACATTGGGTGCCGCAGGATTAGGTTGGGAAGTTTGGTGCGATGGTATGGAAATAACTCAATTTACATACTTTCAAAAAATGACAGGTATTGATTGCAAACCAATATCTGTAGAACTTACCTACGGACTTGAAAGAATATGTATGTTTGTGCAAGGTAAAAAAAATGTTTTCGATATCGATTGGAATAAAGATGGTATAAAATATAAAGATATTTATTTCCAATCAGAAAAAGAATTCTCAGCATATAATTTTGATCATGCAAATACAGACTTTTTATTAAAGACTTTTGATGTTGCAGAGAAAGAGTGTAAATCTTTACTCGAGAAAAAACTTCCGCTCCCTGCTTATGACCAATGTTTAAAGGCAAGCCATATTTTTAATTTGTTGGATTCCAGAGGAGTAATATCTGTTGCAGAAAGAACTGGTTATATTAATAGAATTAGGGAACTAGCAAAAGGTTCAGGATCTGCATGGTTAGAAACGCAAGATAATTAGATGTCAGAGTATATTTTAGAACTTTACAGTGAAGAGGTACCACCGAGTCTTCAAGTAAGTGCCAAAAGTCAATTGGAAGAATATCTTTCAAAGGAGTTAACTTCTGCAGGTGTCAAATTTAAAAAACTTCAATTATTTTCTACTCCAACAAGACTGACTGTTTTTATAACAGGATTATCAAAAAAAATTAAAATTCCAGAGTTGGAAATTAGAGGCCCTAAAGAAGGTGTTGAAAATACTATTGTAGAAAACTTTGCTAAGTCAAAAAATGTAAATATTCAAAACTTGTATAAAAAAAAATTAGATAAAGGAACTTTCTTTTTTACAAAAATACAGGGACGCGAAATTGAAACAAAGGAAGAGCTTATTGTTCAAATTCCAAAAATTTTAAACAAAATTTCATGGAAAAGGTCCATGAAATGGTCAGAACATGAGCTTAATTGGGGAAGACCACTTATATCAATAATGTCAATTTATGATAGCAAACCTCTTAAATTTAAATTTTATCACTTAGAAACAGTAAATTTTACATATCTTGAAAAAGATGATGAATTAAAAAAGAGAGTCATTAAGGATTCAAATGACTATTTTAAATATTTATTCGACAACAAAATAATTATTGACAACAATAAAAGAGAAAAATTTATACACGATAAAATTACCTTAATTTGTAAAAATAAATTTTACCAAGATACAATAGATAAACATTTACTATTCGAAGTAAGCAATTTAGTTGATAAACCTAGTATAATTTTAGCAAATTTTGATAAAACGTATCTAAAGTTACCAAAAGAAGTAATAAAATCTACATTACAATTTCACCAAAAATATTTCACTTTAGTAGATCAGAAAGGAAGAATGACAAATGAATTTATCATTGTAGTAAACAAAGTTGATTCAAAAAAAATAATCAAATTAGGCAATGAAAGTGTAGTCGAAGCTAGACTTTCTGATGCAAGTTTTTTTTGGGAAAAAGATAAATCAGTGAATCTAATAAAACAAATTCACAAATTAAAACACGTAAAATTTTATGAAAATTTAGGTTCTATTTACGAAAAAACTCAAAGATTAAGAAAGATGGCATATTTCATATCGGATCAGTTAAATATAAATAAAGAAAAAGTAGAAATTGCAGCATCAGTATCCAAATCAGATTTAGTATCAGGTTTAGTTGGGGAATTTCCAGAACTTCAAGGTACAATGGGAAAATATTTTGCATTAAGCCAAGGTTTTGAAGAGGATGTGTCATTTGCAATTAAAGAACATTATTTACCTATAAGCATTTCATCTGAGGTACCGAAAAAAAGTATTAGTTGTGCGTTAGCAATTATTGATAAGATTGATACTTTAGTTGGATTTTATTTAATTAATCAGAAGCCAACTAGTTCAAAAGATCCATTTGCTTTAAGAAGATCAAGCATAGGATTATTAAGAACTGTAATTGAAAATAATTTAAATATTAAATTAAGAGATTTAATTGATTACTCAATAAAAATTTATTTAGATCAAGGTGTAAAACAAAACAATGAAAATGTAAGTAAAGATTTAATATTATTTTTCAGAGATAGAATGAAAAATATTCTTAAAGAAAAAAAAATTAGACCAGATATTATCGAGGCCTCTATAAGTTCACATTATAGTGATAATTTTTTAGAGCTTTTTAAAAAAACATTAATCATGAATAAATTTATTTCAAAGGATTTAGGAAAAGATGCTATATCAACTTACAAAAGGGCATCAAATATTTTAAATAATGAAAAACTTGTTTCAAAGAATGGCCCTGATGCAGTTCTTTTTCAATATGATGAAGAAAAAGAGCTTTTTGAAAAAATTAATTTAATTAGAAAAGCATTTACGCTTAAAGAGGATAAAAAAAATTATGAAGAGCATCTAAGATTACTATCTGAAACCAAATTATCAACAGATAAATTTTTCAATAATGTTAAAGTAAATGATGAAAATGATAATTTGAAAAATAATCGTTTAGAACTATTGCAAGTTTTATGTTCTACGTTTAATAGTTTTGTTGATTTCTCTAAATTGGAGGGTTCATAAATGTCACAATATATATTTACTTTTGGAGAGAAAAAATCTAAAAAAATATTAAATGCCAGAAATACTTTGGGCGGCAAAGGCGCTAATCTTGCAGAAATGGCGAGATTAGGATTACCAGTACCACCAGGGTTTACTATCTCAACTAAGATTTGTGAAATCTTTTATAAAAATAAGAAAAAACTGAATTCTAAATTTAATAATGAAATTAAAAAAGAACTAAAAAAAATTGAAGTTAAAACTAAAAAAAAATTTGGAGATAATAAAAATCCACTTTTGGTTTCTGTAAGATCTGGTTCCAGAGTATCTATGCCAGGCATGATGGATACTATCTTAAACTTAGGACTCAATGATAAAACAGTTAATGCATTATCAAAAAAAACATTAAACGAAAGGTTTGCAAAAGATAGTTACAGACGGTTTATTCAAATGTATGGCAACGTAGTAATGGGTGTTGAGAATCATTTGTTTGAGGAAATGATTGATAGTTATAAATTAACAAAGGGAGTTCTATCAGACACAGAACTTAACGCAGACGACTGGAACGGTTTAATAAAAAATTTTAAAAATTTAATATTTGAAAAGGTAAAAAAAAATTTCCCCCAAGATGTTTATGAGCAACTTTTTGGAGCTATTAGGGCAGTTTTTTTATCTTGGCAAAGCAAAAGAGCAAAAACTTACAGAAAACTAAATCATATTCCAGAAGAGTGGGGAACAGCGGTAAACGTCCAATCAATGGTTTTTGGCAATATGGGAGACGATTGTGCAACCGGAGTAGCTTTCACAAGAAACCCATCGACTGGTGAAAACAAGTTTTTTGGAGAATATTTGATTAATGCTCAAGGTGAAGATGTTGTAGCTGGAAGTAGAACGCCGAGATATATTACAAAAAAGTCAAGAGAAGATGCAGGATCAAAAGAGAAATCAATGGAAGAAATAATGCCTAAGGTTTTCAAAGAATTAAAAAATATATTTATCAAATTAGAAAAACACTACAAAGACATGCAAGATATTGAATTTACAGTAGAAAATAAAAAATTATGGATGTTGCAAACTAGGAATGGAAAACGCACAGCCAAAGCAGCAATAAAAATTGCAGTTGACATGGTTAAAGAAAAACTAATTTCAAAAAAGGAAGCGATTTTAAGAATTGATCCTAATACTTTAGATACACTTCTTCATCCCACTTTAGACGAAAAAGTAGAAAAAAAAGTAATCGCAAAAGGTTTGCCAGCATCTCCTGGGGCAGCAAGCGGTAAAGTAGTCTTCACCGCGGATGAGGCTGAGAGAATGAACAATCAAAAGGAAGACACAATATTAGTAAGAGTTGAAACCTCCCCAGAAGATATTCATGGCATGCATGCCGCTAAAGGAATATTGACCGCAAGAGGAGGAATGACTAGTCATGCCGCTGTTGTAGCAAGAGGTATGGGTAGACCTTGTGTTTCTGGTTCAGGCGAAATAAATATTGATTACGAAACTAAAGAATTTAAAACTGGGGACATAATCGTCAAAGAAGGTGATATCATAACTATAGACGGCGGGTCAGGCAAAGTAATGGAAGGATTAGTTCCAACAGTCAAACCGGATATCTCAGGATATTTTTCAAAAATAATGAAATGGGCGGATCAGTTTAGAAAGTTAAAAGTAAGAACAAATGCCGAAACCCCACAAGATACTAGAATAGCCAGAAATTTTGGAGCTGAAGGTATAGGTTTGTGTAGGACAGAACATATGTTTTTTGACGATGAAAGGATTTTATCGGTTAGACAGATGATACTATCAAAACATTTAGACGATAGAAAAATTGCATTAGAAAAACTACTTCCTCATCAAAAAAATGACTTTAAAGAGATTTTTAAAATTATGAAAGGTTTACCTGTTACAGTAAGACTTTTGGATCCGCCATTACATGAATTTCTACCTAAAACTGAAAAAGATATGGAAGAGGTTGCAAGGTCTCTTAATTTAGGGGTAAAAGAAATAAAGAATAGAGTCTCTGAATTACACGAACTAAATCCCATGTTAGGTCATAGAGGATGTAGACTTGGAATTTCTTTTCCTGAAATTTATGAAATGCAATGTAGAGCAATTTTTACTGCATTAATAGAGTGCAAAAAGGAAAAGACACAATCCATAATACCAGAAATCATGATTCCTTTGGTTTCAACGGAGGATGAGCTTGGAATAATAAGAAAATTAGTTAATCGTGTGGCTGGTGAGATTCAAAAAAAACATAAATTAAAAATTAATTATTTTGTTGGTACTATGATTGAGTTGCCACGAGCAGCATTAAGAGCTGCACCAATATCAAAATACGCGGATTTTTTCAGCTTTGGAACTAACGATTTAACACAAACTACGTTTGGTATTAGTCGAGATGACTCAGGAAAATTTCTAAATGATTACCTAGAACATAAAATTTTTGATAATGATCCATTTGTTAGTATTGACAGAGATGGTGTAGGAGAGTTAGTAAAAATTGCATCTCAAAGAGGAAAAAAACAAAACAAAAAACTGAAATTAGGAATTTGTGGAGAACATGGTGGTGACCCTAGAAGTATTGAATTCTGTTCTAAGGAAGGGTTAAATTATGTATCCTGTTCACCGTTTAGAGTTCCAATTGCAAGATTAGCAGCAGCTCAAGCAGAACTTAGAAGATAATTTATTAAAAACTTAATTTAAAATCAACAACAGGTGCGCTATGAGTTATCTGACCTATTGAAACTCTATTTACCCCACTTCCTGCAATTTTTCTCACATTTCTGAGCGTCACTCCGCCAGAAGCCTCGGTTTCATAAAGTTTTTTTGACATTAAAACTGCTATTTTAAGATTTTTTAAACTCATATTATCAAATAGAACTCTATTAAACTTAAGGCCCAAGATTTTTTTTAATTGACTTAGGTTATCAACTTCTACAGTTATTTTTTTTCCTCTACTATTTTTAATAGCTGTTTTAACTAAAATGCGGATATTTTTGTTTACTGCTATGTGATTATCTTTAATTAAAATTTCATCACTCAAATTCAATCTATGATTTGTACCTCCACCTAATTTTACCCCGTACTTCTGTACTAGTCTTAAATTCGGTAATGTTTTTCTGGTACAGCATATTTTACAGGACTTACCTTTTACTTTTTTCACAAATTTATTAGTTATTGTAGCTACTCCAGAAATTAGTCCTAGAAAATTTAACGCAACTCTTTCACTTTTTAGGATACCTGACGCATTACCTTTGAGTATAGCAACTACTTTACCTCTATTTATTTTTTTTCCATCTTTTATTTTAGTCTTAAATACAATTCTTTTATCTGTAATTTTAAAAGCTTCCTTTGCAAAGTTTAAACCTCCAACTACACAGTTTTGGCCAGCTATTAATTTTGCAATAACTTTTTTATTTTTTATATTTCTTGTTGTTATATCTCCAGAAGGTCTAAGATCTTCTCTTAGCGCATTATGAACAAGTACTTTAATGTATTTACGATTTATTTTTTGCACTCAAAATTATCTACCAATTTCAGCCATTCTCAAAACAGATTTTCTTGCCATTTCTGCAATATTATGACTAATTTTAATTTCATTGGTTTCATTTTTTAAGCAATCATATACTTTATTCAATGTAATTTTTTTCATATGGGGACAAAGATTACACGGTTTAATAAATTGCACATTTGGATTTTCGACTTGAACATTATCGCTCATAGTACACTCTGTAACTAACAATACCTTTTTAGGTTGATTATCTTTTACGTACTTTACCATTGTAGATGTTGATCCGGCAAAATCCGATGCACTTATGACATCAGGCGGACACTCAGGATGTGCGATGACTTTAATATCCGGATTCTCTTTTTTAATATCTTCAACCTCTTTACCTGTAAATTTTTCATGCACCATACACGTTCCTTGCCAAGAAATAATTTTAACTTTTGTATTTTTTTGAACGTAGTTGGCTAAATAATGATCAGGAAGAAATATAACCTTATCGCTTCCAAGCGACTCAACAACTTTTACAGCATTAGCAGATGTGCAGCAAATATCAGACTCAGCTTTTACATCAGCAGAGGTATTAACGTACGATACAACTGGCAAACCAGGATATTTTTCCTTTAACATTCTTACATCCTCACCAGTTATAGACTCAGCTAAAGAACAACCCGCTTGCATATCTGGTATAATAACTTTTTTATCAGGACTCATTAGTTTAGCAGTTTCAGCCATAAAATGAACTCCGCAAAGAACAATAATTTTAGCTTTTGTTTTTGCTGCCTCTAAAGCAAGCGCAAGTGAGTCTGCAGATATATCAGCTATACCATGATAAATTTCTGGAGTTTGATAATTATGCGCAAGAATGACTGCGTTTTTCTCCCTTTTTAATTTGTTTATCTTCTCTATTAAGGGAGCATGAAATTTCCATTCAACTTCTGGAATTACAGATGAAATTTTTTTATAGATTTCGTTTAAAGGGTTATTTGTTAAATTATTTGAAGACATTTAAATAATTTATCAACTTGAAGGCAAAAAGTCATTCATTTATTGTCGCATATAATGTTAAAGCGGTCGTGCTGAAATTGGTAGACAGGCACGCTTGAGGGGCGTGTGGGCTTCCCGTGAGAGTTCGAGTCTCTCCGACCGCACCAAAAATTTTTAGAAAAGACCTTCAATTTCTCCTTTTTTATTTATTCTAATGGAATCTGCCGAAGGTACTCTGGGTAGTCCTGGCATAGTCATTATTGAGCCACAAACCACAACTAAAAATTCTGCTCCGCTGGACAATCTAATTTCTCTAATAGATAAAATATGGTCCGAAGGAGAACCTTTTAGTTTTGGATCAGTTGAAAAGCTGTACTGTGTTTTTGCAACACATACAGGAAATTTACCAAATCCATCTTTTTCTAATTTTTTTACTTGCTCTTTAATTTTTTCATCATATTCAATAGATTTAGCCCCATAAATTTGCATAGCAATTTTTTCTATTTTTTTTAATATTGGAGTTTCATCAGAATATAAAAATCTCAATTTATTTTTTTTACTCTTTTTGCATAATTCTACTACATTCTTAGCTAAATCTTTGGCTCCTTTACCTCCCTCGGCCCAATGTTTGCATAGGCTTACTTTTACTCCCCATTCAGAACAATATTTTTTAATTAGCTCAATTTCTTTATTAGTATCTGTATTAAAATGATTAATTGCCACAACAGTATTTAAATTAAAGGATGAGATATTTACAATATGTTTGAAAAGGTTGGGCAAACCTTTTTCAAGAGCATCCAAGTTTTCTTTTTTTAAATCATGTTTTTCAAGACCTCCATGCATTTTTAATGCTCTTACTGTTGTAACAAGAACGACACAGCTTGGTTGGATTTTAGCTTTACGGCATTTAATATTTAAAAATTTTTCTGCACCCAGATCTGCCCCAAAACCTGCTTCAGTAATAACATATTGTGATAATTTTAAAGCAGTTTTGGTCGCAATAATCGAATTACATCCGTGAGCAATATTTGCAAAGGGTCCACCATGAATTATAGCAAGATTATTTTCAAGAGTTTGAACAACGTTAGGTCTGATTGCTTCTTTTAATAATACAGTCATTGGTCCATGAGCTTTTAAATCTTTTGCATAAATAGGTTTTTTATCTTTTGAATAAGCAACCGTAATATTTCCTATTTTGTTTTCTAGTTCTTTTATATTTTTAGATAAACAAAAAATTGCCATGACCTCTGAAGCAACAGTAATATCAAAACTATCATTTCTTGGAATATTACTTTTTAAGTTTTCTAGATTAATTTTTATTTTTCTTAAACTTCTATCATTTAAATCAACAACACGTTTCCAAACTATATTTTCTGGATCTATATTTAATCTATTTCCCCAATAAATATGATTATCAATTAATGTAGATAAAAGATTATGAGCAGATGTAATTGCATGAAAATCTCCTGTAAAATGCAAATTAATTTGTTCCATTGGAATGACTTGAGCATAACCGCCTCCAGCTGCTCCACCCTTCATTCCAAAGGATGGCCCTAAACTTGGTTCTCTTAAACATACAATTGATTGTTTGCCGATTTTGTTTAAAGCATCATTTAAACCTACAGAAGTTGTAGTTTTTCCCTCACCAGCTGGCGTTGGCGTAATAGCAGTAACTAATACAAGATTACTTTTTTTTTCTTTTAAATTATTAATTAAATCAAAATTTAATTTTGCAATATGTCTACCCATTGGGCTAAAAGATTTGGGATTATCTGGAATATTAAATTTTTTGAGAACCTCACCAATTGGTCTTATTTTTGAAGCTCTAGCAAT
>CETH01184088.1_pt1 | contig 11888 bp, 12 predicted proteins | sample 361461 | NCBI WGS metagenome assembly CETH01 (sample SAMEA2622695, study PRJEB7988) | marine metagenome | isolation source: saline water (ENVO:00002010), including
TGCTTAGTAAAACTTTTACAGGATACTTTCTATCTTTCTTTGTTGCTGGGATTGTATGGAGTTTAGTGGCCTATTTAATTAAAAATAAGAAAAGTAAAATTGAAAAATCTCCATCTGTTAAAAACCAACAAAAATGGAGAATTTTCCAATGGTGTTCCACTGCATTTTTATGGTCAGCATGGCTAATGCAAGACAATGCGAATGCTGTTGTTTTCCTTCCAAGATCCTTAAGTTTTTACCAAGCACTATCAGTTTCTATTTTATTATTTATTGGAATTGGATATATTTTTTATAAACGTGGTGGGCAAATTCAAGAAATAGTGACTGAAAAAATTGATGTAATTCGAGTTAAGTCTGCGACTCTTATTGACTTAGTTTATGGTTTTATCTTGGTTTATTTTAAATGGATTAATGATCTTCCAATGAGTACCACATGGGTGTTTTTAGGACTACTTGCAGGAAGAGAGCTGGCTCTTACTCGATTTTCTGGACATGAGCAACCTTATCAAAGAACACTTACTTTAGTAATGAAAGATTTATTTAGAGCCGGAATTGGTCTTGGTATATCTTTCATTTTAGCTCTGCTTGCAAGTGGAAAAATTCATGAGTATATGGGATAAGAAACTATTTTAAACCTAGGACTCTGAAGTTATTATAGATGGAATTAATCTTGAAAAATCTGGATTATTTGTAATTCTTATTGTCTTATCTTTTAGTTCTCTTTTTATGCTTACTAGAAATTTTTATTGCTTTATCTTTGAGTTCTCTTTTTAATTTTCCTCTTTCTTTAGAGTAAATAAATAGATTAAACAATGTAGATTGTTTAAAGTATGAGAACATTGGCTCTTGAATAAAATCTTCAAATTGATCTCTGGTGTTATCTAATATTTTAGTAAAATGTTTATTATCTAAGATTGTTTTTCTTATATACCAAGACTCAAGAATTGAATACTCTGATGATTTTTGATATTTGCTAATTAACATCGTTTTCCTCTCTAGATATTTTATAGCAGAACTAGGATCTGAAAGAATTGCATAATATATCGCCCTATCTGTAACTTCACTAAAAATAGGATTAGATTTTATTTCTAAATAAATCTCTTGAAATTCTTTTGCAAATTTATAGTAATTATCATCTACTTTAAAAACTAACTTAGTTATTGCAGTTTTAGAAAGGCTATGAAATTCTTCTTTTTTAAGAAGGTCTTTAATCACTCTTAATTTTTCAAAAAAATATGTTTTTGGATTTATCATTATCTTCTTTGAAATTGTTCGACTAGAAGATATAACTGCAAAGACTCTAAGTCCAAGTTTTTTAAACTCTGGATTGGCTTTAGCAAGTTCTATTAAGTGAATTACATTAATTCTAATCTGTGTATTAAATAATAGGTTTTCATCAAGAACACTTTTTGGATCATCGAAATTCACATAAAATGCTCTATAAATAGAATCCAGAGAAAAAGATTTATATCTAGGGTTAACTTGAATTTCTTGTATAGTTCTTAGATTTTTTTCTAATGCAAGTTCAGGATTTTCAAAGTTAGAGTAAATTACAATGTGGATAATAGACTCTGGAAGTCCTAAAAATTTTGGGGTACTTAAAATTTCCTCTGCTTTATTTAAAATTCGAACTAGATAACCTTGCGTTTGATCCCCTCTTTCTTCGTATATATTTCTGATAACCTTCCGACTAATCCTTAAGAATTCCCTACTCTCAAGTAGAGATTCTAATGAATCTAGAACAACTATATTTCTTTCTAATTCTTCTCTATAGTTGTGAAAATAATTTCGATGGATTTTTCTCTTAGTTTTATTTGTTAAAAGATTATATCTTGGATCTAATTCAATTATTTTTAGATCATCTGAATACTCCTGAAGTTTTTGTATACAGTTTAACCCATATTTTAAAACGTAACTTCTTTTGAGTTTTTGGTTGAATTCCTTAAACTTAGGATGAGCTTCAATTAATGCTAAACTTTGAATATATTCGTTTATAAAATCAATTGTGTTACATGAATTAAAGAGGCCATCTTTTATTATTTTGTTTGAAACTTTTCCATTAAATTCCTCAAGTACAACATCTAACTCATGACTGCTTTTGTAAACTGTTAACTTTTGAAGTTGATTAAGGTTAATTTCAAAATTGTGTTTTAAGCAAATTTGGTTTATGTTGTACATTCTTTCTATAACGACATCATCACTTTCAAAGGCTCTTTCTTGCTTAAATCTACAAGGGTTATTTAAATTTAGAACTCCTTGAATGAGGTGTATATAATAACCTTTTAGTAATTCCGTTACACCAAGATTTGAACCTAAACATTCAAATTCAATTGGGGTTCGACTTTTAAAAAAGTCTTTAAATTGAGATATTTTATTTTCCATATCAATCTTTGTTAAAATAAAAAAAACTATATCCATATAGTTGTAAATGGTGCCGAGGGGCGGAATTGAACCACCGACACAAGGCTTTTCAGGCCTCTGCTCTACCACTGAGCTACCCCGGCAAATATGTATATAATTTATATCATTAATTATTTTCAAAAGCAAACTAATTTACCTCAAAGTGCTTAAAAATCAGTTGATAATCTTTATTATCATTACGATTTGTATCAATAATTTCTTTTTGACTCAAAAGGTTTAAATTATCTGGAAAAGATTGAATATGAGTATCACATTCAAATTTTGAATTGATTAAGGTATGAAAAACTTCTGTTATTAAATTTTGCTGGAAGCAAAAATCATAAAGACTTTTACCGCCAATACAGTAAATATCGAAATTTAAATTTTCAGAAATAAAGTCCTGAAGTTGACTAAAATTATTAATAAAATAAGCTTTTGAAAAATCTCCATTAAATTGATTCAAAGGTATGAAATCTTTCAACTCTAGATTTTGAGTCGAAATAATTACATTCAATCTATCCGGTAGTGGCTTAAATTTTTCTGGAATCGACTCATAAGTCTTTCTTCCCATCAATACAATTGTATTTGGATTTTGGGTAGTCAGATTTTTAAAGTATTGCATGTCTTTTGCAAAACTCCAAGGTAAATCATTGTCTTTACCAATTCCAAAATTTAAATCTGTGGCTACAATTAATTTCATATTAAACAGCTATGGGAAATTTTATAAACTTATGATGATTATAATCTTGAAGCTCGAAGTCTTCAAAAGTTAAATCAAAAATTGGTTTTTTAGCAATTACTACTTTTGGTCTATCCAAGGGTTCTCTTTGTAGCTGTTTTTTTAAACCTTCTACATGATTTGAATAAATATGTGCGTCTCCGATTGTATGGACGAATATTCCTGGTTCTAGTCCGCACTCTTGAGCTATCATAATTAATAAAAGAGCATAAGATGCAATGTTAAATGGAACTCCAAGAGCGATATCGGCCGATCTTTGATAAAGTTGGAGATCTAGCCTTCCATTAACAACGTAAAATTGAAACATAGTATGACATGGAGGAAGAGCCATTTTTTCAATATCAGCTACATTCCAAGCGTTGACTATAATTCTTCTGGAGTCTGGATTGTTTTTAATGGTATCAATTGCATTTTGGATTTGATTGATAGTTGATTTGTTCACTTTTCCGTTTTCATCGACAGAGTATTGAGGCCAATTAATCCATTGATGACCGTAAATAGGTCCAAGCTCTCCGTTTTCGTCTGCCCAGGCATCCCAAATTGGAGTATGCTGAGTTAATCCGTCATTGATGTTGGTTGCTCCTTTTAAAAACCATAAAAGTTCATGAACTATGGCATTAAAAAGAGTTTTTTTAGTGGTGACTAAAGGAAAGCCCTCTCTTAAATCATACTTTCTTTGAGTTCCAAAAACAGATATCGTACCAGTTCCAGTTCTATCACTTCTGGTTTCTCCGTTTTCTAAAACTTCTTTGACTAAACTTAAATATTCCTTCATAGTTCAAAAATTATTTTGCAATTTCATTATAGCTTAAAGTAATATTAATTATGAAATAAATTTTAGAAATTGCTTAAAAAAATCCATAAAAAAAGAGTTCAACGTTTAATAGCCTATATTAATTTAACTGTACTGATTTTTCTAATTGTTGTTGTTTACTATGATTATAGTAAACAAGGACTTACCTATTGGCTTTCAAAAAATAACCTTTATGAAGTCAAAGCTTATTTTGAAACTCTATCTCCTTTAATGAGTTATTTTACAGCTTGTTTACTGGTTTTGATTGAAGTTGTGATTGGTTTGATTCCAGGGATAATAATGTATCCTATTTTAGGATTTGTACTTGGGGCTGAAAAAGCTTTAATTGTTATTTTTACAATGGGTTTACTGGGTAATTTAATAAATTATTATCAAGGGAAAACCTTGATGGATGCTTTTATTGATAAAAAGAAAAATGCAAAGTTACTTGAAAAACTGGAATATGGTGGTGGGCTATCTTTGTTTTTAATAAGGTTAAATCCCCTGACATCTGTTGATTCAGTGAGTTATTTTGCAGGTGCAATAGATATGAAAGTTACGACTTTTATTTTAGCCACTGGTCTTGGAACATTACCTTTTATTTTTGCGGCAACGATTTTTGGGGTTGAATTTTTGAATTTAGTTAAACCTTACTTAGAAATTCTTATTTACATAACTCTAGGAGTTGTGGCTTATAAAGTTGTAAAAGCTAAGATGCAGAAGCATAAAAAGTAATTGAACCTTGTGTTAAAGTAATTTTTTCCATTGCATAAACTACTTCATCCATTGAAGCTTCTTTGTCTAAAAATAAAACATCACTTAATGCATATATCATAATCTGGAATTCATGTTTTTCATTAGAAGGACATGGTCCGGAATAACCATATTCTTTATAAGAATTAAGGCCAATGGTACTCCATTCTAGTTTTGAATTTTCTGGTATAAATGTGTGTTGCGACTCTACATTCCATAACAACCAATTAACCCATCTTCCTGAAGGAGAAGAAAGATTTTGCATAATAACCACAAAAGATTTAGTGTTTTCAGGTGAGTTTGAAATATTTAAAGGTGGACTTATATTTTCACCATAGCAAGTGTACTTCTTTGGAAGCTCTGAATGGTTTTTGAATGCTGGGGAAGTAATTTTTAACATTATTGTATTTGTTTTAAAGTATCAACCTCAACACTTAAAGATTCATCTAGTTGAGTCACTACATCGTTTTTATGACCACGTAAAGCATTGAATTTCTTAATCTGAGGAACTAAATTTCTATTCCAGGATCCAGACAAACTTGTGAAAGCTTTATTAGCTCTCTGCAAACCTTTTCCTACATCTGTTAAATGATTTGTGAAGGTCTGCAATCTTGAAATCAAGTCTTGTCCAGCTACTTTAACTTCTTGAATTCTTTTTGAGAGTTTATCGTCCTTCCATGACTTTTCAATAATTATGAGAATAGATAAAAGAGTAGCTGGTGAAGCTAAAATAATTTTTCGATTGATCGCATAATCCATAATTTGAGGATCTAATTCCATTGTTTTTCGAATTAAATACTCACCAGGTAAAAACATAACTACAAATGGTGCGGTAGAATCTACAGAATCATGATAAGCTTTGGAGTCTAAAGTATTCATGTGTTTTTTAACATCATTAATAAACATTTTTTGGAATTTATCTTTAACATCCTTATCTTCTGTATTTGAAGCTTTTAAAAAGTTAGCTAATGGAGCTTTTGCATCAATAATAATCTTACGACTATCTGGTAAATTTACAATCATATCTGGTCTTTGTATGTTTCCATCTTGAGTTGTTAAAGTTGTTTGCTCTGTAAAATCAACTTTATCCATAAGACCTGCCATTTCTACCACTCTTTTAAGTTGAACTTCTCCCCAGTTACCAGCTTTTTTATTATCAGTCAGTGCTGTTTCAAGGGTTTTAGTAGTTTCTTGAAGGCGTTTTTCTGCCATTAGAATTTCTTGAAGTTGTCCTGAAATTGCTCCATATTTTTTAGAGCGATCATGCTCTAAATGTTTTATAAGATTTTCTTGTCTTTCTAGATTACTTTGGAGATTTTTCACAAAACTTTGAATAGATTCTTTTCTTAAATCTAAATCTTTATTGGCCTTAGAACTTAAGTTTTCAAATTTGCTTTCAGCTAAATTTAAAAAAGTTTCTTGAGAGTTTTTAAGAGTTTGTTGGGCTAAATCATTAAAAAGATTTTGCAATTTATCAGATTGATTATCTAAACTCTTTGCTAGATATTGATTAATAAAATGCATTGCAATACATCCTGCTAAGGCTCCGAATATAAAACTTAAAATGTAATTCATATTTTTATTTTAAACAAAACTATTATAGATCAATTTACAGAAAAAATTAAGCAATTAATTTTAAAACTTCCGGGTTCAGCCAAGCTTGATCTTTAGATAACTTATATGAAATTTTTTCAACATCAATTATCAAAAGTTCAGATCCGGGGTAGGTATCTTCTAAAACTTGCAAATAAATTTGCTCAAAGTTGTATGATAGATTTTGAATTCTTACTTTTATGGTTTCTTCTCCATTAAAGTAGTAAGCATCTCTACCAATTATTCTTTCATCAATTATTGAAAAATTTAGTTTTCTTACACTATCACTTTCATACTTCTGATAAACTCCTGAGGATTCAGGATTGGTAGGATCATCTAGAGATTCTTGCTGATTTTCATTTTGCTGTCTAGAAGACTCAATATTTTCATTGTGAGGATATCCTTCTGATAAAATTGACATTCTCGGATCAAAAGCTTGATAAGTTGTCACATCAAACTCCTGAGTGTATTGATTAATACCAGGTTCCATTTGCAAAGAAATACTTTCTTCTTTGAATGAGAACATAGCAGGATTTAGTTTTACAGATTTAATTTTAGATAAATATAGTTCAGCGTTTAAGGTCCACAACTGAAGTGGTTCGACTTGTTTTGTTTTAAAGCTTGCTTTGCCTTTTTCATCAACATAATTTGGGGCAAAAGTATTAACAAAAGTTTGATTTGTAACGTTTTGAAAAAACCATGTTGAATTAAAATCATTCCCTGTATATGAATAAGTTATAATTTTATCATAAGAAGTAAAGGCTTCTCGAATAATATTTAACATAAGCATCGGATTGTACTTGCAAAACCTTATCAAAAAAGAATCATCAATAAGAATTTGATCTGGAACATAGCTTAAAACATCTGGAGTAATTTGCGTAAACTGAGTTAAAATACCGGGAGAAGAAAGAACTCGAAACCATTCTGAAGCTTGATTTAAAGTTCCTTTTAAAAATTTTTCTCGAAAAACTGGAAACATAGAAGAACTACATGGATGATCTGGAAGTTGATCCATATAAACTTGTGAATTCAAAATAAAATAAATTTTTTGATTTATTAACTCTTCAATTTTTTTGATTTTTCTTTTTTCAAAAATATTAAAAAAACCTGGCTTAATTTCACCATCCAAATAAGACCTTACGTCAAACATAGTTACTTCATTCATTTAGAAATGGGTTAATTTTTTTGAGAATTTAAATTATTATATACGTGTAGTAACAAAATTTTATGCCAATTTTACTTCCAAAAAAACCTGATTATGATATTAACAGGATCTTTCCTGAAGGAGTGTTAAAAGAAAGTTATGAAATAATGCTTGATGAAGCCTTTAATCAAACTAGAAAGCATGTCACTGGAATTACAATCGATGGAGAAACCTCTAAAGATTTAGATGATGCAATTAACTTTACAAAACTTGCATTTGGCTACAAGCTTGATGTTTCAATTGCCGACCCGAGTTCTGTTATACATATGTCATCAGAAATAGATAAAGAGGCTTTAAAAAGAGTTTTTACTCTTTATAGAAACACCTACAATAACCCAATGCTTCCTAGTCTGCTTTCTGAGGATCTTATAACCCTTAAAGAAAAATCTAAAAGGCCTAGTATCACCGTGAGGTCTTTTTTTAATTCTGATTTTAGACTTATAAGTTATGATATATTTCAATCTTGTGTTCAATTGAAAAAAAGACTAACGTATTCGACTTGCACCCAAGTTTTGAACAAAGAAATTGATCTAGATTCTTTGAATCAAGAGTATGGTTTCAAGGTTCAAAACTTCTTAAATGAGATTGGTAATTTAGCTGCTAACTTAAAATCTCAAAGAGTGGGGAAAAAATATAATATTGCAAGCTTAAGCTCGGAAGAAATTGTATCTGAAATTATGGTTTTCACAAACCATTTAGTTTCAAATTATATGATCGAAAATAAAATTCCTGGCCTATACAGATCTCACGGCTTTAAGAGTTCATGCTCCAATGAAAGAGCTGAGTATTCTAGTAGTAATTTTGGTCACTTAGGACTAGGCTTAGAGTCTTATACCCACTTCACATCTCCATTAAGAAGATATCCTGATTTAGCAGTAGGAAGGATCCTTAATAGTCACTTTAGTGAAAAGCCTCTTCCTTATTTAGAGTCAGACTTACAGGAAATGTGTGAATACTTTAATCAAATAACCATTGATACTATTGATGAATCCCTAGACGATGACTTTATATTAGATGTAGATTCGGATATAACAGATATTTCCGATAAAGAATTTCTTGAAGATTCCTTAAGTATCTTCAACTTAAGTATAACTCATGAGGCCAAGATGTTAGACTTATTAGAAAGAAATTTAATTAACACAAAAATTCTTACTTATATTTTGCTTGATGATAGAAAAGTCACAAATGCCTGGGTTAGAATTAAATCAGCAATTAAAGTAAAAATAGAATCTCAACCAAATATCGCATTAAACATTTTACTTGAAGCTTGTAACAACCACATGCTTAAAATAGCTAAAATTGACTTTGAGATATTTCCAATAGATTCTTACACTCACTCTAGAATACTTCTTACAATTGGTGGAAAATATTATTCAAATACAAATGGGGTTGTGGCAAGTAGTGCAAAAAGAGCAAAAGCTTTATCCGCTAAATTTTGTTTATTTGGATTGATAGACAAACAATTAATTGAAACTGAATTCAACTATCAGTATAGCACTTAAATGGAGCGAGTAAGGGGAATCGAACCCCTGTTTGCGCCATGGCAAGGCGCCGTAATAGCCACTATACCATACTCGCACGTGCTACTTTAGTAGTATATTTTCTTTTGGATTTAAATCAAGATAAATTGAGTAAGCTTTTAATTCTGTTTGAAAATCTCTCTAAGATTCCTTGTGGCTCAATCTGAAAAGAATTTTGATTTATAAAACTTTGCAGATAATTTCTGGACTCTATATTTCTTAATAAATTTTTATGCAAAACTAACTCTGCAAATTTAATTTTATTTTCAACTGGAACCTCTAAAGAATTAAACATTAAAATTACACTATGATCAGCGATTACAATATCTCCTTTCAGAAAAGACATTAAACTTGGAATAAAATCATTACCAGATATAATTTTATCTGGATTGTTTAGATTATTCATTTTTTTTTAATTAATTGTGAAATGTAGATTATATATTTTTATCTAAAAATCAAATTAATTATTAAATTTAAATAACATTACATCTCCATCTTGAACAATGTATTCTTTTCCTTCTAGTCTAACTTTCCCTTTGTCTTTAGCTACGTTCCAGCCTTGGCAGTCAACAAAATCTTGATAAGCAACAACATCAGCCTTAATGAACCCTTTTTCAAAATCTGTATGAATTACTCCAGCTGCGTTTGGGGCTGTTGCTCCTTTTTTAACAGTCCAAGCTCTTACCTCTTTGACTCCCGCAGTAAAATAAGTTTGTAAGCCTAAAATATTATAAGCTTCTCTAATTAAACTATTTAAAGTTGGCTCTGTTAAACCCATTTCAGTTAAAAAATCTTTAGCCTCTTCTTCTGAGAAAGAAAGGAGATCGGCTTCTAATTTTGCAGAAACTGGTACTAAAGTATCTTTGTCTTCTAAATCTAGCTGATTTCTAATTGCAGCTAAGTCTAAATTTGCTACTTCATCCTCTTTACTGTTTACAACATAGATAAATGGCTTATCCGTTAAAAGATGTAAATCATGAAGTTGTTCGTGTTCTGATTCTGTGCATTCAAAAGAATTAACTTTATGACCATCAGCTAAATGTTGAAATAATCTTTCGATAATACTAGCGTAAGCTACCTTTTCTTTGTTTCCACTTTTGGTTTCGGATTTTGCCTTGGATAGTCTTTTTTCTACGGTTTGTAAGTCTGCTAAAATCAATTCTGTTTCAATGATTTCTTTGTCTCTTTTTGGGTCAATTGATCCGCTTACATGGTGAATATCGTCGTCTTCAAAAACTCTAACTACATGAGCAATTGCATCTACTTGTCTAATATGGCTTAAAAATTGATTTCCAAGACCTTCCCCTTTTGAGGCACCTTCAACTAATCCTGCAATATCTACAAATTCAATAATAGCTGGTACTTCTTTTTCTGGTTTTATAAATTCTGAAATTGTATGCAGTCGAAAATCTGGAACTTCCACTATCCCTACATTTGGATCAATTGTACAAAAAGGGTAATTTGCACTTTCTGCGGAGTGGGATTTAGTTAAGGCGTTAAATAAAGTAGATTTTCCAACGTTAGGAAGTCCTACAATTCCAATTTGAAGACTCATATTAATATGTTATTTTGGCTTATTCTATGAGATTTTTTTTGAAAACACAATAGTTTAAATTGCTTCAAATCGAGAAATTTGCAATAATAAATGCAATTAATTTTAAAGAATGTTTCAAATTAAAGTTTATACAGATGGAAGTTGCTTAAAAAATCCTGGAAATGGAGGTTATTGTGCCTTACTTCAAAAATTTAAAGATGGCAAAAAACTTACTGAAGTTTCTTTAGTAGGAAACCAACCAGATACCACAAATAATCGAATGGAAATGATGGCTATTTTAAAAGCAATTATTTTTTTAAACCTCAAAGAAATCTCGAATTCTGAAGTGGAATTTTATAGCGACTCAAATTTAGTTATTAGCACACTTTCAAAAGGATGGAAAAGAAAAGCTAACTTAGATATATGGCAGGAAATAGATTTAGCTATCATGAATTGTAAAAAAAATGCCAACAAATTAAGTTGGCATTGGGTAAAAGCTCACAATAATCATCCGGAAAATGAATATTGTGACACCGAAGCTCGTAAAAAAGCTATGGAACTAGAGTGATTCTAATTTAGCTAAGATTGCATCTTTTGATTGAAATCCAGCCATTCTATCAGCAACTTCACCATTTTTGTATGTGATTAAAGTTGGGATTGAAGTAATTCCAAGTTCAGTAGCAATGTCTTCTGATTCATCAATATCTACTTTAACGATATCGTACTTTCCTTCTACTTCCTGAGCTAATTGCTCTAAAACTGGGGTAAGCATTTGACATGGTCCACACCAATCAGCAAAGAAATCAACTAATACTGGTACTTTTGAGTTTTGAATATAATCTTTAAACTCGTTTGAACTTAATACTTTCATACTATTAAAATTAAGTAATAATTAGATATAAATTAACTAATTTTGTCTTATTTCGCAATCAAATTTTAACAATCACCTTCAAAAAGTTGACTTAGACGCAAATGAAAATTATATAACTCTAAATACTCCAAGGGAAGAATTGGAATTTCTAAATCAAATTTTGAAATTAAGATTTGAGTTTCATCTATTTTTTTAAACGGAACCTGTATGTGACTTATTTTTTCAGGAAGAATAGATTGATCTGTTCTGGATTCAAAAATTTTAAAATGTGGTTTATTATCTAAATTTAAAGTCTGAATTTGATTTCTCTTAACCCCCAATACAACAGGATAATTTTCATGAATAGTAGAATTACCATTAAGTAATAGACTTAGACTTTTACCTTTGTATTTATTGTCATTTCTAAATGTACTTGACCATAAATTAACATCATAAGATTTAGGTTTACTTTTAGATTCTAATCTTTTTAAAAAACTTTTTT